>Ga0315327_10002260_pt1 | contig 10183 bp, 5 predicted proteins | sample M110032315metaG_FD_203460 | JGI IMG/M metagenome (GOLD analysis project Ga0315327, IMG submission 203460) | Ammonia-oxidizing marine archaeal communities from Monterey Bay, California, United States - M1 100m 32315 | ecosystem: Environmental > Aquatic > Marine > Coastal | place: USA: California... | reverse complement strand
GGTCCCACGCATCATTGGTTCGGTTTGTTACCTTACCAGTGACGAATAGGGTATCTCCAGTATTCATCTCAGGTACAATCTCACAGCGAATTGGGCTGTTAGGGTCGGTTGGGTCAACTTGACCACAAGGTGGTAAGTCAGAATCGCCACCATTTACCAGGTTGATGAACCAGTGAGTTGTGTTGACATTGATGAAGTCGCGTAAGTTGACTGCTTCCCCAGTTAAGTTTGCTGGATTGCCATCCCAAAGTGTTGGATATGGCCTCAGTATCTTTGCCTCAGTGAAAGTTACACCGGCGGCATTGAGCGCTTGCTGGTGGAAGAGAGTCGCCCAATTACCGAAACTACCATCGCCATTATTGATGGTTGCATCCCAATAATACACCGGCGATAATCCGCCAACAATCATCTCTCCCTCGATATTCATTCTGTGCATAACACGAACGGAGAATGGATCTGTTTCATCACCGTGGAGGTACGGGAACGGCCACTCGCTTGCGAGAGTTGGGTCGACAAATGCAATGATTTCAATATCTCCTGCTGGTAGACTTGTATTGGTGTAATCATACCTGACTGGTGCTCCGAAAGAATCTACTACCACATCGTGTTCCTTGATTAGATCATTCCACACAATCTCTTCATAGCCACCTGGAATGGAGCCTACTCCATTATCCATTGTAGAATTCCATCGAACCTGTTTCCATGTTCCATTTGCTCCAAGGCTCTGTACGAATGTGAGTGAAGCCCAACCGCCTTCATCGGTTCTGTATCCATTACCGTCGAATCCAGAGAAGTTGGATGGAGCTGTTCGGTTTCCAAACATTCCTCCGGTAATTGAGAATGTTATTGGAGCATTCTTCACAGGGAAGTCGTAGTATCCACGAATCCAGTCTGCTTCATAATGAGCCTTGAAATCGAGCCAGAACGGTTGTTCATCGCTACGGAAGTAGGTCCATGCCGAATAGTCAACTGTAAGGTTAGCCTCACAGCCAACAAGGTATGACTGGCTTGTATTTCCATTGAAGGCGAACATCTCGGTAACTTCTGCGTATACGCGGTAAGTTGTGTTGTCCCCTACTGTCAAATCCTCTGGATAGATAAACTGTCCAACAGTGAAATTACCCCACTGATTAGTGAGAACATCGATTGTCTCGATAGCTGTAGTATTGTTCCCAGTCCACTCAATTTGAACTTGAACTGGCAATCCAACTGCAGGCTCAAGTGTTTGACTGACTGGATTGATCCAATCTACGTGCCCGCTGAAAATGGATGGGCTTCGAGCATCCATCCATAGCGTTTCTGGAATTTGCATCGTAATGAATGTAGGCGCCTTATCGTCGGCATCTAATTTGCAATCGTTGTCGTGGTCCCAATCGCTTGATTGTGAACCAGCATAACAAGGGTCTGCAGTCCAAGTCTCTTCTAAATGGTCAAAATCCGCATCTACGCGCGTATCGTTGTCATCATCATCGTCGATTGAATCTGGGCCTGTGCTAGAATCCATTGGATTAGCAAGACCTTCGCCGTTTCCGTAATCATCATGGTCCCATGGATTTGTAGATGGGCTGTCGAAACGTGTTGGCCAGAGTAGAACTTCGTCAATATCTTGCATTCCGTCTTCGTCGTCATCGAGATCCATGTCGTCACGGGTGCCATCGTTGTCGTGATCAAATACGGCGGTTAGAGAAACGGCTAATTCTGCTGTATTGGATAAGCCATCGCCGTCAAAGTCATCATCGGCCCAATCTACTATACCGTCATTATCGTGATCAAATGGATGTTGTTCTTCGCCAGCAAAGCATCCGGGCATCATTTCTTGTTGTTCATCGGAAACCCCGTTGTTATCATCGTCGAAATCCTCTGAATCTGGTACACCGTCATTATCGTTGTCAACATCGTAAAACTTCGGGCTACGGAGACCTTGGCTCATCTCGCCCCGGTCCCAAACAGATTGGAACCAACCGTCTCCGTCAACGTCCTGATCGTTTCCATCATCATCATTGTCATTACAATTTGTTCCGCCGAAGAAATTACCATTGTCTTGGCCATCGTCATCGTCAAGGTCGTCGTTTTGGTCTACTTCAAAGAAGTCCCATACGCCATCGTTGTCGTCATCGATGTCGTTCCAATCATACAGTGAATCGTAATCTTCATCCAAATCAATTGTATTGTTAGTGAAGTCACCATCGACATCACCATCTTCCCAATTCTTGACAAAATCTGCTCCCAATTCATCAGGGAAGCCATTCATCGGACCAGGGGCGTCAAAGTTCCACTGCCAAATGCCTGTGGAAAGGCCTACCCAAGTAAGATATGCATCGCGGTTATCTGTAATTTCTGCGAATGTCATTGCCGAATCGGTAGATTGGTCCCCTCCGAAGTCATAGTGCCAACATCCACCTTGGGCTCCTGCAGTACAAGTGAAGTTGCCTTGAGCGAAGTTACCTTGGTCTACAACTGAATCTGGTCGAGTTGAATATGGAGAGCCAAATTGCGCATTGATTCCGTTTAATGGCATATGATATGACAGAGCATATTGATATCCGCATGTGAATCCAGTACCAAGTGATCCGACAGACCACCCACACTGGGTCATATTGATTGAACCGCCCATCTTGAGATCATTCACATCAAGGAGGCCATCGTTACCCTCGTCTTGGTCCCACCAATCAGGCATGCCGTCGCCATCTTGGTCTGTATCTAAGCCGTTGATGAGCGAATCACCATCAGAGTCAATATCCCATTCGTTACCGCCATTGTAGGAGGACCAGCGGGTGTACATGAACCAATAAAATTCAGGTACTGTCCCTCCTGAATCTGTAATAGGGCTGATAGTAGGGTCGTATCCATTGTAATTGAGGATTACATCGGCGAATGGATTAGCATTGAAAATTAATGCCCAGTAATCGTCAGTATTATCGGAATATGCTTGGTCATCGTTGCTTCCGTCAAGTGGAGCGCCGTCGCCAATAGGATAGTAGGGGGTTGCGAATTGGTCTGTAGCATCATAATCTACTAGTCCGCAATTTCCATCATCTGGGTCATACAAGTCAGACAATCCATCATTGTCGTCATCCCAATCGATATCGTTGGTCATTCCATCGCCGTCGATATCTGCATCGACATCATTTGGGCCATCGTCACGGTAACGGCTTCCGTTGATATTGTGAAGGTCTGCGTCATTATCAAAATCGCAATCCCAATCAATATCGAGCATGTCGATAATTCCATCGCCGTCGTCATCAACATCGTCCCAATTAGAAATGCCATCGCCATCCCAGTCATTGAATTGCCCAAAGGAAGCGCGTCGTGTCATACATCGGGAATCGGGGCTAGTAGGATTGGGGTTTGCCATTGATGGGCAGGTTGCCATCCACGCCTCGCTATTCATGTCAGCAGGGAAAGAGTCGTTCTCATTCTCAATCTGGTCGTTATCGATATCGTAAGCGAAATCAAGAGCGAATTGCTGAGTATGTACGGGGTCATCAGGAGTTGCGGAACCGCCCATGTCTGGATCTAGCCAATCCCAAACCGCGTTGTAATTTTGGTCAAATGGTCGGAATCTATCATCATCAATATCGGCATCATAATCCATTTCGCAATCGATTCCAGGGATATTATCTGTATCTGCTCCTGGCGTTTGATACGGTGTTTGATTCAAACCAGTGTAATCATTTAGACCATCATTATTCAAATCGATATTCCAGCAAGTATCTGGTATTCCGTCATTGTCATCATCAGGGTCGGACATGTCCAATAGCCCATCATTGTCATCATCGGTATCTGCACTATCTGGAGTATTATCGTCATCATTGTCTGGGTCGATGAAATTGGGAATGCCATCGCCGTCAAGATCGCCGTCGACAATGTTTGTGAAAGCGGGAGTCCCAGCCGCGCCATCACCTTGCTCTCCTCCTGCATAGTCGAAGACGTCATTTGCATCTACTTTGTTAGCTTCAAGTGTAATGAAGTCAACACCTGCTGAGTAAGCCCTGTATTCATTGAAATTCCAAGTACGGTAGGTGTCGTACATGTTTCCGCTGCTAGACATTAGTCCAGTAATACTGGCATCATATGGTGCAGCGTCATTCCAGTCAAGAGTGCCGTCGTTATCATCATCGTCGTCGAAGTAATCCTGAGCGCCATCATCATCGAAGTCACAAGGCCACTTGAATTGGTCAATACGGCCATCGTTATCGTCGTCTTCATCATAACGTCCAGCGCCTGAACCATCCGAGTCCTCGTCTGGGACGCCATCGTTATCGTGATCGAATGGAAGTTGGTCGGCACGGTAGAATTGGCCAACCTCAAGCCCTGATAGTGGATGAATCGTCGTTGATTCAACATAGCGGTGCATGCTAACATTTCGTGGATCTAGGCCTAGCGCTTCAAGTGCTGTGAAGTCGATTGGCCCTTCGAGAATACCATCGTTGTCATCATCGTAATCGAGATGGTCTAGGATTCCATCATTATCGTGGTCGTACGGATCTGTTTCCACGCAACCATCGAATCTCTCTAAAAGGTCGTAAATACCGTCGTTGTCATCATCGAGATCTGCTAAGTCATTTATGCCATCATTGTCGTGGTCTTCCAAGTGGGATTCCTCAAGCATTATTCCGTAACCTGCGTTGAGGTCGAGAACTGAAAGGTCATCAATATGGCCATACATTGCACCAGGGTCTGACCATGCAAGGTCCCATAGGGCATCGTGCATTTCTAAGCCAACCTGGCTAGATCTGCCACCATCCCATCCTCCCTGGCCACCTTGGTCAGTGGATTGAGAGTCGCTCATTGCAAGTGGTGTACCTTCTGATAAAACGCTTTCAACAGTGTTACTACCACTGGTTTCAGCAATCATAGCAAGCCACGTACTCGTAATCATCAGGAATATGATTCCTACTGATACTGTCGTTTTTCGGCGGTTCTCAATTTTTTGATTGAATAGTCTGTTTGACAACATATAGACCTCTCCGGAACTATTCGGTGACTGACGCCGACTATATCAAGCGCGCCACCCGCATGTGCGTACGCGTATCACGTGGGAATTTGCGTATCACTATTCAAGAGATTTTGAATAGAAAAAAGAAAGTGAGATTCCATCGGGGGCGAACCCCCGATGAAATCGGTATTCCCGTACTTCAGAAGCACAGGTGTTTGAACGCATTCTACAATTTTTCGATCCCGCAAATTAAGTTCAGACTTCAAGGATATCGATGATGCCGTCATTGTCGTCATCGTCGTCGTCCATGTCGTGTATTCCGTCATTGTCGTGGTCAAACTGACCTGTGAGGTCGTTGCCATCGTTAGTCTCGAACCAATCGGAAAGGCCATCGTTATCGTCGTCGGTATCGGTGCTGTCCCAGATTCCATCGTTGTCATGGTCGTAGCGGTATGCGCCAGTAGCGCCACCAATTTCGTCCACATCGAGGATGTTGTCATTGTCATCATCGGTATCCACGCCGTCATCCGAGCCATCGTTGTCGTGGTCTCGGCTGTAGTCCTCGCCATTCGGGCCAACGTCGTTGCGGTTGTCGATTCCATCGTTATCGATGTCGAGGTCCACGTTGTCGCTGATTCCGTCATTGTCATGGTCGTAGATGTTGGTGTTTGGATCGCCATCCTGGGTCTCCTCAGCATCATCGATTCCGTCACCATCATCGTCGCTGTCTTCTGCGTCGTTGATGCCGTCGTTGTCGTGATCTTCTGGGTTAGCATCCAGATCGTCAGCGATGCCGTCATTGTCGTCATCGTTGTCGAGGTTATCTGGGATTCCATCACCATCATTGTCGTTCTCGCCGTTCTGCTCCTGGTTGTCCAGCTGCTGACCCTGCTGTTGCTCGGACTGCTGACCCTGCTGGCCTTGCTGGCCGTTCTGAGTCTGTCCTTGCTCCTGCTGGTTCTGACCGTTCTGGGAGTTTTGACCTCCCTGGTCTTGACTGGTCTGGTCGCCCTGCTGGCCGCCTTGTTCGCCGCCTTGCTGTTGCTGTCCCTGACCGTTGTCTTGCTGCTGTCCCTGCTGACCTTGCTCTCCTTGCTGGCCTTGGCCTTGCTGGCCTGATTGACCTTGCTGGCCTTGTTGACCGGATTGCTGTCCTTGCTGGGAACCTTGGCCTTGCTGTCCTTGCTGACCTTGTTGGCCACCTTGACCTTGCTGACCTTGCTGACCTTGCTGACCTTGTCCTTGACCTTGTCCTTGACCCTGTCCTTGACCTTGTCCTTGACCTTGTCCCTGACCTTGTCCTTGACCTTGTCCCTGACCTTGTCCTTGACCTTGTCCCTGACCTTGTCCTTGACCTTGTCCTTGACCTTGTCCCTGACCTTGTCCTTGACCTTGTCCCTGACCTTGTCCTTGACCTTGTCCCTGACCTTGGCCTTGGCCTTCGCCCTGACCTTGATCTTCAGACTCGCCACCACCCTCGGTGCCACCATCTCCAGCTCCTTCTTGCGACTCCTGGAAATCAGGGTCGTAGGCGTCTGGGATGCCGTCACCGTCAGAGTCGCTGTACTCGCCGTCGTTAGGATCGTTCGGGAATTGATCGACATTGTCGTTCTTTCCGTCGCCATCCGTGTCGGCGTTGTTAGGGTTGGTACCCTTTGCGTACTCCTGAGAGTTGGTTAGACCATCACCATCTGGATCACCATTGGCGTCACCGCCGTTGGTAGGGGAGAGGCCATTGGCCACTTCCCATCCGTCTGGAAGACCGTCACCGTCGCTGTCGGCGTTGTTCATGTTAGTACCGTGGTTCTGCTCCTCAGCGTTGGTTAAACCATCACCGTCCCAGTCGGCTCCACCATCAGATGGGTCGAGAGGGTCAGATCCGTCACCACTAACTGCGGAAACCGCAGATAGTGCGAGGAAGAGTGCCACAAGCATGCTTACAATCTTCTTATTATTCATTTTCATTTCATCTCCTATTTTTTTGTTTTAAAGATAGAGAACCCGCTGTTCTCTCTGTCCGATGATGCTTCTAAACTGGTTAGAAGGCAAAATTCGGGATTACGATGAAGCTGACGCTGATTTGAATCAGTTTCGTGACTAGCAAAGAGGTGCTCCGAAACGTCATTCTGACGCTCGAATTGCACTGCAAACAAGTTCGCAGTACTTCGATTTTGCACCTCTACATTATTTTCTGCTAGTTCCTCCGTATTCATCGTGTTCCACGGGTCGATCGTAGGGAACCCAGTGTTCCCTCTAACAATTCGAGCGATGCTTGACCTATTTGAATACCGCGATTCAGTGCTCGGGTACAAGTTTCTTCATCATGGATCTATGGGGTCCTATCTCTGATATGTCATAAGGTGAATCTATTATTGTCCATCCTTGTGAACTGTAGAACGGAATTGCGACCTCTCTCGCTTGAAGAAAACCAACAACGGCACCTAATTTTGAAACTGCATCAGACTCTAGTTGAGCGAGAACTTCTGATGCGTATCCTCGGCGTTGGTGAGAAACAAGAGTTCCCATCTGTCGAATCTGAATTGCGGGCCGTGGTCCACCTTCACAAAGTGGGCCGAATGCTGGACATGTAGCTGCACCTGGACCAGCATGGTCTGCTTGAGAACCGTCACTATCACTGGGAATTAGATGGGCTCTACCTACTGCTACGACCTGCTCATCGTGCAAAACCCATGCATGGACGGCTTGGTCGTCATCAGCAAGAATCTCTGCGCCTTGAGGAAATCCGAGGGGTTCGCGCAATATCGCATATCTGCATTCATAGTACTCTGCACTAGGGCTCCATCCCGGCCCAGCACCACTCGCCATGATGGTGTGAGGGCTGTCTTCCTCATCATTCAGTCGGTTCATCACCACATGAAATCTAATCCTACAATTGCAATTATTGGATATAGGACGACCGAGATTATTCCGCCTACGCCTAATCCTGTCCTACCGGTAGCAAATCCAACTATTAAGAAAACAAGAGAAAGAATAGGTGTGGTGAAGCACATTATTCCTAAGAGTGTTCCATAGATCTCTTCGGCATCTCTATTCTGATCGTAGTCATTATCCGTAGTTTCGAACTGGAGAATAATTGGCTCATCGTAAGAATTGCCATCATCAAAAATAATGGTACCGTTTGAATTATACCAATATCCTACCTCCTCTTCTATGCAATTCCAAGATCCTTCAGAGATTTCACAAGTATGCTTCTCTAGAGAAAAGCCATCATTGAATTGATTGGTTTGGTAACAGGTTTCATGAGTTTCATTGTAACTGCATTCACCAACTGCACTGCCCCACTTGAAATTGACCCAATCGACATATCTGTCTTCTTCGGCTTCAAAACTACCGGTATACTCCGTACCTTCTGAAGAAACTAATTCCACATCATGGTTCTGCCAATTGTCATCATACATTCCTTCTGTCGAAAGGAGGAGAATAAGTGGCAGTAGAAGTAAGCCAGTGGGGATTCCTGCGCCTATGCCGAGCTGTTTCCAGGAAAATGGGGGCTTTTCTATTGCAATCATTTGCCCATCTGGGCCCATCCTGTAAGTAACATTAGAATTCAGGGGAATGTTTCCTTCAATGCCGCCCCCAATACCTCCAGCAACGGCTTGAGGTGCACCAGATAACTGGGGAGTGCCTGTGAATGTTTGAGGCTGCACTACGATGTCAATCGACGGCGGTGGGGTCGAGGGAGTTGTTGTAGCCTGCTCTTCGTCCATGTCTGACGCTATCCGTTTGTGGTCTTTACTTTGATGTCGGTATTGTTCAGGTGCTCTGTTTCAGTACGCTGGCCATAAGGCGCGTTGAAATAGAACTGGCCAATCCCGTTGCTGCGCACGGATGTCAGAGCGGCTATGAGCGGGATTGCAGATCCTGAGACCTGAGTTCAAATCTCAGTCCGTGCTCCTCTCAATTAGACCGGCTTTCGCGCATTGTTGATAGTGTACTTGCATCAGGACAGTAGTATTAGTGAGGGTATCCCCCGCCATATTGGAGAGTTTTTGCATGCCTACACTCAATGATAGCGTTGGAAGTGTTGGGCGTGGCTTTGCGGCGTTCCTCACCCCTCCCCCTGAAGGCACAGTGCGATTTACAGTCGGCCAGCCCGATTTTCGAACCCCTGATTCAGTGGTCGAGATGGCAAAGGCTGCTCTGGATGAAGGTCAACATGGGTACACTCGTAGCCAAGGTAGCGAAGAAGTGTGCGAGGCAGTCGCCAATCATCTCACGAAATACGGAATCGAAACTAATTCTTTGGACGTAGTTGTTTCACCTGGTTGCAAACAAGCACTGCTGTATGCGATGATGTCCTGCCTAAACCCTGGCGACGAAGTAATCCTATTCGCTCCAGCTTGGCCATCATATGATGGAATGCTCAAATTGATTGGTGCGGTTCCGGTTCATGTTCCGGTTAACAGAAGTAATTACCATCCCGACATGGATGCAGTTAGAGCGGCCATTACCAGTAGTACAAAGGCGATGATTATCAATTCGCCAAACAATCCAACTGGGGCGGTTTATTTCCCGGCTGAAGTCGAGGAATTAACCAAAATTGCCATCGATAATGACCTATGGATATTCGATGATATGATCTACTCTGACCTCGTTTATTCCGACCACAAATATCTCTCACCTGCTACGCTTGATGGAGGCTTTGAACGTACACTTACAATCGGTGGATGGTCTAAGATTTGGGCAATGACAGGATGGCGTCTTGGGTGGATTACTGGTCCTTCTGAAGTGATGGAGGCTGTCAAAACTTGCCAAGCAAGTGCGGCAAGTCACGTTCCCACTTTCTTAATGGGCGCTGGTGCAAAGGCGCTTGCACTTGAGGAAGAGCCGCAAGCATTCTTTGAGGAATTCAAAGAGAGACGAGAAGTTTTCCACGCATTACTCGAAGAGATTCCAGGAATTAATGCTCCAAAACCAGAAGGTGCATTCTACATTCTTGCCGACATTACCGAGACTGGAATGGACGATATTGAATTCGCAACTAAGGCTCTAGAAGAAGCGAATGTACAACTCGTGCCCGGCTCACTTATGCCGGGTGGAGAAGGTCTCGTCCGAATGAGTTACGGCACAAGCCTTGAGCAAATTCACGAAGGTTGCAGGCGCCTCAAGCAATGGCTTGAGGGCTAATTTTGAAAATTGCGCCGCCATTATCGAAGGTGCCGTAATACAAGTTTCCATCAGGTCCGGCTGTGATTGGAAGAGGAGTTCCTACATCCCATGCGA
>Ga0315327_10002258_pt1 | contig 10183 bp, 10 predicted proteins | sample M110032315metaG_FD_203460 | JGI IMG/M metagenome (GOLD analysis project Ga0315327, IMG submission 203460) | Ammonia-oxidizing marine archaeal communities from Monterey Bay, California, United States - M1 100m 32315 | ecosystem: Environmental > Aquatic > Marine > Coastal | place: USA: California... | reverse complement strand
CCTGCATATTCTGCGGCCAAAGTTGATACGCACATATTCAGTGCGCCGTTTGCAGCCGCGGCGCATGCTCCTGAAAGAAGAGGCTCATCACCTATAATTCCACTTGTTAATGTGATTGATCCGTTCTCATTCAAAAATGGAATGGCTGCTTTCGCCAAATTTAACTGACTCAAGCATTTGGTCGATAGTCCACTCGCAAAATCTTCCATGGTAAGCTCTTCAAACGGTTTAAAAGGGGCACCGCCGATACAAGACACTAATCCATCAAAAGGGGCGACGCTGGAGAACACTTCGCTGACACTTGCAAAATCAAAAGCATCTAGCTTAAGATCAGGGCCAGAACGTCCGGCACGGATGACTTCGTAATCTATTTCCAAGCCTTCAACAACCTCTCTACCGAGTCTGCCTGTCGCACCAACCACTATTATCTTTTTCATATCATCACCTTTTAATTAATTATTGTTTTGAATATAGAACTGATATTACCATTAAATGAGTAAGTCGCTAATAGACTTCTTAACTTCGGATCTGGTTACGTTAGCATTTAAGGGTGATCCAATATTAATATGAATATCTCTTCTAAAGCAAAACTTCTGTTTCTTTTTGATTGCTTTCGGTGCTTTTGAGAAAAAAGTTCCCCACATATCGTTAATCCCAAATGGAACCACAACGACGTCATCCCTGGATTCCGATAATATCATTTCAAAACCCCTCTTTAAATCAGACAATTCACCATTGGTAGAAATTTCCCCCTCAGGAAATATACCAACGACACAATTTTTATTTAATAAACCAACAATATTCTGCATTGCATAACGACTATTTGATGGTCTAATCGGTACAGCACCAACGCCTATCAGAATCCACTTAAAAATTAGCATGTTGTAGTAATCTTCGTGCACTACAAATCGAATTGTTCTTGAGGTTGCCCACTGTATTAGAGCAAAATCTATCCAACTAATATGATTCCCTAAAAGCAATACTGGGGCTGACTTTGGAAGGTTCTCGATGCCACTTACTTTTAGTCGATAACGCCATACAAACAAAAGATAGCCGGCGATTTGTCGCACTACTATAGAATCGCTTTTAGTCTTCTAAGCACAACAGTAAATCCAACTACTGCTATCAAGGCATTCAAGTAAAGTATATAGACACTATTCACATTAGATCTGGCGAGTAACACCGTAAGCAATAAAAGACCTATCATAGCCATGTTCTGTATCCAGTTCTTTCCAGCCAATACACTTCCCAAGCCGTCCTTAGCCGAGTGAGCTTGAATGAGAGCGTTGAGCGGAACCAGCATCATGCCTGCACCAACACCAAACAGCAGAATTAAGGTTGATACTATTATTAAAGCTGTGGAGTTTGGTATAAAGCTTAAGGTGGCAACAACAGGCACCAAAATCGCGCAAACTGTAATCGTGGTTGAGCCCGTATAGATGTTATTAACTTTCACTGAGTTGACACTTTTTCTTGCAGAAACATACGCTCCTACCATAATTCCTATAACTGAGAGTGCCAACATCGCGTTAACCATAAGTGGACTTGTAACTCCCAAATTAACTTTGGCAAGCGCAGGAATAACTGCAACAAGGTTTTGAGACATCCCCCAAAAAATAGCCGTCCCCCATATCGAAAACCAAATAATCTGGTTTTCTTTTATAACTCTAATATTGTTCGTTAAGTAATGCAGCGTAATCAGTTTTTGAACTGACAACTTAACTTCACTAAACTGAGTAGCGTAAAAACGGACCCCAAAGGTTGCCAAAAATTCAACCATTGAAAGACCGACCAAGACCCAGCCAACTGGAGCGATATGGAGCAATATTTCCTCGGGTGTTGAATACTGGTTGACTCCTAGATAAAGCTCAAACAGATAGGAGAAGAAAACCGTACCCAATAAAATTGATGTCAGGGTAACTGCAGAAGTGTAAGCGTTGCCTATGCTCAATCCAGACTTCTTTAGGCACTCTCTAATATAGCCGTACTTAGCCGGGGAATAGATGGCGCTCTGAGTTGCAAGAAGCAGTGTAAAGCCGAATGCAGACTTATAGGCTCCCTGATAATAACAATAGGTAATCGCCAGGGTAACTAAAACAGCTGCGAAAGCGCTCCAGCGCATTATATTAGGCTTGGCAAACCTGTCTGAAAGGTGGCCAGAAAGAGTAAACAGGAGGATGAAAGGAACAAGAATCATAGCATTCACTATGGCAGTCAAAATAAGCTGAGTTTGCTCACCATAGATCATAAAAATTGTATTCTGAATGATGATTTTGTGACCTAAATCAACAAAAGCGTTAATGAATAGCACAACAAGATAAATAGCAAAGACGCCTGCACGTTCTCTCAGAACCGATTTTTCCTCTTGCATAACTCTCCTTATCAAGAACTAGCAAAAATCACTAGAATAAGATCATTATGACAGAATTATTGATTAATATCTAACCTGCTTGTTAGAATTCAAGACCCTCAATTTCACCCACAGTGTGCATGTCTTTGTCACCACGACCGGACAGATTAATCACTATGTTTTTGTCGCTTGACCACTGTTGAGCCAACTTAACAGCGTAAGAGACAGCGTGAGCAGATTCTAGTGCAGGCAATATACCTTCAACCCTTGTTAGTAAATGAAAAGCCTCTAATGCCTCTTTGTCTGTAACGGACACATATTCAGCCCTTCCAGTATCTTTCAGGTAGGCATGCTCTGGGCCAACACCAGGGTAGTCAAGCCCGGCGGAAATAGAATGGCCTTCGATTATTTGACCATTTGGGTCTTCCATAAGGTAAGTTCTATTGCCGTGCAAGACACCAACACTGCCTGCACACAAAGGAGCTGCATGAGCAACGGGTCCCTTTTCAATACCATAACCTGCGGCCTCAACGCCATAGATCTTTACTGAGGAGTCTTCAATAAAAGGGTGGAAAAGTCCAATCGCATTCGAGCCGCCTCCCACACAAGCAACCAACGCATCTGGCAAGCCTCCAACCTGGTTATTAAACTGCTCTTTTGCCTCTTTACCAATAACGCTCTGGAAATCTCTTACCATCATTGGATAGGGATGTGGCCCTGCAACGGTTCCAATAATGTAAAAAGTATCGTCAATATTGGTTACCCAATCACGCATTGCTTCATTCAGCGCATCTTTTAAAGTTCGTGACCCCGCGGTGACCGGAACAACTGACGCTCCCAGTAATTTCATACGATAAACATTTTGAGCTTGACGAGCAACATCAACTTCACCCATATACACTACACACTCTAAACCAAGCCTTGCAGCGACGGTAGCTGAAGCCACACCGTGTTGCCCTGCACCAGTCTCGGCAATGATTCTTGTTTTACCCATGCGACTGGCCAGTAGCGCCTGACCGATGGTATTGTTTATTTTGTGAGCTCCGGTATGGTTTAGATCTTCTCGTTTTAAATAGATTTGAGCGCCACCCAACTGCTTGCTTAAATTTTTTGCGTGATATAGTGGACTTTTACGACCAACATAATGCTTAAGGTCGTTTTCAAATTCGGCTAAAAATTCGGCATCGTCCTTATATTTTTCATAGGCAAGTTTGAGTTCTGTTACAGCTGTCATTAGTGTTTCGGCAATAAAAACACCGCCGTATTGCGCAAAGTGGCCTTTCTCGTCTGGCAGGTTATAACTCATGAACGAATGTTACTAATAAAAGATTTTATTTTATCAATATCTTTAACACCTTTTGCACTTTCAACACCACTTGAGGCGTCTACTGCATAAGGATTCACTTGGCTGATGGCTTCAGCTACATTGTCTGGATTTAGGCCACCCGCAAGAATCACGGGTAAGTCAATTTCAACGCATGCTAGAGACCAATCGAAAGGTTTTCCAGTGCCGCCGTAAGTATTGGAACTATAAGAGTCCAGTAATAAAGCACTGGCCTTAGAAAAATCGGTGGAAATCTTTTTGAGATCAGTCTCTGAAGAAACCCTAACTGACTTAATGAAAGGCATATCAAATTGCATACATTCATTGACAGTCTCGTCTCCATGAAACTGCAATGTATCAAGTGCTACCTCACAGAGTACTTCATCGACTAGGCTTGGATTTGCATTAACAAACAAACCGACTCTATTGACGAAAGGAGGTAACGCAGCAACAATTTCACGAGCTACATCTATACTGACATGGCGCGGAGATTTATCATAGAACACCAAGCCAACAGCATCTACCCCAGCAAGCGCAGCTTGTTGGGCATTTTCAGCATTCGTAAAACCACAAATCTTAACCTTTGTCATGAACTCGCTACCATTATTTTTTAATAATAGAGATTTTCCCACAGCCTAGAAAGAATTACCAGACAATCGGATAACTACAACTTATTGATTTGATGAGTTTGATTTTTTAGAATCAGCTTTTTTTTTACGCTTTTTTGCTTTTGCCTTGTCTTTACCTTCGATAGCTTTTTTACACTCTTCAAGCGTCAAATCGATTGGCGCCTTGTCTCCAAATACTTTTTCAACAGTGACGTTTTTTTGTCCTTTTCCACGTTTTTTCCCATTCCAAATATAGGGTCCAAAGCGACCATTTAGAACTTGTATATCGGAATCATCAAAAACTTTAATAATCCTTTCTGCATCAAACTTTTCTTTAGCGGCAATTAACTCTAAAGCAGTTTCAAGAGTAACTTCTTCAGGTGAGACATCTTTCAAGGAGGCGTATTTTTTCCCATATTGAATGTAGGGGCCAAAGCGACCATAGTTGGCCTTAACGGTTTCACCATCATCTGTCTCACCCAACGTTCTTGGCATTTTAAAAAGCTCTAGAGCCTCGTTAAGAGTGATAGTTTCGATATCTTGTCCTTTTCTCAATGAGGCAAAAGTCGGCTTCTCTTCATCATCCTGATGACCAATTTGTGCGAATGGACCATAACGCCCAAAACGAACACTTACAGTTTTGCCAGTGGCGGGATCTTCGCCCAATTCTCTCTTGCCATGTGTTTCATCTCGGGACACCTCTTTTGCCAGCTCAATTTGTTCGTGAAATGGATCATAAAAATTTCTAACAACACCAGTCCACGGTTTAGATTCTTCTGCAATTTTGTCAAAGTCACTTTCAAGGTTAGCGGTAAACTCATAACCGATAATATTTTTGAAGTTGTTCAACAAAAAGTCAACCAATATATAGGCAACGCTTGTTGGAAATAACTTGTTTTTTTCGGCGCCAGTAGTTTCACTTTGAGTCGACTCTGAAATAACACCGTCCACAATCTCAATCTGCTGATAATCGCGCTGGATACCTTCACGCGTTTCCTTCACAACATAATTCCGATCTTGTACCGTCGTAATCATTGTAGCAAAAGTGGACGGTCTTCCAATACCCATCTGCTCAATTTCTTTCACCAACGATGCCTCTGTATATCTCGGTTTTGCCCGAGAGAACGACTCCCTTGAAATTAAACTGACCAATGACAAAGAATCTCCAACATCAAGCCTTGGTAACAGTTTGTCCTCAGCAGCCATATAGTCATAAACTTTAAGAAAGCCACTAAAGGACAACACTTCACCATCAGCAATAAAGTTCTCATTTCGGTTTGAAATATCGATATTGATTTTAGTTTTTTGCAATTGTGCGTCACTCATTTGGGATGCCAATGTGCGCTTATATATCAAAGAATATAGCTTCGTCGATTGATCGTCCAAACCAAAAATGCTTGGCTTGGTTAAATCTGTCGGCCTGATGGCCTCGTGTGCCTCTTGAGCACTAGATGATTTGGTTTTATGTCTCCTAGCTTGATGAAAATCTAAACCATGGGATGAAACTATAACTTCTTGAGCAGCAGTGATTGCTTCCTCTGATAAGCTTAATGAATCAGTACGCATATAAGTAATCGCACCTTCACGATATAAGTTCTGTGCAATCGACATTGTCTGCTTCACAGAAAAACCCAACTTTTGAGATGCTTCTTGTTGCAAGGTTGAGGTAATAAAAGGAGCCTTAGGAGAGCGCTTAGAAGGTTTCGTATCTATGGAAACAACCTTCATTCTAGCTTCTAATACAGCCTCTACAAAATTTTGGGCATCTTCTGTGGTGGCAAAATCTTCATTGAGTTTCACTTCAAACAATTCATTCCTCTCATCAGTCAGAGTTGCCTTAACTTTATAACTACTGACAGGACTATGTGCCGTAATTTCACGCTCCCTTTCAACCACTAATCGAACAACTGGAGATTGCACCCTTCCCGCCGAACGTGCACCAGAAATTTTGCGCCACAACACAGGGGAAATTTCAAACCCAACCAATCGATCAATAATGCGTCTTGCTTGCTGTGCATCCACAAGATCTGTATTAATTTTTCTGGGGTTAGTTATGGCATCAGTGATAGCGCCTTTGGTAATCTCGTGAAAGACAATTCTTGGGGTATCCTCTGCTAGTGACAATGCTTGTTGTAGATGCCAAGCTATAGCCTCACCCTCACGATCTTCATCCGTCGCAAGGTAGACTTTTTCAGCCACCTTGACTGATTTTTTAAGGTCAGAAACTATTTTCCTCTTGTCACTGCTAATTGCATAAGTGGGAAGAAAATTATTATTCAAGTCAATGCCCATATCTTTCTTGGGCATATCTCTAATGTGGCCTATACTTGACTTAACAATATAGTCAGGGCCTAGAAACTTTTCAATCGTTTTTGCTTTCGCCGGGGACTCGACAATAACAAGATTTTTTGACATAAATTGTCCTACTGTAAGGTAGGGTTGTCATCATAAAACACAATAGACTCAATCCATTGAGCTGGAACAGGCGCCTCGGTACTATTTCCAATAACCATCATAACAACCCACTTCAAATCATCAATGGTCAATTTTGAGTCTTCCAATGACATCACTTGATCAATGACTATTTCTCGTTGACTCGCACTTAGCTGACCCATATTCTCCATGAACATAATGAAACCTCTAGCCTTAGCATCGAGTTTGTTTTTTTCCAATTCATTGTAGATACGCATAGAATTATGCGTGGTATCGAAGGCTGCAATCCTTCCATCCTGAAGTGCGGCAATATTTTCAAGCCAATTCAATGCCTTTTCGATTCGATCAGCATCAAATCCAGCGTCTGATAGATGAGACTTTAAAAGATCGTCATCCAACTCTTGAGTTGAATCCTGTTCTGCAGACTCAAACAGAATATCGAACATAAAAGTTAGTACATCAAGAATATTATTAGTCATATAGCCTCATCAAATTAATACATTATCCACAACATCATCCTTGTCGCTTTAATTAAACCCCCAACGAGCAAAAGCACTAGAATGACTACTTAGGGACAAGACGCGCATTTTTCAACCACCTAATCAATTGAGATTGATTCATATGACAGGTATTTTAATTATATACCTGTTTCATTATCCACATCTTTATCAAAGCTTGATTTTAATAAGGATTTTATAGCATATAAACTCTCATTTAACAAATATAATGACTTTAACCAAGTATGGTAAAATTTCAGGATTTTTGTTAGTAGATATTCATTATGAAAAGAACATTTCAACCGAGCGTATTAAAACGTAAACGTAACCATGGCTTTAGAGCCAGAATGAAGACACGTGCTGGTCGTGCCATCCTAAGCGCACGTAGAAAAAAAGGCCGCAAACGCCTAGCCGCCTAATATAATGAATCGCTCGCTCGCTCAAGGTGCGCGTATAACCAAAGCTAGAGAATACGTCCACATTTTCCAAAGGGGTACACACACTCAGGGCAAGTTTTGGAAGTTAATGGCTATCTCTTCTGAGAAAGCAAATTCAAGACTAGGTCTCGCAATCTCTAAAAAGATATGCAAAAGAGCGGTTGATCGAAACTTGTTTAAGCGTATTGCAAGAGAAACCTTTAGACAGAATCGAGATGACTTCGATCTTCTGGACTTTGTAGTGATGATAAAAAAAATACCTAATACGAATAACCAAGAATTGGCGTCAGATCTACTATCTTTGTTACAAAACGCTAAGCAGGGTCTTAAATCATAATGCGATACATATTACTTATATTCATTAAGGGTTACCAGTTGCTCATTAGTCCATTACTTGGCAACAACTGTCGCCATATACCCAGCTGCTCAGAATACACTTTTGAAGCCATCAAATCTCACGGCGCAGTTAGAGGCATAGGGCTTGGTGCAAAAAGAATCAGCAAATGCCATCCTTGGTCTGAAGCAAAATTTGACCCCGTGCCTAAAAAATTACCTAACTAATTGAAACCAAGACAATAGCCATGAACACTCAAAAAATATTCCTATTTATCGCAATCTTCTTAACTGTATTTCTTCTTTGGAATAAATGGGAACTCACTCAAACAACTGATGAATATGGCAATACTGTAACCCAAACCAGCATAGTTACTTCTGATTCGCAAGACAACTCCATTGATGTTCCTGAAGCTACAGACATACCTAGTGCTGTTGTTACAAAAGTTGAAGATACAACACCATTAATGAACGAGTCATTTACCCAAGGACCATTTACAACTGTCACTACAGATTTATTGACATTACAAATTTCACATAAAGGTGGAACAATAATTAATGCCTATCTAAATAAGTACCCAGTAGAGTTAAACTCAGAAGAAAAATTTCAATTACTAAGCAACAATACTGGAAGTATTTTCCAAGCACAAAGTGGCTTGCTTCCAGCTGATCAGATGCCAACCCACCATACAGAATACTCCTCTGAGCAACAAGACTACTTCCTAGGGGGTAGTAGCGAACTAATTGTGCCACTCACTTGGCAAGGTGACAACGGGGTTGTTGTAACTAAAAATTACCACTTCAAACCAAACAGCTATATTGTTGAGGTTGACTATCAAATCACTAATAACAGTGGCATTGAACAAACCGTCAGCAGTTACACTCAGCTAGTGCGTGACAGTGTAGATGACTCTGGAGGCTTTGCTCTTGGCATGCGAGCATACTCTGGGGCAGCAACTTATAACGACGAAGAGATTTTCGAAAAAATTGATTTCGAAGATTTTGATTCCACGCCACAGACAACCTCCAAAGGTGGCTGGGCTGCAATGCTTCAGCATTACTTTTTTACAGCATGGATTCCTAACGAAAACGAAAAACATACCTATTCAACCAAATCTAATAATGGTAAATATCTTTTGACAACGGTTAATCCAGGTCTAAAAATCGCTCCTGGAAATCAAGTAGAACTTGCGAATAACCAGCTCTATATTGGCCCTAAAGAACATGCACGTTTGGAGCTTCTGTCTCCTGGTCTTGACAAAACAGTCGACTACGGCTTTCTTTATATTGTTGCCAAGCCTCTGTCGGTAGTTCTACACTGGATCAATGGCTATATTGTTAACTGGGCATTGTCTATTGTTGCTTTAACATTGCTTATAAAACTGGCCTTTTATAAACTTTCTGAGAAATCGTTCCGCTCGATGGCAGGCATGAAAAAATTAGCCCCTAGGCTGCAAAAGATTAAAGAAACTTATGAAGGTGATAAGCAAAAAATTGGTAAGAAAACCATGGAGTTATACAAAAAGGAGAAGATCAATCCTGCGGCAGGTTGTTTGCCTATCTTGGTTCAGATTCCAGTTTTTATTTCTGTCTATTGGGTACTCATAGAGATGGTTGAATTGAGACAAACTCCATTCTTATATTTGCCAGACCTAGCTATGAAAGACCCATACTTCATATTACCGTTAATTATGGGCGCCTCGATGTGGTTTCAGCAACGACTTAATCCACCACCGGCGGACCCAATGCAAGCAAGGATTATGATGATGCTGCCATTTGTGTTTACGGTTTTCTTCTTTTGGTTCCCATCAGGATTGGTACTATACTGGGTTACCAACAACGTTCTGTCAATTGTTCAACAAATGTATATCAACAAAAAAATCAATGGCTAGATAAAACACCATGAAATTAAATGATGGCACAAATGAAATAGCTAAACAAGTGAAACTTCTAGTCTTAGATGTTGACGGTGTTTTAACAGATGGCGGCATCTATTTTGATGACTCTGGCAAGGAATTGAAAAAATTTAATGCGTTGGATGGCCATGGCATAAAAATGCTACTTTCATCAGGCTTTGAGGTTGCTGTGATATCATCAAGAAGTACCCCTTCCGTGGCTCACAGGATGGAAGGTTTAGGAGTCAAGCACTATTACCAAGGTCAATCTGATAAGAATATAAAAATGCAACAAATCCTTGGGAC
>Ga0315327_10002250_pt1 | contig 10199 bp, 3 predicted proteins | sample M110032315metaG_FD_203460 | JGI IMG/M metagenome (GOLD analysis project Ga0315327, IMG submission 203460) | Ammonia-oxidizing marine archaeal communities from Monterey Bay, California, United States - M1 100m 32315 | ecosystem: Environmental > Aquatic > Marine > Coastal | place: USA: California... | reverse complement strand
CCGGGTGCCGGTGCCGGAGTAATAGTTCCGCAGCATGGAGACGTCGAAATACCAGCTCTGCACCTTACTCTCACGCGCATCCATCACCGTGAGTGCACGCTCCGAAAACGAGACCGGCGACAACCCGGGGGGACAGGATAGACACTTCTGTGTCCCTGAGAATATGGCATCGATTCCCCACTCATCGACATTCACTGGATGACCACCGAGAGACGTCACTGCATCGACTACCAGAAGCATGCCAGCCTCATGTGCCATCTTCGAGATCTCGATCAACGGTTGATGCACCCCCGTTGAGGTCTCCGCATGCACAATAGTCACCAGACGAGCCTTCGGATGCGCCTGCACAGCCTCCCCCACCGCCTCATCCGTGATGACTTCCCCCCACTCCGCTTCCACCGTGTGCACAGTTGCTCCACAACGTTCCATGATATCCTTCATTCGTCCTCCAAAAACCCCGTTGATACAGACGATCACCTCATCACCCCGCTCCACCAGATTACTTGCGATCGCCTCCATTCCCGCCATGCCCGTGGCAGAAACCGGAAAGGTCAGCGCGTTCTCGGTCCGAAAGACCCGCCGCAACATGGCGCAGCACTCATCCATGACATCGATATATTCCGGGTCAAGGTGCCCCATCGTCGGCGACGCCAGGGCCTTCAGCACCCGAACCGGAACAGAGGACGGACCAGGGCCCATCAGGATGCGCTCGGGGGGGCTCAGTTGTGCAAATTCACTCATGACTCCCCAGCATCCTCTTCCTGCGCCCGGGCTTGCCAACCGAAAAAGCGACCGACCGGCTTCCGCAATCCAACGCTCCCCTCAGATCAGGGCCTGGGAAACGACCGGGAACACCATCATTGATCTCCCGGCACAACGGAAATGCTCTTTGTCCCTTCCCCCCAACGACCGGAACTGGACTGCTCAACCTCCCCGCTCAATCCGAAAGAGGCAGGCAATCTCCTCCGCTATCGCTTCTTCTGCGGCAACGACGAAATCACTCCCAACTCGCGCAGTTCCTGTGCGGCCCAGCGATGCTGTTCGCGGAATTCATCATTATCGGCCTCACTCTCCATGAGACTCTCCCAGGTAGTCACCGACTCCCGGAGATAATTGACGGCCTCATCCTCCTTGCGGGCATCGTGGGCAGCCCGGCCAAGATCACCGGTGAGGTAAGCCAGTGAGCGTTTAATTTCGCGTTGACTGGGATAACTCACCTTTTGAGCAATGAGATCAATGAAGGTCTGGCGCGCCTTGACTCCCAGGGGCAGGGACTCGGCGTGCTTCCCCTCGGCGCTCAGCAATCCGCATTGCTGCCAGGCCAGGATCCCCAGACGAAACCGCGTGGCTGGATTCTTGGCATTCCTGCGCAGCGCCGCCTCCGCATGGGCCTGGCCTTCCTGGACGAGGCGTAGCGCATCCTTGGAATAGCCGGTCCCCGCCCGGCAGGCCGCCAGCACACTCTTGAGAGAGGCAAGTTGATTGAGTGCCTCTTCGCGCTCCTCGGGATTGCCCACCGCGGTCTCCAGCAGCTCCAGGGAGCGGGCTGCGAGATCGCCTGCCCGGTCCAGTTCACCCTCTTCCAGCGCCGACTGGGCAATCGCACCCATCGCCTCGGAAAGCTCCACCTGGACATCAGCCCGATTGGGCTGAACTTCAAGCAACTCCATCAATTCAACCGCGGCCTGCTCGCGCAGGAGAATTGCGGCATCCACTTCGCCGGCTCCCGTAGCCGCCTGGGCCGCCGAGGTATAGCCCCGGGCCCGCCAGATACGAAGGGCTGAGAGAGAAGGCTGTTCCTCACACAACTGGTTCATTTCCCCGAAGGCCTTGCGGTAAATCTCAAGTGCAGCCGTGTTGTCGCCGTTACGGAACTGCATGCGTGCCTCCGCCATCCGCAGGGCCGATCTAAGGCGCCGCGTCTCGCGCTCGCCTTCCGGCAGGGAGGCCAGAGCAGTTTCCGTCTCCGACAGTTCCCCAGGCGTCACTTCAGTGTCGGGATCCTCCGATCCGACCAGACACACCAGCACCCGAGTACGGGCCAGACGCTTCTGGGTATCAAGATCGGTCACTGCGGCCTCGCCAAGGACCTCCAGCATCTTCTCACGGGCCAATTGTGGCCTGTCACCGGCGAGAGCCACCTCGGCCAGAGCCAGTTTCAGGCGCCACGAGTTCTTCCGGAGGTCTTCCGGCAACTGCTCAAGCACTCCGAGCTGGCGCTCCAGCCTGTCCTGCAACATGGAAAGCCGACCCATGCGCCCCTCCAGGGTGGGAAGCTGCTCTGCCCCCCGCTCAAGGGACCAGGACAGGAGTTGATCGCTGAGCTTGTGCGCCTCCATGAGGTCGTTGGCCATCTCGTGGACCGCAGCCTCCTGCTCCTTGCTCACCTTCTCGAGCTGGCTACGATCCGCCAGCATCTCAAGGAATTTCCGGTGCTGCTGACGCAGTTTCTCGGGGTCCGCCCCGGGCTCCACCTCCGGCTTCACAACCTCCACCTCCACCACTTGAGGTTCGGGTTTTTTCTGACTGATCAACTTGTAGGTCAACGCCGCTCCCAGAGTCACGCAGGCCGCCATTCCCATCGTAGCAGCACTACGCCACTTCTTCTGCCTTCGTTCGATGATTTCGACGCGGCCCTGATCGGCTTCGGCTGCGAGGCGCTGTTGGCGGGAGCTCGCAATGGCCTCCAGGGCGCGCAGCACTTCGCGCATGTCCCCATACCGCTTCCAGGCATCAAGTTGCAGGCAGCGTTCGACAATCAGTCGACCTTCTTCCTCCTCCCGCGTGGGCGCCACACCCTTCCACTCAGCAAGCTGGGTCTTCTCCAGCTTAACCGCGATACGCTCGCAATCAGCCTCCACGCCACGACGGCGCTGCTCGCCCATCGCAGGGGCAACCTTCTCGAAGGTTTCATGGCAGCGCGGAAAGACCCCGTTGAGGAGGCGGAAGGCCAGCGACCCGAAGGCATAAACATCCCAACCGTAGCCGGCTCCTTCCAGATAACCGTCAGGATTCATGAGCTGCTCCGGCGGGGCGTAGAGCAGGGCGTCCGTGTAGGAGAGTTCCTTTAGACCCGGCATGAGCCCCTGGGCGTAATCGGACAGGAGAATCTCGTTGTCCGAATCAAGAAAGATATTCCCAGGCTTGAGGTTGCCGTGAGCCACCCGACGGCGGTGAAACTCTGCCAGCACCTGCGCTAACCGTCGAATCAGCATCCATGATCCGCGCTTGCCCAGGTAGTCTCCGAGCTGCAGCTGCAACGTCCGGGGGACAAACCGCTCCCCGGCCCCCTGGATAACGCGATCGGCCATCAAGCCGCCAATGAGCAGGTAGGGCTCTTTTTCGAGGGAATGGGCTATCAGCGGGACCGTCGTCTTGGGTGGACTGGCCCGATAGAGGCGGTTGACCCGGTTGCCCAACAGTTCCGGATTAATCGACTTCGGATCCAGAATTTTTACCGCAACGAGGCTTCCAGAATCATGCCGTGCGGTATAAACAGTACCGCACGATCCCTTCCCGATTAACGTGTCAATCCGGTAGCCGGGAATTTCAGGGAGGCTCATACAGGAATAATACTACTCTGCGGCTTGGCCTGGCTAAGGGCATCTGTCATGAAAGGAAGCCCTTGATCAGGTCGTAGCTCACGAAAGTGCCTAGACTTTCTGGGATTAATCTTTAAAGAAGGCTAACATCTCTACCGTAGGATCACCATGAAAAATATACAGTGTCCCGGCAACCCGCTCGCTCAGGACTATTCACGCCGCGAATTTCTCTCCGTGGGCATGCTCGGCAGCCTCGGCCTTACCCTGCCCCAACTGCTTAAAATGGAAGCCCGGGGTGCCCAGAAATTCTACGAGACGAAGGAGGGCGTGGCGAAATCCGTGATCCATATCTTCCTGCCCGGAGGCGCCGCCCACCAGGAGACCTTCGATCCCAAATACCTCGCTCCGACCGAATACCGCGGACCGCTCGGAACGGTTAACACCGCCATCAAGGGCGAACGGTTCAGCCAGCACCTCGATCATCTCGCCAAGATTGCGGACAAGATCACTGTCATCCGCTCCATGGCTCACGGTGAAGCCGCCCACGAGCGGGGCACCCACAACATGTTCACCGGTTACAAGCCCTCCCCCGCCCTCAAATATCCTTCCTTCGGTTCGGTAGTCTCCCATGAACTTGGACCTCACAACAACCTTCCTCCCTACGTCTGCATCCCCAGCGTTCCTAATAGCTTTGCCAACTCCGGCTACCTTTCCTCCGCCTACGGACCGTTTGCGCTTGGAAACGATCCCAGTCGCAAGGACTTCAAGGTCCGCGACCTGAACCTGCCCTCCGGTGTCGACGACAAGCGCTTCAACCGCCGACGCTCTCTCCTTGAAACCGTTGACTACCATTTCAAGTCCCTGGAGGAATCCGATGCCCTCGCGTCGATGGACGCGTTCTACCAGCACGCCTACGCCATGATCTCCTCCCAGAAGGCCCGTGAAGCCTTCAACCTGAATGCCGAGGACCAGAAGATGAAGGAACGCTACGGGATCAACGCGCCCGGACAGCGCATGCTCCTCTCCCGCCGCCTGGTGGAGGCCGGGGTGCGTTTCGTCTCCATGACTGCTGGCGGATGGGACCACCATGACAACATCAAGGGCGCCATCGAAAGCAACCTTCCCCCCATCGACCAGGCCCTCGCGGCCCTCATCAGCGATCTCGATGAACGTGGCCTCCTGGATTCCACCATGGTTCTTCTCTCCTCCGAATTCGGACGGACCCCCAAGATCAACAACAATGCCGGCCGTGACCACTGGCCCCGAGTCTTTTCCGTCATGCTGGCAGGCGGCGGCGTGAAGCGGGGAATGATTTATGGATCGTCGGACGCCCTCGGTGGCGAACCCGAAGAGGACCGGGTGGGCGTGGAGGATCTTGCCCAGACCATCTACAACCAGCTTGGCATCACTGGGGACAAGGAACTGATGGCACCTGGAGACAGACCGATCGAAATCGTCGACGGTGGACGCGTGCTGGATGAGATTCTCGAGAAGAAAGCGTAATGAGGCGCCACCTCTAACCTGAAGAACCAACCCACTGAGAGACCGCTCGCAGTCAATCCACCCTGACTCCCCGGGGAGTCGGAACAACACCACACCGATGAACACCTTTCCTGTCCGGACCTTCATGGGGGGTCTGGTTTCAGTCCTTCTGGCTCTCCCCTCCCTCGCCTTCACCCCAACCATCGGCACCATCCAGCCGCGGGGAGGACAACGGGGAACCGAAATAACCCTCCACCTCGGTGGCGACCGCCTCTACGAACCACAGGAAATCCTCCTCTATCAGCCCGGGATCACGGTCACCAACCTTGAGAAGGCGGGAGACCAGCACAAGGCGGTCAAGGCCACCATCACGATCGCTCCCGATGCGCCCCTTGGCGAACACCTCCTGCGTCTGCGCTGTAAGGGCGGGGTGACCTACCAGAGAAGTTTCTGGGTGGGCCAGTATCCCACCGTAATGGAAAAGCGGAGTGAGGACGGAGGCCGTGACCTCAACAGCAACTTCAACGAACCCCAGGAGATTGCGATCAACCAGACTGTGCAAGGCGTGGCCGACCGCGAGGATGCCGACTACTACCTTCTCCAGTGCAAAAAGGGACAGCGCCTCTCGGTTGAAGTGGAAGGCATGCGGCTTGGAAGAATTCTCTTTGATCCTTATGTCGCCATTCTCAACAAGGACCGCTTCGAACTGGCGGCCAGCGACGATACCGCCCTTCTCTTCCGCGACTGTGCGGCTTCGATCGTGGTACCGGAAGATGGCCCCTACACGGTGCTGGTCCGCGAGTCCTCCTACCAGGGAACGGGTGCCTGCCAGTATCGACTCCACGTGGGCGAGTTTCCCCGCCCCACCGCAGTCTACCCTCCCGGGGTGCGACCAGGAGATTCTCTGGAGTTCACCTTCGTGGGCGACCCCACCGGCAACCTGGTGAGCAAGCTTGAGATTCCCCGGGAAAGACAGATCTTTCGTGCTTTCATCAGGAATGGTGAGTGGTTCGCCCCCTCCGGTATTCCGGTCCGGATCAGCCCCCTGCCCTATCATAATGAAGTGGAACCGAACGAAGGCAGCAAGGAGGCCACCCCGCCCGAAGCGCCCCCGGTCCCTGTTGCCTTCCACGGGATTGTTTCCAAGAAGGAAGACAAGGACTGGTTCCGCTTTGCCGCCAAGAAGGGACAGAAACTGCGCGCCCGCGTCTTTGCCCGGCAACTCCGCTCCCCCCTCGATCCCTACATCATCGTACGCAAGGAAGGAGACTCAAAGCAGATCGGTAACAACGACGATGCAGGCAACGGAGACCCCGACAGCCGGCTCGACTTTGAGATCCCCGAGGACGGTATCTACAACATCAATATCCGCGACCAGCTTTACAGCAGCGGTCCGGATTATACCTACCGGATCGAGATCGCCGAGCGCAGCCCCTCCCTCTCCGCCACTCTTCCCTACGCCACCCGCAACGACAGCCAGAAATGGAAGATGATCTGCGTGCCCCGTGGCAACCGGGTGGGACGCGTCGTCAACCTGAGCCGCAGCAATATCGGATGCGATCTCGACCTGGATGCCGCCAACCTCCCCTCGGGCGTCTCCCTCGATCGTGACACCGCCCCCCGCAGCATCAACACCATGCCTGTAATCTTCGAGGCTGCTCCCGAGGCCGAAATCGCGGGGGCTCTCTACCATCTGCACGTCAAGGATCCCAAGAGCGGGCTCACCGGAGCCTTTACCGAGAGCATTCACCACATCGAGGTCAACAACGCCGGCACCTTCCACAGCTACCACGACGAGCGGATTTCCATCGCGGTTATCGAGGAAGCTCCCTTCGAACTCAACCTTGAGGTCCCGCCCGTCCCTCTCATCAAGAACGGCAACATGAACCTGAAGATCACGGCCAAGCGCCATCCGGATTTCAAGGAGGCCATCAAGATCACCCTGCCCTGGCGCCCTCCCGGCGTCAGCGCGCCTTCCAGCGTGACTATTCCCAAGGAAAAGAACGAAGCCGTGATGGGGATCAACGCAAATGGAGGAGCTGCCGTGGCCAAGTGGCGCATATTCGTTACCGGTGAAGCCACCTGCAGCAAGGGTCCGCTCTTTGTTTCGTCCAGTCTGCAACCCATCGAAATCGCGGATCCCTACGTTGGTGGGAAGATCGAATTGGCAGCCACCGAACTGGGGCAGAACACCGACCTCGTGTGCACGATCGCCGTGCACAAGGAATTCGAGGGCGAAGCGCAAATCAATCTCAATGGACTCCCCCACGGCGTGAGCACCGAGGAACTCACCATCAATAAGGAATCCAAGGAAATCACCTTTCCCCTTGCAGTCAGCAAGGAAGCCAAGAAGGGCAAGACCTCGAACATCTTCTGTACCGTCGTCATCACAGAAAACGGTCACCCCATCCGTGGCACCGCCATGGGTGGTGGAGTCCTGCGCATCGATCCCCCTCCACCCGCACCCAAGAAACCGGTCGTTGCCAAGAAGGAACCTCCCAAGCCAGCGGAAACCAAGCCGGTCAAGAAGCGACTCTCACGGCTTGAGCAACTCCGCCTCCAGAGCAAGAACGCCAACTGATTCGGAACGAATGAAGCTGCTCCTCACAACGATCTTTGCCAGCGGGATTTCCTGCCTGGGCTTCATCTCCCTGGCGGCAGACGAAGCAACGTCCTCCGCCAGGGAATTCGAAGAGGTTCGGGCCATCCTCGAGCAAAACTGCCTCGAATGCCACAATGGCAGCAAGAACAAGGGCAAGCTGCGCCTCGACACACATGAACTGGCGCTGAAAGGCGGGGAATCGGGAGAGACCCTGGTCGCTGGCAAGCCAGACGAATCCGAGTTGCTTCAGCGCGTCATACTCGCACCCGACGACGACGACCTCATGCCTCCCCTCAGTGAGAAGTCCGACCGTGAACCGCTCACCGCGGACCAGGTCGCGATCCTGAAGTCCTGGATCGAATCCGGAGCCCGCTGGCCCGAGGGAGTGACTCTTGCCGCCAAGCCCCGCACCGGTGCAACCGAGGATCCCAACGTGCCTGATCCCGACCTGGCCAAACTGGAGATCTATCCAAGGAGCGTTACCCTTGAGACCGCAGCCGATTTCCACCGCGTGGTGGTGATCGGGAACTACAAGGACGCCACTGCCCGTAACGTCACCAAGTGGGCCAAGCTCAGCCTCACCAATCCGGAACTCGCCACCCTGGAAGGCAGCCTCCTCAAGCCCAAGGCCGACGGCGAGACGGTCCTCTCTATCGAATTCCGTGGCAAGAAGGCGGAGATCCCCGTGACAGTGAAAGACGCCGCCCTGCCGCGACCCGTCAGCTTCCAGCTTGACGTCATGCCCATCCTGACCTCTTCAGGCTGCAACACGGGATCCTGCCATGGCTCGGCACGGGGACAGGACGGATTCATGCTCTCCCTCTTCGGCTATGATCCGAAGGGCGATCACCAGCGCATCACACGCCAACTTTCCGGGCGCCGCGTCAACCTCGCCCTTCCCGCGGAGTCCCTCATGGTGACCAAGACCACCGGACAGGTGCCCCACACGGGAGGAAAACTGTTTGAACTCGACTCCGCCAACGCAAGAACGCTCATCTCCTGGATCAAGGCGGGCGTGCCCTACGACAAGGACGACATTGCCCTGCCTGTCGGCATCGATGTCGAACCCAGTCAATATGTCCTCAAGGGAGAGAAGGTAAAGGTCCCCCTCACTGTCCGCGCCCGTTACTCGGACGGAACGGACCGCGACGTCACCAACCTCTCAAGCTTCAGTTCCTCAAACGACAACAGCGTCGGGATTGACGAGGCCACCGGGGTGGCCACAACCAAGAACCGGGGGGAGGCTTTTCTCCTCGCGCGCTTCCATACCTACACCGAGGGAACCCAGACCATCGTCATCCCGGACAACCTCGCCTATGAGAAGCCCGAGCTCAAGGACCTCAACTACGTCGACACCCATGTGCATGCAAAACTCCACAAGCTGCGTATCTACCCCTCGGACCTCTGCAGCGATGAGGTCTTCGTGCGCCGCGTCTACCTCGATATCGCGGGCGTCCTCCCCACCGAGGAAGAACGCAGGATCTTCCTCGAAAACGAGGATCCCGGAAAGAGGGAATCTCTCGTCACTCAATTGCTCGACCGCAAGGAGTTTACCGAGATGTGGGTCATGAAGTGGGCGGAACTCCTCCAGATCCGCTCCACCGGCAACAACGCCAACCAGGTCAGCTACAAGTCAGCCCTTCTCTGGTACGAATGGCTGCGGGACAAGGTCGCGAACAACCAGCCCTTCAACCGGATCATCTATGAGTTGCTTTCCGCCCGCGGTGGGACCTTCAGGAGCCCGGCCACCAACTACTTCAAACTCGAGAACGATGTGAAGAAGCGCACCGAGAACGTGGCCCAGGTCTTCATGGGGACGAGAATCCAGTGCGCTCAATGTCATAACCACCCCTTCGACCGCTGGACCATGAATGACTACTACGGCTTCGCGGCTCTTTTTGCCCAGATCCGGAAGAAGCCGGCTGAAGATCCGCACGAGCAGATCATCTTCGATGGCGGAGGGCAGATCGCCCACCCGGTCACCAAGGCTAATGCCGTGCCCCAGTTCCTCGGCGCAGATGGACCGGCCGAGATCAAGGGCCAGACCCGCCGTGAAGCGGTCGCCGGGTGGCTCACCTCCAGGGAAAATCCGTGGTTCTCCAAGAATGTGGTCAACATCGTGTGGGCACACTTCTTCGGGATCGGCATCACTGACCCCGTTGACGACGTGCGCATTTCAAATCCCGCCAGCAACCCGGAACTGCTTGAGGCCCTCTCGGCAAAGTTCGTGGAGTACGACTATGATTTCAAGAAGCTGGTTCACGACATCTGCACCTCACGCACCTACCAGCTCTCCAGTCGCACGAACGAGACCAACGAAAAGGACCTTGCCAATTTTTCGCACTCCCTCATCCGCCGTTTGCGCGCCGAGGTCCTCCTTGATACCCTTGCGCAGGTCACCGAGACGCCCAACAAGTTCCGCGGACTTCCCCTCGGAGCACGGGCCGTCCAGATCGCGGACGGAAACACCTCAACCTACGTCCTCACCACCTTCGGTCGTGCCACCCGGCAGACGGTCTGTTCCTGCGAGGTCAAGATGGAACCCAACCTCTCCCAGGCCCTGCACCTCCTCA
>Ga0315327_10002243_pt1 | contig 10208 bp, 10 predicted proteins | sample M110032315metaG_FD_203460 | JGI IMG/M metagenome (GOLD analysis project Ga0315327, IMG submission 203460) | Ammonia-oxidizing marine archaeal communities from Monterey Bay, California, United States - M1 100m 32315 | ecosystem: Environmental > Aquatic > Marine > Coastal | place: USA: California... | reverse complement strand
ATCAAGGTGCAGTAGTCCTAACTTTAGCTCATGCTTGGGCAGCATTTGCTATTTTACCTCTATATGTATCTTTGGATAAGATAGATAAATCTCTTCTTGAAGCCTCTTATGATTTAGGTAATTCAAAATTTGAAACTTTTATACGGGTTACTTTACCCTTGTCTTTACCAGGAATTATTGGAGCTATTCTTATTATTTTTATACCTACTGTTGGAGATTATGTTACTCCGCAAATGGTAGGAGGTACCGATGGTAGAATGTTGTCTAATATGATCCAAAGTTTATTTGGTAGAGCCAATAATTTTCCCTTGGGTGCAGCATCAGCTGTTTTAATGCTCTCATCTGTTTGTATAATTGCAGGCATAGTTACTTATATTACTAAAAAATTAACTTTGAGAATGTCATAATGTACAGAAAAAATAATTCATTATTAGTATATTGTATTTTTTATTTCCTATTTTTATACATACCAGTTTTTTTATTACCTATCTTTTCTTTTAATGATTCCTTTCATATGGTTTTCCCCCTCAAGGGCTTTACTTTTGATTGGTATATAGAAATGTGGAATAAGGCTAGGCTGCATCAAGCATTATGGAACAGTATTAAAGTGGGTGTAATAGCTTCTATTATTAGTACTTTCATTGCTTTGTTTGCCGCAAAAGCTTTTACAAGATATAGAGTTAAATACAGCGGTTTATCTTATGGCGCTATACTTTTACCTTTTATAATTCCTGAAATTATAATTGCTGTAGCTTTTATCGTAATCTGGACAAGTATGGGATTAAGGTTAGGGTTAATACCTATTACTATATCTCATGTTTTATATTGTACTCCTTTTTGTCTATTAATATTAATTTCAAGGATGGATGGCTTTGATAAAAGTTTAGAAGAAGCTTCTATGGATTTGGGAGAAAATATTTTTGGCACTTTTTGGAGAGTTACATTCCCATTACTACTTCCAGGAATTATAGCATCATTACTTTTATCCTTTGTTATATCTTTTGATGAATTCATTTTAGCCTTCTTTTTAAGTTCTAGTGATCAAACTCTTCCTATTTATATGTGGAGTCAACTAAGATTTCCAAAAAAACTTCCACATGTTTTAGCATTAGGCGCAATAATTATTGTGGCAACTTCTTTTATTGTAATGTTATCATATTGGTTTAGAAATCTTGGACAATCAAATAGTAATAAAGGCTCTCATATATAATGATTAATAATGATTTTATTAAATTAAGGAATATTTCTAAAAGATTTAATGATGTAATCGCTGTAGACTCTCTTGATTTAGATATAAGTGAAGGTGAGTTTTTCTCTCTATTAGGTCCATCTGGTTGCGGCAAAACAACTTTATTAAGAATTTTAGCTGGCTTTGAATATCCAACTACAGGCAGTGTCTTTATTGATAATAGTGAAGTTACCAATCAAACACCAAATTTAAGACCTTCAAATATGGTTTTTCAAAACTATGCAATATTCCCTCATATAAATGTTCAAAGAAATATAGAATTTGGATTACGAAAAGAAAACTTATCTAAAGAAGAACTAAATTTAAGGGTAAAAGAATCTTTAAAAATGGTTCAGTTAGAGGGTTATGAAGAAAGATTCTCTAATCAGTTATCAGGAGGTCAAAGGCAGCGTGTAGCGCTTGCAAGAGCTTTAGTTAAGAGACCAAAGGTATTATTACTTGATGAGCCATTGGGCGCTCTTGATAAAAAACTAAGAGAAGAAATGCAAATTGAATTGAGGAATCTTCAAAAAGATCTTGGAATTACATTTATATTTGTAACTCATGATCAAGAAGAAGCTATGACTATGTCTGATCGTGTTGCAGTTATGAATGAGGGAAAAATATTACAGATATCACCACCTAAAGAATTATATAATAAACCTGTAAATAAATTTGTTAGTGAATTTATTGGGAATATTAATTTATTAGAAACATTAATAATTGATGAAAATGATAAAAACTTGTCTCTTGAAATTTTAAATATTGGGAAACAGAATTTTCAAAAAAATAATTTTAATTCCAAATTATCAGAAAATATATTTGTTGCATTAAGACCAGAAGAAATTTCTATCAAAAAAGAAAAAATAGAAACTGCAGATATAAATATAAAAGGTGTTGTAAAAAATATTTCATTTTATGGTGAGAGTACTTATTTTTACGTAAAGGTAGAAGGAATTAAAAAATTGTTGATGGTATCTAATTTTATTGACCAAGTATCAATTAATGAAAATGATGAATGTAATTTAGGTATAAATTTAGAAGATATAAAATTAGTTTCTTGATAAAAAAAACCCGCGATTAATCGCGGGTTTATAAACAATTTTAGTTAACCACCCATAGAGTAATTAGCCCATTGCATTTCAATATAATCGTTTATTTCATCGCTTGGACTATTATTGAAGTTACCATTGGCAAGGTGACTAATTGGATCTTGAGCTACACCTCTCTCAGCAAGTGCTTCTTTAGATATAGTTTCAAATCCTCTTTTATTTGAATGACCATATCCCCATTCGCTAAGCATATAAGCTGATGATTCAAAACTTATTGCTGAATCTATCAAGTCATAAGCTAAATCAAGATTTGGAGCATCTTTATGAAGAACTAAACCACATGACCAAGTAAGAGTTCCTTCTTTTGGACTCATCATCGGAAATCCTGTGTTCCAAGAAGACTCATTCCAAGCTAAAGCAGCCCAAACTTCTTCATCAAGAAGAGCTTGTTCCATGCTAGCAGTGTCTGTAGTAAATAATTTTACATTATCTCTCCATCCAGCAGCTGCAGAATAGACCGCATCGACATCAGCTTTGGTAATATTTTCCATTTTTTTAACATCGTATCCTAATGCTATTGCGTAACAATACCATGAGTCAGCAGCAGAATCTAAAATAGCAAATTTGCCTTTCATTCGCTCATCCCACAATAAGTCCCAGCTAGCATTATCTGGATCAATCCAATCAACTTTATCTGGATTATAGATTATTGAAGTATCACCCCAATCAACAGGAGCCATCCAATAATTACCATCAAAGTTTATTGTAGACATGTTAATTAATTCAGGAAATAAATCTTTCCAGTTACTTAAGCGACTAGTGTCCAGAGGTTGTATTACACCAGCTTTGTTCCAGCGTGGTGGATCAGAGTGACATGGATGCGCAAGGTCTACTACATAACCTGAACGTAGTTTTTGTAGTCCTTCTTCAGCATCACCAAAAATTGAATATTCAGGATCGCCACCATGTTTTTCAATATAACTTGCATACAAACCCGGGTCATCGTAACCACCCCAAGTAAATAGTTGAGCTTGTTGTTTGGCAAATGCAGTTTTAGGTAGCAGAGGTATTGTAGTAGATAGAACACCTGCAGCACCAAGACCTTTTAGCATTTGTCTTCTTGTTAGCTCACCATTTACAATTCGTTTTGATAAATCGTATTTAGGCATAAATTTTTCCTTCCAAATTATATGGCTATAACAACAAATAAATTGCTTTTTTTCAACACTTTTTTTTAAAATTATATAAATTAACTTTCATTTATCGCTTAAAATGCTTAGTAAATTTTAGTTTATGAAATCTAAATACAAAAAAGTAGAATTAGCCAGCATTCAGGACTTTGAAGATTTTGTAAAACAACATAAAAAAATTAAGTATCTTGATGTAATTTTAGGTGATTTATCAGGTATCATTAGAGGTAAAAGAATTCCAATTTCTGATGCAGATAAAATTTTTAAATCTGGTGTACAGTTTTGTTATTCAACTTTTTTACTTGATACATCAGGTTATTGCCCTGATGCAGAGGGTAGGGGGTTTACGGATGGTGATCCTGATGCAAACTATTATCCAGTTAAAAATACTCTATCTATTATTCCTTGGCATAAAGATAACGTAGCGCAAGTACTAATTACAATTCAAGATGATTCACGATATTCTTCTATTGTAGACCCAAGAAATGTATTAGCTAAAGTCTGGGAAAATTTTTCAAAATTAAAACTATATCCAAGAGTAGCTTTTGAATTAGAATTTTACTTAATAAAGAGAAGAAATAAGCTTGATGAAAATCCAATACCTCCAATTTCTAAAAGAAATAAAAGGCAAGCAGAAGGAACTCAAGTTTATGGAATGAGTGAGCTTGATGATTTTTATGATTTTTTAGAAGAAATAAATAAATTTTGCAAAATTCAAAATATTCCAGCATCTACAGCTTCTTCTGAATTTGCTCCTGGTCAATTTGAAATTAATTTAAACAGCACAACAGACTTATTAAAAGCAGCAGATGACTCTGTCTTATTAAGAAGACTTGTTAAAGAAACAGCAATTAAACATGGTTATGAAGCAACATTTCTATCAAAACCTTATCTAGGTGAAGCAGGAAGTGGTATGCATTTACATTTAAGTTTATATGATAATAATAAAAAGAATGTTTTTGCTAAAAATAAATTAAAAAATAAAAATTTACTCCATGCAATTGGGGGTCTCCAAAAAACAATGTATGAATGTATGGCAATTTTTGCACCAAATATTAATTCGTATAGAAGATTTTTACCTGATCAATTTGTGCCAGTAAATTCTAGTTGGGGCCCAAATAACAGATCTGTGGCCTTTAGAATTCCAGTTAGTAATGAAGAAGGGGCAAGAATTGAACATAGAGTCGCTGGAGCAGAAGCTAATGCTTATTTAGTATTATCCTCAATCTTATCTGGCATCATGCATGGGTTTAAAAATAAAATAACCCCAGATAAACCACGTATAGATAATGCTTGTGATAATCCAGACAAGGCAATGCCTTTAAATATTAATGATGCACTTACAAAATTAGAAAACTCAAAAGTGATGAATAAATATTTAACAAAAGAGTATGTTAAAATTTATGTTGATTTAAAAAGAAAAGAACAAGAATCTTTTCATTCAGAAATTTCAAATACAGAACTTAAATGGTATCTTAATCTTTAGTTTCTCCATTAAGACTAAGTATTTCTTTATATAATTCAGGCCTTCTATCTCTAAAAAGGCCCCAATTTCTTCTGAAGAGATGATTTTCTTCGGTATCTATTTCTGCCAATATTACTTCTTCTTTATCTTTTGAAGCTTCAGCAATTATTTTACCAGATCGATTACAAATAAAAGATTTTCCATAGAAACCATTAACCTGACCTTTTACTGACTCTGAACCAATCCTATTTGATGCGACAACGGGCATGATATTTGCCGCTGCATGACCTTGCATTACGGTTTGCCACGCATCTGAACTATCGTAAGTACTCATAATTTCATCACCTATAGCTGTTGGATAAAACAAAACTTCAGCTCCTTTTAAGGCCATTATTCTTGCAGCCTCAGGAAACCACTGATCCCAACAAATTCCAATACCAATCTTACCATAAGTTGTGTTCCAAACTTTAAAACCAGTATCACCAGGATTAAAATAATACTTTTCAAGATATCCTGCGCCATCCGGAATATGAGATTTTCTATATTTCCCAAGTATTTCACCATCTGCGTCAATAACTGCTATGGAATTAAAATATGCGTTATTATCTTTTTCAAAAAAACTAATTGGTAAAACAACTTTATGTTTCTTTGCAACTTCACTCATTTTATTTATTAAATTATTATTTTCAAAAGGTTGAGCTAACTTAAAAATTTCCTCATCATATTGAATGCAAAAATAAGGAGTTTGAAATAATTCTTGGAGTAAAACTATATGTGCACCCTGCTCTGCAGCTTTTTCAATTAAATGAATAGATTTTTTGATATTATTTTCAATTTCCCAATCACAACTCATTTGAGTTGCGGCTACTTTAATCTTCATTTTTTATCCTCTTTTTTTCTTCTAGGTAGTTGTGTAAACTTATAATTTTCTTACTTGCATTTGTTTGAAATAAAGATGGTACAATTGAGTGAACAAATGCCATAATTGAAGCTTTAAATAAATCAAAAGATATTTTTTGAGCTACAGACATATGTTGCAAATAGCTCTCATTAGCATCAGTGCAATGTTTTTTTGACTTTATTAAAAAATTCATTGCTAAATGCTTAATGGTTGTTGTTGGGTTATGCAATGAATATTTCCCCCACCAAGTGAAATGTCAATTCCATTAATTGTTATTACTTTTCTCTTAGGAAAAATTGATTGAATAATACTTTGAGCATTTTTATCGGCTTTCTCATCATCAAAACTTGGCATTACGATTCCATTATTTGCTATATAAAAGTTAATATACGAACTTGGTTCATCATCATTAGGTATCAGTCTTTTATATGACATTTCAATTTCTATAACTTCTAATGAACGGCCTTTAGCATCAACTGATGTTTTTAATATTTCTAAATTTTCATTTAATTTTTCATAAAAAGGATCTAATTTATCGTTGCAAGATAAAGCCAGAACCTTTGTCTCATCTACAAAGCAAGCAATATTATCAATGTGCCCATCAGTTCCTTCATCTGTACCATATTTTAACCAGATAATTTTTTTGATATTCAAGTATTTTTTTATGTTATCTTCTATTTTTTCTTTTGTAAGTTCAGGATTTCTATTTTTATTTAATAGACATTGTTCAGTTGTGATTAATGTACCTGACCCATCTACGTGTATGGACCCACCTTCAAGTACCATTGGTGATTTAAAATATGTTGCAGAACTTTTATCTATCATAAATTTAGCAATTTTATTATCAGAGTCATGTGGTGAAAATTTTCCCCATCCATTAAACTCCCAATCAACACCTCCTAATTTTTTTTGATCATTTAGTAGAAATGTAGCTCCAGAATCTCTAGCCCAACAATCATCATTTTCAAATTCATAAATATTTACTGAGTCATTAAGCAATTTCTTGGCAGTTTCCATATCTTCAGGATGGACAATCATATTTACTTTTTCAAACTTTGATATTGCTTTGGCAACTTCAGCCCATTTGTATCTTCCTTTTTCAAAATTAAAATGTGACCAACTTTCAATTTCCGTATATGAATTTTTATTTTTAAACTCATGGGGCCATTGCATCCAGCAACATTCATGAGGGTGCCATTCTGGAGGCATAAAAAAATTTTGTTGTTTAGGATATGTCATCTAATCAGTTTTTTTACAGCTTGTACATTTTCTAAATAAGAAATCACCTTTTTTACCTTTTTTAATTGGTAAATCACTACAGCTTATTAAAAAAATGAAAGAAAAAAATATTGTAAAACTAAGCATCTTTTTCATTAATATTTATCCATATATTTGTAGTAAGCCAAAGCTAATCTTAAGTAATATAATCTTAGTTTAGGGAAAGGAAATTTACTAGGTAATCCTTTATAAATTTTAGATATATTTAAATCTTTACTATTCGATACAATCAATTTTGCAAGTTCGTTACCTGACCATGGCGCAGTATTAACTCCGTTCGCTTGATAACCGAAACTATAATATATTTCATCATCATCAAGTTTTCCTATCGATGGTGAAAATTTAGTCGTTACAGCAATCAAACCTCTCCAATGAAAATCTATATTTACATCTTCCCAGTTAGGAAATACGTTTTTCATTTGCTGCTCCATATGTTTTGATTTTTCTAATGAAGATTTTTCACTACCAATTAAATCTCCTCTTGCGCCAAATAAAAATCTCCCATCTTTTAATAATCTATAATAAAATAACAGATTTCTAATATTCAAAACTGGATTTTTAGTTATAAAATTATGAGACTTAATTTCATCATCAGTTAAAGGTCGAGTAATAATTATATTTGATATTACAGGTAAAATCATATTGTTTAACTTTGGAAAAATATCATCTTTATAAAAACCATTAGTTGCCATAACTACTTTATTTGCGTTTATAATATTTTCATTTGCAATTATTTTATATTTACCATTTGATTTTTCAATTTTAGTAACTTTACTTTTTTGATAAATTTTTACTCCAGCTTCATTTGCAGCGTTTGCCAAACCTATTAAAAACTTTAATGGATTAATAGCAAATCCGGGCTTATAAGACATTGCCCCAAACTGTTCATTTCCTCCATGACCAATTTCATTAAATTCTTCTTTAGAAAATACTTTTGTTTCTATTCCAAATTCTTTTTTGTATGTTTTAGCTTCTTCTTTAATTCCTTCAAAATAACTTGGATGAGGGGCAACTTCATAATTACTATCTCCTGTTAAGTCACAATCGATATTAAATTCTTTAATAATATTTTTTGTAAAATTAGAACCTTGTATAGTGTTTTGAAAAAAATTTTGTGTTTCTTTTCTTCCATATTTTTTAAACATTTTTTTTACGGACATTTTTGCAGGCGGTATGCAACAAAAACCAGCATTTCTACCTGATGATCCCCAACCTATATGGCCAGCTTCAAGCAAGATGACGTCTTCATTGTACTTTTTTGCTAAAGATAAAGCGCATGAAAGTCCTGTGTACCCTCCACCAATAATAACCACATTTGCATTAAGTTGTTTATCTAATGATTTGTATTTGTTTTTATTGTTAACAGTTGATTCCCAGTAACTTTTTACTGGTTTTTCAAATTGATAAATATCACTGTGATAAAGACCAGGCATAAGATAGTATAAATTTCATTGAATGCTTATTCAATCAATATTATATGATATGTATGAATAATTCTGAGTTAAAAAAATTAATTAGCAGGCAAAAAAGTAATTATTCACTTGATCAGGAATTCTATGTTAGTCAGCATATATTTGATCTAGACATAAAAAATATATTTTCAAAACAATGGGTTTTTGTTGGTCATATTTCAAGAATACCAAATTACGGTGATTATTTTCTTTTTAATATAGGTAAAGAGTCAATAATTATTGTGAGAGATAAAGATGATTCAGTTCATGCTCATTATAACGTATGTCGTCATCGTGGATCACACATTTGTCTAGAAAATGAAGGAAATTCAAAAGTTCTAATATGTCCTTATCATGCATGGACGTATAATCTAGATGGCTCTTTGAGAGGTGCAAGATTAATGGATAAAGATTTTAATAAAAATGATTGGCACTTACACAAATGTAATTCACAATTATTTGAGGGATTAATTTTTATTAATTTATCTGAACATCCTAATGATTTTGAAGAATTTATTGCGCCTACAAAAAAATTTATTGAATTTCATGGTTTGTCAGATGCTAAAATAGCTAATAGACAATATTACCCCACTGAAGGAAACTGGAAACTTACTCTTGATAATTTTCATGAATGTTATCATTGTCAACCATCTCATCCTGAATATTGTCAGGTACATGACAAAGACTATATAATTGCATATGGCGCAGGAAGTAATACAGGTCCAGCTTCAGAAAAATTTGATAATATTTTAACTGAATGGAATACAAAAGTTGAAAAAATGGGTCATCTCACAGGTGAGTATTATGAGACTGAATTTAATGATTATTCAAGAAGTGCTGAAAGAACACCATTAAAAGAAGGTATGTTTACAGAAACAAAAACAGGAAAACCTATTTCTAAATTAATGGGCAAGTTTAAAGATTATGATTGTGGTTATACATCTGTTGGCACTTCACCGTTTAATAGCCTTCTTATGTGCAATGATTTTGCTACACTCTTTACATTTATTCCAATTTCCCCTCTATATACTCAAGTAGAACTAATGTGGCTAGTTCATAAAGATGCTGAAGAAGGTAAGGATTATAATCTTGAAGAAATGAAATGGATGTGGGATGTCACAACTATAGCTGATAAAAGAATTATTGAGGATAATCAAAAAGGAGTTCTATCAAAAAAATATGTACCCGGACCCTTATCTCAAATGGAAAGAGGTTTAGAAAAATTTAAATCTTGGTACTTAAAGCATCTCGAAAATAGTCTAATATAAAACTCACTTAAAATTTTGGTTTCATTATGAATGAAAAATATAAAATACTATTTGATCCAATAAAAATAGGTCCAGTAACATCAAAAAATAGATTTTATCAGGTACCTCATTGTACAGGAATGGGTTGGCAAAGACCAAATATGTTGGCATCAATGAGAGAAATAAAAGCTGAAGGAGGATGGGGTGTTGTGAATACAGAATATTGTTCAATACATCCAAGTTCTGATGATCTTCCCCATTCTTATGCTACTTTATGGGATAAGACAGACATTAAAGCTCATCAACTTATGACTAGTAAAGTTCATAATCATGGAGCACTAGCAGGGGTTGAGTTATGGTATAGTGGTGCTAACGCCTCTAGCCAGTATACAAGGC
>Ga0315327_10002240_pt1 | contig 10216 bp, 9 predicted proteins | sample M110032315metaG_FD_203460 | JGI IMG/M metagenome (GOLD analysis project Ga0315327, IMG submission 203460) | Ammonia-oxidizing marine archaeal communities from Monterey Bay, California, United States - M1 100m 32315 | ecosystem: Environmental > Aquatic > Marine > Coastal | place: USA: California... | reverse complement strand
GGAGATCAGGATCTGACCGCAGAGCCCCTAGCCGCGCCGATACGCGCCGAGAACCATGTGGGCCTTCCGCCGGCCACCTTGATGGTGGGCGGTTTCGATCCGCTACGAGATGAGTGCCTGGGCTATGCCGAGGTGCTCCGATCGGCTGGCGTGCCGGTCGATGTGATCTATCACGAGGAGCAGATCCACGGGTACTGGATCGTCGCTCCGCTGGTGCCGTCATCGGAAGCGGCACGAGATACCGACCTGGCGGCCCTACGAGCGGCCGTCGGGGCGCTGCCTGTCGGTTAGCCCCGTCGGTTAGGCCCAGTCGGAAGGCCCGTCGACCAGGCCCGCAGGTCAGTTCGGTTCGGCCACCGTTCCAGCAGCCACCAGGGCATCGATCTCGGCACCGGTACGACCCATGGCCATCAGTACCTCGCGGGTGTGCTGGCCGATGGTAGGCGCCGTCGACCGGGCCGCCCACGGTGTCCCACGGAAGTCCACCGGCGTGGCCACCATGGTGGTCGACGACACGTCGTCGGGAACGTCGACCAGAGCGCCCGAACCGTGGAAGGCAGGGTCGGCCAATAGGTCGTCGGGTGAGTTGATGGGCGCCCAGAAGAAGTCGGGTTCCGTGGCGAACACCTCGGTCCACTCGTCCAGCGTCTGGGTGGCGAAGATCCCGTCCAGCATGCTGACGAGTTCAGATGCATTGGCCGCCCGCTCCCGGGGTCGGGCGAACCGCTCGTCGTCCAACCACTCGGGGTGGCCGACTGCCCGGGCCAACGGCGGCCAATGGCGCTCGCCCTCCAGCCCGACGATCCAGAACCGTCGACCGCAGCCCGCCGTGTAGTTGTTCATGGCCGGATTACCCATAGACGTGCGTTCGCCGATCTCCAGGGTGACGCCCCACATCAGTAGCAGGTTCAGGTCGAAACTGATGGTGTAGGCGCCCTGGCGAATGAGCGACGTTTCGACGAGTTGGCCCTGACCGGTCCGTTCCCGGTCAAACAGGGCGGCTGACACTGCGGCGGCAGCGGCGAGGCCGGTCGAGTGGTCGCCCATCCCACCACGTTGGAAGGGAGGATCGCCGCCCGGTGGCGTTAGCAGGCCGGCCACCCCGGACCGAGCCCAGAAGGCGCCAATGTCGAAGGCCGCCCGGTCGGCATCGGGACCCTCGGAGCCGTAACCGGTGATCTGGCAGTACACGAGGCGAGGTAGTCGCTCGCTGACCGACGCGTGATCGAGGCCCAGGCGTTCGAGCGCACCGACCCGAAGGTTGGTTACGAACACATCGGCATCGGCCAGGAGTTCCATGGCGATAGCCATACCGTCGTCGGTTCCGAGGTCGACGGCGATGCCCTTTTTGGATCGGTTGTCCATCTCGAATATCGGGTTGGTGGGCATGTCGCCGCCCAGCATCCACTGGAACATGCGGCACGGGTCACCCGACGGGGGTTCGATCTTGACCACGTCGGCCCCCCAGTCGGCGAGGATCCCGCCGGCGGCGGGGCCGGCGACCCACACACCGAGTTCCACGACCTTCACGCCTCGCATGGGGCCGGTCGCCACTCCCTCGTTCGGAACCGTGTCCCGACCAACTCCTGTTTCAGTCATGTCCGCCACTTCCTCCTGAGGCTGCGACAGACAGGATGGTGAGAATCAACGGGAAAACGTTCTCCATGATTGAGTGTCCCATGGGACCGACGGTCCGACAAGAACACGCCGGGTACCGTCGGACGGTGATCTTGTTCGTGTGTACCGGCAACACCTGCCGGTCGGCCATGGCTGAGGCGGTGCTGCGGGCCCGCCTGAACGAGCGCGGCGGGGACGTTTCGGCATTGTTCCCGACGGTGGCATCAGCTGGGACCGAGGTCCGTGGGGGCGCGGACGGAGCCGGGGCGCACCCATTGGCTGTTGAGGTGCTCGCCGAGCGAGGCATCGACCTCGGTGGGCATGTCAGCAGGTCGTTGACCTTTGAACTGGTGGCCGGCGCCGACCTGGTGGTGGCCATGACCCGCCTCCATCAGGCAGCCGTTTCTGCGCTCGATCCCCCGGTCCGTGCCCGGAACTTCCTGGCCGGCGAGGTGGTACGGCTTGGAGGGCTGGTCGGTCCACGGGAGGATCGACCGTTGGACGAGTGGATCCGGGTACTGGACGGGGCCCGGGGCGGCCACTTCACCACCGGACGGGTGGCCGACGAGGTGGCCGATCCATGGGGCGAACCGATCAACGAGTACCGACGATGCGCCGATCGACTAGATGGCATTGCCACAGCTCTTGCCCGGCTGCTCGCCTAGTCGAAGGAAATAGGTTGATCTGACGGACCGTCAGATCAATGGAGGGCCGGAGTACCGTTTGGCCGTGGACTTCACCCGTACCCCGACCGAAGAGGCCTTCGCCGACGAGGTACGCACCTGGCTAGCGGAACACCTGGTGGGCGAGTTCGCTGACCTACGGGGTCGTGGCGGGGTAGGCCAGGAAGACGTGGCCCCCGAACTCCTCCTGGAGTGGGAGCGCGAACTGGCCTCCGGCGGGTGGCTCGGCATCGACTACCCGGTCCACCTCGGAGGACGTGACGCCACCCTGACCGAGCAGGTGATCTTCCACCAGACGTACGTGGAGGCCCGGGCCCCTGGACGCTTTCCCAACATCGGACTGAACCTGCTCGGACCGACCGTGGTGGCCTACGGGACCGAGGCCCAGCAGGAACGGTTCGTCCGCCCGATCCTCGCCGGTATCGAACACTGGTGTCAGGGGTATTCCGAGCCCGACGCCGGCTCGGACCTGGCCAACGTGGCCACCCGGGCCCGCCTGGACGGCGACCGGTGGTTGGTCACCGGCCAGAAGATCTGGACGTCGCTGGCCCAGTTCGCCCAGTGGGCCTTCGTGGTCTGCCGGACCGACCCGACCACCGAACGCCACGCCGGACTCTCCTACCTCCTGGTGCCCATGGACCAGGCCGGCATCGAGATGCGACCCATCGTGCAGATCACCGGTGGCACCGAGTTCAACGAGGTGTTCTTCGACGACGCCGAGACCGACGCCGATCTAGTGGTCGGCGAGGTGGGCGGCGGCTGGGCGGTGGCCATGGGAACCCTCGGATTCGAGCGGGGAGCCTCGACCCTCGGCCAGCAGACCGGGTACCGACAAGAACTTGATGCCCTCATGGACCTGGCCCGGAACAACGGGTCGATCGAGGACCCGTCGCTTCGCCAGGACCTCATGCGGGCATGGAGCGAACTGGAAATTCTCCGTTACAACCAACTCCGGATGCTCACCGCGCTGGTGGCTGACGGCGTGCCCGGCCCGGAGATGTCCATCGGGAAGCTCTACTGGGCCTCGTGGCACCGTCGCCTCGGTGAACTGGGAATCCGGATTCGTGGAGCCAGCGGCATGATTGGGGTCGACGCCACCTCACCGCTCGAGGATCCCCTCGGGGCCAACTACCGGTTAGACCGCCTACAGCGCACCTTTCTTTACAGCCGGTCCCACACCATCTACGGCGGGTCAAACCAGGTACAACGCAACGTGATCGGCGAACGAGTCCTCGGCCTGCCACGGGAGCCCCGTTAGGCCGATCGGGGCCACCGACTCGCCGTCCCGTACGCTTTTCGCACTGATCCCTTTCCTCTCCGCAACCCAGGAGCAGTCCCATGTCCGAGGCCTACATCGTCGACGCCATTCGAACGCCCACGGGCAAGAAGGGCGGCGGGTTGTCCCAGGTGCATCCCGCCGACCTGGGAGCGCACGTGATCAGCGGCGTCTTGGAACGCAACGACGTCGACCCGATGGCCGTCGACGACGTGGTCATGGGCTGTGTGGACAACCTCGGCCCCCAGGCCGGAGATATTGCCCGTACGGCCTGGTTGGCTGCCGGTCTGCCCGAGGCCGTCCCCGGCACCACCGTGGATCGCCAGTGCGGTTCGGGCCAGCAGGCCGTGAGCTTCGCGGCGATGGGCGTCATGGCCGGAGTACAGGATCTGGTGGTGGCTGGCGGCATGCAGAACATGAGCATGATTCCCATCGGCCTAGCCCTCGAGGCCGCCAAGCCGTTCGGCCATGAAGACCCCTTCAGCGGCTCGACCGGGTGGGTGGATCGCTACGGCACTCAGGAAGTGTCCCAGTTCCGGGGCGCCGAGATGATCGCCGAGAAGTGGGACTTTTCTCGCGAGACCATGGAGGCCTTCGCCTTCGAGAGCCACCAGCGGGCCATCAGGGCCATCGACGAGGGCCGGTTCGATTCCGAGGTCAGCCCGTTAGCCGACGTCGAGGCCGACGAGGGCCCTCGTCGAGGCGGCAGCCTGGAGAAGATGGCGCAACTGGCGCCACTGGTCGAGGGTGGACGGATCACCGCAGCGCTGGCCAGTCAGGTCAGCGACGGCGCGGCCGCCCTGTTGATCGCGTCGGAACAGGCGGTCGCCGATCATGGCCTGACCCCCCGGGCCCGAATCCACCACATGAGTGTTCGGGGCGACGACCCGATCTACATGCTCACCGGCCCGATTGCAGCGACCACCCACGCGCTAGAGAAGACGGGCATGTCGATCGACGACTTCGACCTCTTCGAGTGCAACGAGGCGTTCGCCCCGGTGCCGCTGGCGTGGATGCTCGAACACAGCGTGCCGCACGAGAAGGTCAACGTGAACGGTGGAGCGATCGCGCTGGGGCATCCGCTGGGATGCAGCGGCGCAAAGCTCATGACGACGCTCCTGTACGAGTTGGAGCGCACCGGTGGCCGCTATGGCTTCCAGACCATGTGTGAGGGCGGCGGCCAGGCCAACGTAACCATCCTCGAGCGGCTCTGATCTGGTGGTCCGCACGGCCTGCCCCAGGAGTTCAGTCAAGAAACGTATCGACCAGGCCCCAGTCGAGTGCCGTGGCGACGTCGATGGTGGTGCCGGTCAGGCACAACCACGCGGTGCGTTGGCGACCAATCCGCCGGGGCACGCTGACCGTCCCGCCAGCACCCGGGATCAGTCCCATGGAGACCTCTGGCAGCCGGAACGTCGCTGCAGCAGTGGCCTCGATCCGATCGGCAAAAGCGGCCAACTCCACGCCCGACCCGACCGCCGGTCCCTGGACGGTCACCGTCAGGCGTGGGGCCAGCCGATCCAGCCACGAAGCGGCGTTGCCCGACGACCGGATCAGGTGGGCCGTCGCCGAGTTGTCGACTGTTCCGAACTCGGCCGGGTCTCCGCCGCAGCAGAAGGCTGACCCGGCGCCGGTCAGGTGAACGGGCCGATCATCGCCCGAGACAGCGAGCGGGCGAAGTGCTTCGACGAGGGCGTCACGCATGGCCGCCGACCAGGCGTTGCGGAGCCGGGGTCGATTCAGCGTCAGCCGGACGACATCGCCGGAGGCATCCACCAAGACCGGCGGGTCGGATTCCCCGGGGCGGGCCCGACGTCCACGGCCGTCCAACCAGCGGGCGAACTCCGGTCCGCCCTGCAAGGTGCCAAAGGCCGTGCTCTCGAGGAGCAGCCCACCATCGGTTGACATGCCACCACCGTGACGGAGCACCTGGCAGCAGGTCACGGCGGCCATCGGGTTGGCCATCACCCCGTCGACCACCGCGGCCGCCGCATCGGGATCGGCGACCAGGACGTCCAGGGCAGGTGCCGTGCCCACAGGAGCGATGCCTACCGAGACGAGTGGAAGCCCATCCAGCACGGCTGTGGTCCCCGCAGTCAGACGGTCGGCGTCGTCGATCACCAGCACCGGTGCATCCCTTAGGGCGCCAAGGTCCAGGTCGACGGTCGGTGCGCTCAGCAGATCGGTGGCCTCAGCAGCGGACCAGACCCGGACGGAGCCCGAACCAGTCACGAGGTTGGTTTCATTGGGTCGAACCGTCGCCGAGGTCGGCCAGGTCGGCCCGCAGGACCCGCCGGAGGAGTTTCCCGGTGTCGTTGTAGGGGAGGGCGTCCACGAACGCCACGTGGTCCGGCGTGCGGTTGGAACGCAGCTCGGCCCGTACGGCTTCCTGCAACTCGTCGGCACCCACCGTCGAGCCGGTGGAGCGGACCACGGCGGCCACGATCCGTTCGCCCCACTGCGCATCAGGCAGGCCAATGGCTGCCGCATCGGACACCCCGGGGTGGTCGACGAGCACGGCCTCAATTTCGCTGGGGGAGATGTTCTGGCCGCCCTTGACGATGACGTCGTCGATCCGGCCCGACACGTGGAGGAAGCCGTCGTCTCCCATCCAGCCGCCGTCGTGGGTGGGGAACCAGCCCTCAGAGGTCAGGCGGGGCGCCAGGCCCCGGTACTCGCCGGACACCTGTTCGCCCCGCACCCAGATCTCCCCCGGCTCGCCGGTGGCCACTTCGGTTCCGTCCTCGTCGCGGATCGACACCTCGATGCTGGGCAGCGGACGCCCTGCCGAACCGAGGCGGGCCCGGATGGATTCGTCGTCGCTGGCCAGGGCCTCGCGGTGCTCCTGTGGACCCAAAAGGGCCACCGTGGAGCTCGTCTCGGTCAACCCGTAGGCGTTGACGAAGGCCGTGTCGGGAAGAAGTTGGAGGGCCCGTTCGATGGTTGGGCGGGGCATCTTCCCCCCGCCGTAGGACAGCGACCTGAGGCTGGGCAGGCAAGCCCCGTCTGGAGTCGCATCGTCCGCGACCTCCGCGTCGAGGTATTCGACGATCCGGGTCAGCATGGTGGGTACCACCATGGCGCTGGTGACGCCTTCAGTGCGCACCAGATCGACCCAGGCGGCAGCGTCGAAGGCGGGTAACTGCACGATGCGCCGACCGGCATAGACGTTAGACAGGATGGCTGCCATGCCCGCCACGTGGTAAGGCGGCACGCTGACCAGAGCCGCCTCCTCCTCGCCTGCCCCCATGAACTCGACTGAGCCGAGCACGTAGGACACGAGATGCCGGTGGCGAAGTACGGCGGCCTTGGGATCGCCGGTCGTGCCACTGGTGAACAAGAGGATGGCCGTTCCCTCACCCTCCATGTCCCATTCGGGAGAAGGCGCCAAGGCGTCGACAAGGTCGGCCAGCAGGGCGTCCCTGTCCACGACTGACACGCCGTCCACCCCGGAGAGGCGACCGGTGGCCTCAGGACCCACCACGGCGATCGCCGGGGCGATCCGTCCGGCGAGCGTGGCCAGCTCATCGTCGGTGAGGCGGTAGTTCAGTGGCACGAACGGAAGGTCGGCCCACGCCGCGCCGAACAGGGAGATGGGCAGGGCGGCCGACGACACATCGGCCATAGCCACCGCGTCGACCCCGGCGGCCCGAAAACGATCAGCTGCCACTCCGGCCCGGTCGAACAACTGCTGGAAGGTCAGGCCGCCATCGAGGGACCCGACGGCGATTCGGTCGCCGAATCCGGCAGCCGCCATCTCCAGCAGCATCATCAGGTTCACGGTTGGGTCGGCTTCCTGGTCGGCTATCTGGCGGACGTCTGGTTCGCCTCAGTCTGAGGCGGGGAGGGGCTTAGCCTCCTTGAGGTCCAGCAATGTGTCGCCCAGACCGAGCGAGCCGTCACCAGGCTTGGTGCAGAGCACCTCGACGGTCTCCTCGGCATCGACGTACCGCTTGCCCATCAGGGTTCCGCCGTCGGCGCCCGAAACGGGGGTGCCGGTACCAGAGGCGGAACCGGCGGACGCCATGGGTACTCCGCCACAACGCAGGTCGGCCTCACCGGCGCCCTTCACGACGATCACCTCGGTGGTGCAGACGTCGCTGGTGAACCGGCTTCCGGGCTTGAGGTTGGGCATGGGGACTCCAGGGCATGAGTGGTGGTCGGAGGCCAAGAGCATCGCCTATTGACGGCCGTCGGGCCACTCCGGCCCGGAGCCGATCCACAGCAATGAGTAGCGTCGATTCGATGTCCCGGTCCGACAGCACGCCGATGCTCGACGAGGTGTTTCGCCGGACCGGCGAGCCTCCTCGTGTAGACGATTCAGGGTCGGCAACCCGGAGATGGGAGGCGTCACGGGCCGCAGTGCTGAGTGGCCCGGCCAATGGTCCGCCCCGAAGGGTGCCCAACGGGGTGGCCAACGGACTCGCCGTATTGACATCGATGCTCGAGGCGCTAAGCGGCCTGGTCGTGGAGGGGCCGGTGCTGGTTGCCGAACGGGCGGTGGCGGCCGGTCTCGGCCGTCGAGGGGCGACGTCGGTTGGGGGTGAGGCCCACCTCGTCGAGGCCGCCGACGGGCTCGTCTGTCTGAATCTGGCCCGGCCCGACGACGTGGCTTCCATTCCGGCTCTCCTGGAATCCACCATGGATCCGGCTGACTGGCCGGCAGTGCGTCGGGCTGTCTCCCTTCTTGCAGGTGCAGAACTGGCCAAGAGGGCCGACCTGCTCGGCATGCCCCTCGGCGTACCGGGTACTGCACCGGATCGACCGCTAGTGGTGACCATCGGTGCTGACCGGGCCGAGGTGAAGAGGCAGCCGCTGGTCGTCGAATTCGGTTCGCTCTGGGCGGCCCCGCTCTGCGGCGCGCTTCTGGCCCGGGCCGGATGCCGGGTCGTGAAGGTGGAGAGCGTGCAACGACCGGACGGTGCACGGCGCGGCCCAGCGACGTTCTTCGAATCGCTAAACGGAACTAAGGAAGAAATCAGCGTGGACCCATCGACGGCTGACGGCCTCGAACTGGTTCACATGCTGGTTGATGCGGCCGACGTGGTGCTCGAGGCCAGTCGACCCAGGGCATTGGCTCACTGGGGGATCTCCGCTGCCGAAGAGGTGCAACGCGGCACGGTGTGGGCCTCGATCACCGGCTACGGGCGAACCGGTCCGAGGTCGGGTGGGGTGGCCTTCGGGGACGATGCTGCAGTTTCCGGAGGACTGATGCTGCACGACCCGCCGGGCTTCGTGGCTGATGCTGTTCCCGATCCGGTTACCGGTTTGTTAGCCGCCGTGGCAGTCCAGGCCGCCCTGGCGGACGGGGTTGGTGCCCTCCTGGACCTCTCGTTGGCCGGTGTCGCCTGTTGGCTCGCCGATCCGCAAGTAGACCAGAGTGCGGATTGAAGCACTCCAAAGCGATGAAGTTCTCGTATTCCTGACGGAGCATCAGATACCCCTTCCGGCCTACCATCAGCCCGTGAGCGAACAGATGACCGACGACGATGATGCTCAGGACCTGGACGATGATGCCCAGAACCTGCGAGCGTCCGATGGTCGGGTGCCCGGGCGCCGAGGTCTGGCCACCCGCCAGAAGATGCTTGATGCCACCGGCGTCCTTCTTGACACGGTGGCCTACCGAGACCTCAAAGTTGTCGACATCGCCCGCGAGGCCGGCACGTCGCCGGCCACCTTCTACCAGTACTTCCCTGACGTCGAAGCGGCTGTGCTGGCCATGGCGTCCGACCTCGGCGACGCCTGGCACGAGGATCTCTCCAAGCTCGTCACCAACCGGGACTGGGAGGGCGACCCCGACGGGTCGGCCCACCGGGTGGCTGACGGCATGCTCGAGTTCTGGACCCTCCACAAGCCGGTCCTGCGGGTACTGGACATGGCTTCGATGGAGGGTGATCTCCGGTTCCGGGAGATCCGGGCCAACCTGCTGGCCGGGGCCACCGAGGCGCTGATGGACCTGGCGGCTGAACGGCACATTCCTGGCGATCCGATGGCGTCCGCCGGTGTGGTCGTCGGGATGCTGGCCCATGTGGCCAACCACCAGCACGGCCTTGAGCGTTGGGGTGTCTCCCACGATGTACTGGTGGACACGGTGGCCGGGATCATCCGCCGAACCATCCTCGGGGTGGTCTGATCCCTGAGACCTGACCCGGAGCCACCTGACGGGTCACCGGTAGTCTCCATCGGGTGACCCCCCGAGTTCGCTTCGCCCCTTCTCCCACCGGCTACCTGCACGTAGGTAGTGCCCGCACCGCACTGTTCAACTGGCTACACGCCCGCTCGACTGGCGGCACCTTCGTGTTGCGTATCGAGGACACCGACGCCGAGCGGAACCGCACCGACCTGACCGACAGCCTGCTGGCCGAGCTGGAATGGTTGGGTCTCGACTGGGATGAGGGCCCGTACTTCCAGTCCGAACGCTGCGACCGGCACCGAGAGGTCGTCGAGGACCTCCTCGGCCGGGGTCTGGCCTACCTGTGTGACGCGGACAACCAGGAAGTGGCGGGATCGACACTGGTCGAGGGTCTGGCCGTGCGGTTCCGGATGCCGGTCGGAGCGACCATGGCCTTCGCCGACGTGGTTCGGGGCGAGGTCTCGTTCGCCACCGACGACCTGGAGGACTTCGTCATCTGGCGCTCGA
>Ga0315327_10002238_pt1 | contig 10217 bp, 27 predicted proteins | sample M110032315metaG_FD_203460 | JGI IMG/M metagenome (GOLD analysis project Ga0315327, IMG submission 203460) | Ammonia-oxidizing marine archaeal communities from Monterey Bay, California, United States - M1 100m 32315 | ecosystem: Environmental > Aquatic > Marine > Coastal | place: USA: California... | reverse complement strand
ATCACCAGCTAGATGAGGATTATACTATAGAAGAATTATTTGAGAAAGTGCAGTTTAAAACTTTCCCTCAGATTTTTGTAAACGACGTGTCGGTGGGAGGCTATACGGAGTTTAGAGAATGGTTTGAAAAGAAATGACGCTAGTGGCTTGGGATGCGCTAGCAGTAGTAGTATTACTACTATTATCTTTTAAAAAGGATATTAGAATAGTAAGTATATCAATGGCCGTTATATACGGCCTAGCGGCATTGTTGTATCATGCCTAGGAGGAAACTATGGGTGATATAGTAATGTTCCGAAAAAGGGCTAAGGAGTACAGCATCTCTGCTGAAAAGCGTATGGAGATGATTGAAGTATTCCTTAGAGTTAGAAAAAAATATTTGGAGATAAAGAAAGATGACACCATATGAAAGTTTTTGCCACAGAATGTGGTTAGACTATTGTGAGGAGAATCAACAGCCACTTGGTGGCGAAGAACTGCTTAGCTATGATAAGTATATAGTTGAGTATAGAAACTATTTGGAGGAAAAATATGTTACGAGGATTAGTAATACTTTCTCTGCTATTACTCATTAGTTGTAGTACAGGTGGAAAGGATCATTTTGAGTATCCAATCCAGTGTAAATCAGCAGATGAAGTAAAATATTGTGAAGGCCATACACCTAATAACCTAGATTGTAGGTGCCTTAAGATTGACAGAGGAGGATTCGGTGGATACAGAATTGCATGAGTACATTAGCGAAGATAAGGATTTTACAGCTAAAGTATTTTTAGAAGAGAAAGGTATCTATACAGTTCTATGTGTAGAGAATGGTGAGAGAGTTGATTACCGACACTTTCGTAATCAAAGTATGGCTGAGTACTGGGCCGATGATTGTGTTATAGATTATGATCTAAAATCAGTTGCTAAACGAGGTGAGGAATGAAAAAATTTACAGTACACCCTATATTTGCGAAAGCAAAAGAAGACAAAAAGGGAGGTTTTGTTCCTCACCCTGTCTTTAAAAACGGGACTTATAAATTTAATACAAAAATGACTATAGACCCTCTATATGATTTTAGGTTCTAAGAATGAATGAGTTAGTAGGTTCAAGTACTGAGCCTGCAATTCTTCTGGACAAAGGTCTATCCTTGGATATAGATCCAATAGTGAGATATTATCGAGCGGTATATTCTTTTTAGGCTCTTTACAGGGTTCTTTTCTTGGGAATCCCTGTGCCTTATAATACTTATAACCTCTAATACTACGTCCTCCTAGGTGGTTTATCCCTTAACTGCTGACGCTTCTTAGATCGAAGTGTGCCTTCCATCTTTTGTCGTCTTCTTTTAGCTGAAGGTTTCTCATAATGAGTTCTTTCTCTAATTAGTTGCAGTTTTCCGTCTTCCTCTATTTTCCTTTTGAATTTCGATAAGGCCCGATCTATATTGTTATTTTTTACTTCCACTCTCACTCGCTTTTATATTTTCCATAAATTTTGATAATCTATTAGCAACCCCTAGTTGGTTGTCTATTAGTACCTCTGTGAACTTCATGACCCATGCCATGTCGTACATAAATTGTTGATTCTGAACATCTATATCTAGATGATCCTGTGCATATTCTACAAACTGAAGAGCTAGCTGGTCTGCAAACTCTTGTGATCTTTTCTGGCGTGTATAGTATTCGCCTGTAAACTCTATAATGTTATCCATTTACTTCTCATTTAGGCGGCTTGGAAAACTTCCAGCCACGCTTCCTCAAGTATTGAACTTGAAGTCTTATTGCGTTGGGCGTGCGTCCTAAGTGTGTGGAGCACTGTTCTACTGGTAATAAATAGTAGTTGAACTTCAACCAAATTCTGTCTTCGTGTGTCCAACGCATTTTGCTTTACTTTTATCGAGGATAGGAGTATTATAATACAGTAGACGTATAAATGTCAAGATATTTTTTTAACTATCCCCTAAATAATATCTCATATTACCACGTTAAAAATAGTTCTTGACATTCATATATGAAACCTGTATAATATTCGCATTGAGTGGAAAATCGTTTTCCATTCTAGTACGGCGTAAGTGAGTTAGCGCGATATCTAACTGGGAGGGCAGGTCATAATTAGTTGTTACACTCCAACGACGACGACTAATTATATGGGCTTTACGCCATAAATCAATCCGTGATTCCGTAAGGATCACAATTCGCTTTCCGTATGGGAGCTTATAGGAGAAAACAATGACTACAGTGCAAGCACTGACGAACGATACGTTCAACCGTATGTGGCTCGGTTTCGACCACATACATGACCACATGATGAATGTGGCTAAATTCAACACCACAGAGTACCCAAGATATAATATTAGATCCACTAATGGTCAAGATTATATCCTTGAAATGGCCGTTCCTGGTTGGAAAAAGGAATGGATTCATATAGACTACTCTAGAGTTGATAGTAGCCTTTATATAAAAGGTGAGAGACCAAAAGCAGAGAACGAAGAGTCTTACGTTCATAAGGGAATTAGTGGGAAATCATTTACCAGAGACTTCCGACTAGCGGAGCACTTAGAAATACATAGTGCAAAACTAGAAGACGGTTTACTGACAATAGAACTAATACTAAATCAGCCTGATGAACTACAGCCCCAAGTTATAGAAATTACTTAATAACTTATCAGGCAAGTAAAAGAAAGGCTCTGCGTTTGGTTACGTAGGGCCTTTTTCGCTTTAAGGAGAGTGAAAAAATGGAATATGACCCCACGATATGGAGAGATGCTTATAAGATGGGAGTGGATCCTCTAGATGTATATAGAGTATACCCTTCTGTTATAAAGGATTTCGTCAAGAAAATAAAAGAAAAATTAAAAGACATATGGGATTCCGGTACAGGTACTTTACCTGTGGCTGGAACGCTTTTAGTGGCTTTAGCTGCACCAATATATGCAGCCTGTGCCCTATCATAAGTCTAAGGAGTATATATGCAATTAGATAAAGCTGGTATTGAATTACTAAAACATTTCGAAGGCTGTGAGTTAAAAGCCTATCAAGATTCTGTAGGTGTGTGGACCATAGGATATGGACACACTAAAGGAGTCACTGAGGGGCTAGAAATAACTCAATCAGAAGCTGAGAAGATGTTAGTAGATGAGTTACCAGAATATCAAAGTTATGTCGAGAATAAGTGTAATGTTATATTGCAGCAACATCAGTTTGATGCTTTAGTATGTTGGACTTATAATCTCGGACCTACCAACCTAGCTTCTAGTACTATGTTAAAAGTATTAAATGAGGGGAATCTCGATGAAGTTCCTACTCAAATGAAAAGATGGGACAAAGCTGGAGGTAAGCCGTTGTTAGGATTAACTAGAAGAAGAAACGCTGAAGCTCTGTTATTTAAAGGAGCATACTGGAAAGATTATCTAACGGAGGAAGCGTAATGCAATATGTATTCATAATCGCCCTTTTAAGCTCCCTCGGCGGTCTTGGTTATAAAGTGTACACCGATACTATGAATCGGATGCAATCATTAGCCAACGAAAAGGCCGCCTTGGAAGTGCAAATGCAAGAACAGGAAGCTGCTATGAAAAGACAGCTAGAAGTACTACAACTACAAGAAGAATCTTTAAGTGAGATGAATGATAGAGCTGCTGTAGTAGAAGCTCAAATGAATGATTATTTAAAGATTTTTAAAGACCACGACCTTACGCGCCTTGCGCGCGCAAAGCCAGGTCTGATTGAAAGTCGGGCTAATAAAGCAACTGATAGGATATTTACGGAGGTAGAGAATGATACGAAGCTGGTTCAAGAATAGACTCGTTAAATCCTATTTAGGTGTAACGATATGCATATTCATAATACTATTCCTAATGGTAGGATGTGCCAGTACACCTGTTACAGAAGTATTAATCAAAACAAAACCTATCGAAATTGAGATAGCACAACCTGAACGCCCGAAGGAAATCAAACTGGAAAGACCACAGTGGTTCGTAGTAAATCGATCCAACCTAGAAGAATTTTTGGCAGAGATAGAAAGGATACAAAGTGATGATCCTGTATTCTTTGCCTTTACCCCTCAGGACTATGAGAAAATGTCCTATAACCTACAAGAATTAAGACGCTACGTTCTGCAACAGAACGAAATAATAATATACTATGAAAAAATGACAGCGCCGAAGACAACAGAAGAAGAGAGTGAAGAATTACGTGCAGAACAACTAAAAGAGACAACTGAAATTCAAACAGAGGAAAGCCCCTCCTTTATGGGGCGAGTCAAGGGAGTATTTGATCGAGATGAAGCAAAAAACTAAACAAAAACTAGAGAAAAAATTAGATTGGGACGAAGAACGTATGGATATTATTGGTCAAAACGGTAATGATGGAGAACACTATCACGAAATCGAGGCTATGCCTAATGGACGATGGAACTGGTGGGACGAGGGAGAGGACAAAGAATTAACAAAAAGAGTAGACAAAATACGGGAGCGAGAAGAAGCTGCCCGTAAGAAGTTGAATTACTATAGTGCAAAAGCAGAATTAGTAACGGAAGGAGAGTAGTAGTGGAAAGACATAACGCATATAATGCACAATTTTGGATATATGAGGAACAAAAATATGGAACATGGGAAAACACCCAAGCCTTTTACCGCAAACAAGATAGAAAAGAAGCCAGACTTCGTGACATGTCCTTTGCTTTATCGACCGAAGGGCAAGCCTTTCGTCGTCGCATGGTGGACGAAGGGTAAATGTATTACTTCATCCTTAAGTCCATATTAGGCTCCATAGTAGGAAGTAGCTTTTATAATTGGTTTCAGGATACCAAAGTGGGCATATGGTTTCAAAAAACTTTAGACAATGCTTTAGCGAAAGTACAGGAAAGGTATGATTTACAGATATTTGAGAAAGAAGAGAAGTGGAAAGAAAGATACCCTAACTTAGAAGTACGATTTAAAGAGATAGAAAACAGATTAGGTGTCATAGACTATGAGAATGAGTATATGATCTTAACAACTTTGGATAGACTAGAAAGGAGAGTGGAAACACTCGAAGGCGCATTGGATAACTTAATTCCTGAGCGCAGACAAGGAGCTGACTAATGGACTGGATAAAAGCTAGATTGAAGGAAAGAACTTCCTTTGATGGTGTAAGTTTAATACTTATGGCGGGTTTAGTACTAATCGCTGCCCCAATAGTTAAGCTATTGGCTTGGCCAGCACTAGCGTATGGAATATATACTCTAGTGAAGGGCGAAGAAGATGGTACAGAAGAAACTTGAGAAAGACTCAAAATTTAATCAATTTGATATAGACGGTGACGGTGAGGTAACTGATGAAGAGTTAGCACGGTCTACGGCTATGTTAGAAATGGAGTTGAGAGAGGAGAAATCCCATGCTCAACGTCGTATGGCATGGGTAGCAATAAGTGCTATGATAGTTTTTACCATAGGACTATTTGCTCCCATTTTCACTGATAGTAGAATTAATGCCTTGGCGGACATACTTGGCTTATTCTACATTGCCCAGGCCGGTGTCGTGGGTGCATATATGGGAGTCTCCGCATGGATGAGCAAAAAATAATTAGTCTCTTCGAAGAAGTAAAAAGATTAATTTTCGGCGGACGTAAACCAAAAGAAGAGGATGAAAAGCTCTCTGAATTTGAATACGCTCGTAGGTATAGCAAAACTAACTCTATGGCACAAGAGTAATGGATGTATATGTTCAGAAAGGGGCCTTCCCTGAAACTCTCTGCAATTTAATTAAGTATGATGCTTATAAACAGCATTTACCAGTAGCCGGCTTAATTGGTTCTGCAGAAGAAGATAGACTTAGATCCTCTGAAATACGTTGGCTGCGTAGAGGAGATAGGTGGAATAACCTTTTTGAACTACTAGAACAAACAGTTGCAAAAGTAGGCTGTGAGTTCTTTGATACGTTTGGCTTATCCCTAGAACCCATACAACTCAGCACTTATATGCCTGGGTGCTATTATGGCTGGCACTCTGATTACTCTCCCAAAGTACCTCGTAGATTAAGTTTTACCATTCAGTTGGATACCTATGAAGAGTACGAGGGAGGAGATTTAGAGTTCAAAACAGCCGCCCTTCCCGAAAGTGCCACCGAAAAAGGCACCCTCATAATATTCAAATCAGAACTCTGGCATCAAGTCACTCCCGTGACTACTGGAGCACGCCATTCTTTGGTAGGCTGGTTTAGGTGAAACAAGGAGATTTGTTCGAGGAGGAGGAAGAAGACCTCACCCTTTGGCAAGCAGTAAAACAAGACCCTAAGAACTCCTCCATGTTTTTAGTAGGTATTCTTATTTTCCTTTTCATTATCCTTCGCTGAAAATACTTCTTGACAAAAACCCTAACATTTGAGATAATACGTTTTGAAAATTGAAGAGAAGGAAAGAAGAAGATGCCGGAAAGACAAGTGCATGGAAATCTGTTCGAAGCCGCTGTTATAAGTTTAAGCAATGCAAAAGCAAATGCGTACACCGCTGCGTGGGATATAGGCACTAATACGTCCGTTAAATATATTCGAGAGGATGGTAGTGTAGACTGCGGTGATTTTAGAAGAGTTTGGGAGCATTGTTTATCTACAGCAGAGACAGGAGAGTCTTGGTATATGGTATTAGGCAGGCATATAAATAAGAAGTGCACAGCAGTATATGAACTTGAGTTTACTCCTGAAAGATGTCTACAACTAATGGGAGAACTACCTACAGAAGAAGTATATAATATAGGTGATACAATATCCACAGAATACTGGCCTGTAGGATACCGTGAAGAAGCGAGAGAAGTTGCTACACAATGGAAAGAGGAGTGGGGACAACTTTTCGGTAAGCTATCTCCTGCTCGAAAAATTAGCAAAACAAATTGCAGAATGCAGTGCACTATCGGTAAAACTAATTTAAACTCCTTATTCGGAGAGTTGGTTCAAAGTAAGAAATATGAAAAATTAATAGGGGTGAGTTTTGCCGAATAAAAAATCAGAATTAGACAAATTTTATACTAATAAAGATATAGCAGACAGATGTGCAGTTATATTTTTTAAATATGCGAAACCTCCAGTTGTAGAACCTTCAGCAGGGTCAGGTGCCTTCGCACCACACGTAGACCTAATGTTGGACTTATTGCCAGAGGGCCCAGACATACTACAACAAGACTTTTTTGAGTTTGATACAACTAAGTATGCGAATTATTTAGGCAATCCTCCTTTTGGTAAGAGTGCCTCATTAGCAAAGAAGTTCTTTAATCATGCCGCAAAAGGCAAGGGCGTTATAGGTTTTATACTCCCTAGAACTTTTAGAAAAGTATCCATTCAAAACAGTTTAGATTTAAACTTTCATTTACTAATAGATGAAATATTACCCGAAAAGAGTTTTACTCTAGACGGGAAGCCTTATGCAGTTCCTTGTACTTTTCAAGTGTGGGAATACAGAAAAGAAAAGAGACAGAAGGTAATTCTTCCTGTAGAACACGAAGATATGCTTTTTGTAGACTCTACTCAATATGATTATGATTTTGCTATTCGTAGAGTAGGCGGATTAGCAGGAAAAGTTTTAGATGTAGGAGGTGCAATTCCTTCTCATTATTTTTTACAAGTAGCATCTCCAGAAGTACGGGAACTTTTAGAAAGTTTATATGATAAATTTCAAGAAGTAGCAAGAAACACAGCAGGAAATCCCAGTCTTGGAAAAGGAGAGTTAATAGATATTTACAGTAAGGAAAAGAATTGATTAGAACAAATTTTGCAAGCTATCATACAGATATAAAACAGATTCAAGGAGGAGGAACGAGTGCTGGTATAGAACAGGCTAAAGATAATGAAGAAGGACTGACCATATATTTAATTCCCGATAGAATTGCTGTATTAAATGATGTAACAAGAAAAATGAAAAAAGCCGAAATTGAGCCAAATAGAATTTTAAGCATACGAGACCTTCAAGAAATAAATCCAGCTAAAACGGACATGAGAAGTAAAATTATTGTAGCTACTTCTAACTATAAATATCATGATACATTACTTGAACTAGCCGCACATAGAGACCATAAGAACGACTACTTTAAACTAGGAATATGGGAAGAGTTCGATCAGGATGGGCCCGGATATACTCAACATGGTGCAAAAATTCCTTTAAAAGATATGAATAGAAATCAAGTTACTAATTGTATGGATCATGTTAATTGTATTTCAGCCACTCTATTAGGTGCAGTTATTAGTGATATGAGTTTTGACACAGCAGGAGAAATTGTTGTCGGTCCTGATTATTTATCTTTCGAGGAGTTAACTCCTGTTTTTATTGAAAATGAGGATCTTAATAAACTTCTTAAAGGAGAAGTTAGTAAAAGACTTCTCCCGTTTTTCGAGGCTTACCATGAAGAAGGCATACTTTGTACAGTAGATAAGTATATAGAAAACCATGGAATAATACGAAAAGGTCTCAGTAATATGGGAGTAGAAAGTACTATTAGAAATTCTGAAAATAACTTAGTTCAGCCATGGGATGCGAAAGGGGTATATATTGGTTATGATGCTTTCCCTAGAAGTGTTAGCGTTCCACACTTGGCTCATATGCTATTAGACTTTTCGGAGACTACAACAAACTCAACAGCATTACAGAGACTAAGAACTTTAGGATATAATAAACGAAGACCTAATGGAAATTATCTTTTTGTACGTCGAGAAGTATATAATACTTTAGTAAGAGCAAAAGAACAGGAAGACATGATAACTCCTGAAATACTCATGAAACCCCCAGAGGAAAGGCACGCATGGTTTAAAGAAAAAATGAAACCCGTACATGGAAGAAAAAGTTTACCTAATAAAAGAAACGGTTGGTTAGAAGAGCGAAAAAGAGCACCTTTAAAAGTATTAGAACTAGAAAACGTAACTAACGAAAATATTGAATTTTATAGTAAACATTCCAAGTATCTTCTAGTGGATAAATTAGGACATACAATAGGAAAGAGTGGGACATATAAAATTGGAGGGGGAGGTACTAACTATGTTGCCGGAGCGATGAATGCAATTTCGACAAACGCTATAACAGCAGGACCTAATACCAGAGGAATCAACTCTAATCGTGTAATTGTTTTACCTGTAAATGGAAGTATGCCCAGCAAAAAAACAGGTAATCTCTATGTGCAAACTCAGTACATGAATGTAGAAAGAGATTATTGGTCTCAATTTTATTATGACGGTAATACTCTTAAAATTGCTCTTTGTAGAGCAGAGGATCAACCTATAGAAACTGTTACTAGTCAATTCAATAGAAAGGTTAAAAATATTTCTTGACAAAATTCTTAATATTTGAGATAATACTTTTTGAAAATTGAGGAGAAGCAAATGAAAGTTGACTTAGAAGATTATAGAGACTTTGTTTTGTCGGTAACGTCAGAAGAGAGTTTGAGACATACTAAGTTCATGGATCGCTTGGCTAGTCTATCTTGTAGAAGAATTGACGAACCTGAAGTAAACTGGCCTCAACTTCTTACCGCAGCTATCGGCCTGTCGGCCGAAACCGGCGAGTTTGCAGAGATCGTCAAAAAGTGTCTATTTCAAGGGAAAGAGATGACCGAAGCCACACACTTCCATGCAGTTCGAGAACTAGGGGATATTATGTGGTACTGGATGCAAGCAGTTCATGCCCTAAATATGTCACCTGACGAAGTAATTCAAGAAAACATTCGAAAACTGGAATCAAGATACCCAGGCGGATTCGAGGCAGCTCGTTCCGAGAACCGAAAAGAGGGTGACATATAGTATACTTTCTATATTGGCCGTGGTCGGCTACGGTTGGGTTGTCTATTTCTGGATACGACATTTTGCTATACCTATGGCAAAGGAGATAACAGATATGGGTGATATAATTTGGTGGTGGAAATACCCCACAGTAGAAGAACAGAAATCCGTCCTTGAGGAGCAGCAAGATGAAATTAAAAGACAAACCGATGAAATCCTTAAAAGACTTCAAGATAAGTGATTACAATATTGAACCGCCTATTTACCATTCAGTAGAAAGGCCGGAACATTATAGTAGTGGACAAATTGAATGTATTGACGCAATGATCTCTGCTTTTGGAGAAGAAGCAGTAGAGGCCTATTGTAGAGTTAACGCTTTTAAATACGTCTGGAGAGCTGGAGAAAAAGGGGATGAAGAGACAGAAAAAGAAGATATTAGGAAAGCAATATGGTATCTTCGCATGAGTGTCGGAGAAGATCCCCGTGGCAGGTAGTCGTGGAGTA
>Ga0315327_10002235_pt1 | contig 10218 bp, 10 predicted proteins | sample M110032315metaG_FD_203460 | JGI IMG/M metagenome (GOLD analysis project Ga0315327, IMG submission 203460) | Ammonia-oxidizing marine archaeal communities from Monterey Bay, California, United States - M1 100m 32315 | ecosystem: Environmental > Aquatic > Marine > Coastal | place: USA: California... | reverse complement strand
ATATTGGTAAAGAAGGAATCTTCACCAGAGGGGTTTTAATGGATTTCCCTAAATTCTTGGGAAAAGATTACCTCAAGCCAGGCCAAGCACTAACCGTAGAAGACCTAGAGGCTTGGGAAAAAGCAGCCAGGGTTAAAGTTTCTTCGGGAGACGTATTGCTCATTAGAACAGGGCGTTGGAAGCAAGTTGAAATAGATGGGTTGTGGAACTTTATTGAAGAGGCCGCTGGTATGCATGCCTCAATAGCAACTTGGTTGAAAGAGAGGGATGTAGCCGCAATAGGATGTGATGGGGTGTCGGATGTCATGCCTTCAGGTGTAGAAGGCAAGCTTAACCCTCTTCATGAATTGGTTTTAGTTGGACTGGGCATGCCAATTTTTGATAATTTAGATTTAGAAGAATTGGCTCGTGTTGCCACAGAGGAAAAAAGGAACACTTTTCTTTTTGTAGCAGCTCCCATGAGAGTTAAAGGAGCAACAGGAAGTCCCCTAAACCCTATAGCCGTTTTTTAGAAGCGGTTATTTTCTTTATAAAAGCGACTTCTTCCTCATCATAAGGGGATCCGTTTACCCTAAGAATATCGTGGAACCAAATTTCGGGCTCTGGAATATTGTCCTCTGCTTGCAGAAAATCTCCGTCTTCTTTTTTCTTATGAAGGTCCAATATGGTTGCCCACCCAAAATGGGTTTGGCTCTTGCCTGCAACTAAACCCCAGTTATAGCAACCAACATTGTAATTTTTGAAAATAGGCATACTAAATTGGAATGTAGTACCAAATTCTCTTGCCATGTACTCTGTGCACAATAGAGGCCTTCCTATTTTCTTTAGCTTTACTATGGTCTCCTCAAGTTTGCCTGATTCGTAGGTATGAAATGTTATGACGTCTGAATTCTTAGCATTCAGTTCAATAATTTCTTCTCCGACAGAGCCATCCATGCAGGATGTTAGTGGCTGAGAAGGTCTTATAGATTGAGCCCATTCCCAAGTTAGCTTAAGAAGTCTTAAAGATTTTTCTCCCACTCCAAACTGACCGGGTTCGTTATACAAATCCCACATTAGAATCCTATCATCTGTTTTGTATTTTTCTAAAATCCCTTTTACAAAAGTTTCGAGTCTTATTAATTCCGATTGTTTGATTGTTTCGTCGTGAATTGCATGGACAAGTTCCATTCCTGGACTTTGCTTCCATCCAGAGTTGTGCACCCCAGTAACTGGCAATGGTTGCCGCCCTTTCTTTGGATAAGGCCTGTGGCAGTCATCGAATAACACTAAGATGGGCTTAATGGAGTGCAAGGAACAAACATCTAGAAAAGTATCCAATTTATTAGAAAAATTGGTAGGGTCATCCCACAGAAGGTCATGCAAATAAACTCTCAAACTATTGAAACCAAGATCTTTTGCCCAGCCTATTTCTTTGTTTATTAGATCAGTATCAAAAGTTTCATCTTGAAACATTTCAAGCTGATTGATGGCTGAGCTTGGCAAGAAGTTGCACCCAACCAACCATGGCTGATTATCGTACCAAGAATTAGCCTTGTCTTTAGTCCATTGCGTCATGTGCATTAGGGTATCAGAAAATTTAGAATTGTATAAAGTAAGCACTTCAGTCTATGGTTTTCCATGATTTTAAATAACTATGAATAAAATAATCGTATCTTCTCTTCTTTTCTTATTTGCTGTTTTCCATGTCAATCTCTACTCCGGAGTGGATTTTGAACCCTTTACAGGTGAAAAGAAATTAATTCATCAAGAGTTAGAACGCTCTTATTTTTTACATGTACCTGAAGGGCTAAAAGCAAACGCACCATTGATGGTGGTAATTCATGGTTATACCGGTTCGGCTAAAGGCATTATGGATTACTCAAAAATGAATAACTTAGCAGATGAGAATGGTTTCGTGATTGTTTATCCTCAAGGGACGGTTGATACACGCGAGAATACTTTTTTTAATGTAGGTTATGATTTCCATGCGGAATCAACCGTTGATGACGTTGCTTATATTAGAACTCTGGTAACTCAGCTACAAATTGCTTACCGAACTAGTTCTGAAAAGACCTTTGCTACTGGTATGTCTAATGGTGGAGACATGAGCTTCCTTTTAGCTTGCACTTCTTCAGATTTATTTAGAGCAGTTGCTCCTATTGCTGGAGTGATGATGAAAGAGACTCTTGAATCTTGCAACCCGTTAAGACCTATTCCAATTTTTGAGATACACGGAACTGAAGATAAAGTATCACTCTTCGAAGGCGACATGAAGAATGAAGGGGGGTGGGGAGCGTATTATGACTTACCCACGACGATTTCCTTCTGGGTGAGACAACACGAATTATCGGAAATTGATTCCAAGCAGTTAGATGATAAAGATACGGAAGACGGAAGTGTTATAACTTTTAATCGTCACTTTGCGGAGGGTAATTCTAATGAAGTTTGGTTTTATAAAGTAGAAGGTGGAACTCATACGTGGCCGGGATGGGAAATTGATGTGAAGTGGTGGAAGAATCCTGTTGCTTGGTACTACGTAAATTATGAAATGACGGGAAATAATGACATTGATACCAGCAAAGAAATCTGGTCTTTTTTTAGCAGGTACGCGTCTGAAAAATAATAAAGCTTTATTCTTCCTCTTTTAAGCATTTGGTCATGCCTTTAACAAAGATCCCACTTCTAGCTATTTCACATTGCTCTCGTATTCTGAAAGGCTGAAGGTATTGGAACCAGCCGCAATCAATACAAGGCTTTACGTATAAATAATACCCTTTTGCAGACAATTGCCCGGAAGTTGTAAGAAGAAATAAGAATGTTAAGGGGATGATTTTTTTTATTAAGAACATTACTTCTTGTTTGGCTTCAATTCTTTTATACGTTTAGGTTCTATATCAATAATATGATCCATGGAACTTTCAATTCTGCCGTAAGCGTTCCAAACCTTAAAACCGAGTCTGGATTTTAGTTTTTCCGAGCAAGATTCCCATAAATCCCTGTCTAAACCCAATGTCTGATTTTCTTGTTGACGAAATTGAGGAGAACAAAAAGTGGTTAAAACACCCAGTCTATCTGAGTTACCAGTATTTGCCCCTGTGCCGTGCCACAATCTCCCATCAAAAACCATTAACGTTCCTGCTTTGGCTTCCGCATTTAATATCGGGTAGACAGTTTGATCTTGCTGATTGGGGTGTGCACCGGATAAATGCGAACCAGCCACCAATTCAGTGGCTCCGTTACTTTTTGAAAAGTCAGTCAACATCCACATGCAATTGGCTACAACCGGTGGAGAAATTCCTAAGGTTTCATCCGGTTCTATAAAAGAAGAAGCTGCCGATCTTTTTATTTCTGATGGTCGAAGATAATCTTCTTGAGGTTTTATAGGTTGAGGCATCCACCATTGATCGGTGTGAAGTCCCATTCTGACACCTCCAGGCTTGGCTATATTCGCTGAATGCGTGGAAAGAATAAATTCTTTCCCAAGAATATGACCAACCAATTCATCTACTAAGGGATGAACAACCATATCTCTAAAGCACTGCCCTTTGTTGGCTAACATCCATAATCTTTGATTTACTCCGCCATTTTTCTCACTGAATGACGACTGATCAATTCTGTCATCTTTCATTTTTATTTCTTGGTTAGGACCTCCGTCTCTAAAAGATAAACCCATCTCTTCTTCTGCAGCAGCTTGTTCAAGTAGCCTATTTTTTGATTCTGTAAAGAAGTCACCGGTTATAGCGTCTTTTATAAGACAAAACCCAAATTTTCTTAAGTCTCTTTTTGCTTGTTCGGTATCCGCTGTGGAATCCGGCCCGTAATCTAAAATCATTATTTAATGATGTTATCATAGAAAATACTTAGATTTAGACAAAGTGAAAGATATGAATAAAACTGATTTGAAAGATCTTACTTACTTAGAATACCCTCCTTTAACTGATGATCTAGAGCTCGCCAAGTCTCATTTGGATGACTATGGAGTCGCCATTATTCAAAATGTCTTGTCTTCAGAAAGCGTTAAAGAAATTAAAGAAAGATTGGAGGAGCAATTTCACGGTGAAGAAAAATATAACGTAGGGTCAAAATCCAGAGGTGATGAAGGGTTTGGACAAGAGGTAAAAGAAGAAGAGAAAGTTAGCAGATTGGTTTGGAATTTAATTAACAAAGGTGACTGTTTCTTGCAATTCATAGACCATCCGAAGATTCTTCCACTAATCCAGCATGCTATCGGCGAAAAAGTTATCTTGTGTTCAATGGGCGCCCACATGAATGGCAGTAATAATCAAAGAATGCCTCTTCATCAAGATCAATGGCCGCTCGTTCCGCACCCAATGGACTTTAATTTCATGGCCAATTCCATGGTTCTAATTTCAGATAATTCACCTGAGAATGGCGGCACAAGATTAATTCCTGGTTCTCATAAATGGCCATTAATAGATTACAAAAGTGCTAACTCTGACGAAGTCCAAAATAACGTTCGGTCCATAACTGCTCCTGCCGGTAGCGCAATTATTTGGTCAGGTAGAGTCTGGCATGGAAATGGACTCAATAGGTCAGGGGAGATTAGAAGTAATATTTCCACTGCTTACTTTCAACCCTGGGTAAGACCACAAGAAAATCATACCTATAGCGTGAGAAAAGAAGTTTTGGAAAAACTAACAGACAAGCAAAAGCATATTTTAGGATTCTCTCCTTTTGGAACTTTGGGAGGTCATGACGGCTCCAGCGTTTCACCGGCAGAATTTGACAGGGACAGAGAATCCATAGGAGTTTTAAAGCCCTGATCAGTTTATCTTTTCCTAAGATCAACGAAACATGATGAACGATACTTCTAATCCATTAGAACTCCCTGATCCTATTTGGACTGATGCTCTAACGATCTGTGAAGACCTTAGAGCCGGTAACGTCTCTGCTGAAGATTTGATGACAAATATCTATCAAAGAATTAACCAAATTAATCCTAGAGTAAATGCAATTGTTAATCTCTTGCCTGAAAAAGAGGCCATAGAATTAGCTAGGCATGCTGATAGCGTTCCTTTGTCTAAAAGAGGGATACTGCATGGATTACCCATGGCAATGAAAGATTCAGTAGCCATTAAAGGGTTTGCAACTACCCTAGGATTTCAGCCGTTTGCAGAAAGGATTGAAACTCAGGATAGCCCTTTTGCTGAGAGAATGCGTAAGGCGGGAGTTATATTTATAGGGCACACGAACATGCCAGAATTTGGTTTGGGCTCCAATACTTTTAACTCTGTGTTTGGAGCTACGCACAATCCTTATGACTTAAATAAGACGGCTGGTGGAAGCAGCGGTGGTGCAGCAGTAGCCTTAGCAACTGATATGTTACCTCTTGCAGATGGAAGCGACATGGGGGGTTCGCTTAGAAATCCTGCAAGTTTTTGTAATGTTGTTGGTTTTAGACCTTCCATCGGAAGGACACAGAAGAATTTAGGAGCCGCTTGGTACGGAAGACTTGTAACCACCGGACCTATGGCTAAAACTGTTAAAGATACTGCACTGCTTATGTCGGTTATGTCCGGTTCTGATATTTCTGACCCTTTAAATCTATCTGATTCTGGTGAAGATTTCATGGCAGCACTTACCCCCTATAAATTACATAAAGATAATCCACTGAAGGTTGCAGTGAGCCCTAGCCTGGGAGAGTTGCCCATTGACGGAAAAGTTGTGGACATTATTCATGCAGCAGGACAAACCTTCAAGAAACTAGGCGCGGAAATAACTTACGCTGATCCTCCCTTGAAAGGCGCCATGGAAGCTTTTCAAATCCAGCGAGCGGTTGGTTTGAGAGGTCTGGGAAAAATGTTAGACCAAATCGTAGATGACTGGCGCAAATACGCTAAAGAAACAGTCATTTGGAATATTGAGAAAGGCCAATCTCTATCGATTGATGAGATGATAAAAGCTGAAATGATTCGCACCAATATCTATGCGGATATAGCCAGTTTTTTTCAAGAATACGACGTTTTATTATTACCATCGGCTCAGGTGCCTCCCTTTGATATTTCTAAAGAGTGGGTGGAAGAAATTGAAGGCACCAAATTAGATACATATATAGACTGGATGGCAGTTTGTTGCATGATCACGGTCACTGGACTACCAGCCATATCGGTTCCAGGTGGATTCACTAAAGAAGGACTTCCTGTAGGGATTCAGCTGGTAGGCAAGCCTCGTGGTGACGTAGAGCTTCTGAAAATAGCGCATCTTTTTGAAACTAAAACAAACTTCTATAAAATGAAGCCTTCTGACTTCTAAATCGAATACAGTTAGAAATTAATTTAGCCTCCTTAACTCAGTTGATAAAGCAGAAGACTCTTAATTTTCTGCGCTATTATTTTTAGCTAAGCATCATCTTAAATTTATCTGATTCTGATGAAGATTTCTTATTGAATTGCTTTAATAGTTATTTTTAAAACTGCAATTGTACTTAATTCTTTAATTAATATAGAGTTTACCAATCTAATAATATAGGAACTTAACATATTGAAATTCCCAAGCAAAATACACCTTAATTTGAATGAATTTGTGAAAGATTACGCCTCTGAAATGCAAAAGGCTTACGATTCAATTGACTTGGAAGAACTGGATGAAATTGCCTCTTTGTTGATTAATTCAATTAAAGATAAGAAGAAGATATATACTTGTGGCAATGGAGGTTCTGCAGCTATTTCAGAACATTTTGTTTGTGATTTTCTGAAAGGATCCTCTACCGGTACTGATATTTCTCCAGTAATTCATTCTCTTTCAAGTAATACACCAACACTTACAGCAGTTGCTAATGATATAGACTATGAGAGTGTTTTTTCTTTTTCGGTAGAAAGATATGGAGAAAAGGGAGACATCCTTATTTGTGTTTCTAGCAGTGGCAATAGTCCTAACATCGTAAAGGCTATTAAATCTGCAAAAACTTTAGGGATGATTACAGTAAGTTTTGTAGGTTTTTCGGGAGGCAAGGCTAGAGATGAGAGCGATTACAGCATATACATACCTAACGAAAATTATGGAGTTGTGGAGGACACCCATCATAGCTTGATGCATATTTTATCTCAGTACGTGAGAATAAAGACATTGACTGATGAAGAAGATTTAGGAAATGTAGTTTTTTAGCTTTATTTAATTTATGACAAAAAAATTAACTGCACTAGTGACCGTCCTTTGATTCTGTAAGGAAGTGAACACTCTTCCAACAGTATGGCAATTTTCCATCCGTTAGGAGTGGGTGCATAATAAAGATCAATCATTTTTTTATTTCACCTTGTATATATAATATTTCTCTTAAAATAGTATAAAAAAATAAGTGAAAACAAAACAAAACTTCAACCCTGACCAGAAAGTCAATAATCATTTATTGGCTCTAAATAAAAAAGGAGAACTTTTAGTTCTAGAAAAAGAATTAATCTTTCACCTTAAAGAATTTCAAGACTCTCCTTTCCTGCATAACCTGCTGGGTGTAACTTTATCTAAGCAAGGTAGGTTTGAAGAAAGCTTAGGACATTTTAATCAAGCGATTAAGGGTGCGGAAAAAAAGTCTGTTTATTTAATCAATTTGGCAATATCTCTCTCAAAAATGGATCGAGTTGATGAAGCGATCAATGCTTTTACCAGGTCTATAGATTTAGATGGATCGATTTTCAAAGCACACTTCTTGCTTGGAAATGCTTTAAGGAAAGTACATAGAATTGATGAGGCAGTAATTTCCTATGATAATGCTGTAAAAATAAATCCAAGTCATGCAACTGCACTTATTGGAAAAAGTCTTAGTCTAAAAAATTTAGGAAAATTTGAGCAAGCTTTAGAAATTTGTAAAAAAGCTATTGATATTCGGCCTGATTTTGGATTTGCTCATCGGCATATAACTGCAATGTTGACTTATGAAGATGCTAAAGATCCACACATAGTTGAGATGGAGTCTATTTACAATCGTAATTCTTTACCATTAGAAGACAGGATTCAATTAGCTTTTGGCCTAGGCAAGTGTTTTGAAGATGTTAAAAATTATAAAAAAGCTTTCTTTTATCTCAATGAAGGCAATAAGCTTCATAGAAAAACCATTGAATATACTACTGAAGGTAGAAAAAAGTGGGTCTCTGATATAAAAGTGAATTTTTCAAAAGACTTCTTTAACTCTTCCCAAGAGTTATCAAAACAAGGTAAGAAAATAATATTTGTATTAGGTATGCCAAGGTCTGGTACTTCTTTGGTAGAACAGATTTTGGCTAGTCATTCCAGGGTTTATGGGGCTGGTGAAAAAAACTTTCTTCATACAACAATATTCAAAGCCTTATTTCCTATCGAAGAAGTTTCTTTTCCTAGAAATCTTAGTCTGCATGATCAAAAATCTTTCGATAATCTAGGGAGAGATTATGTTCGAATGATAGAAAACATAGGGAAGGACGAAGGTAGGTTGGTTGTTGATAAGATGCCATATAATTTTGAACACCTTGGAGTAATACATAAGGCTTTACCTGAAGCAAAAATTATTCTTTGTGAGCGCGATCCTTTGGATAACTGTTTTTCAATTTTTAAAGCAAAATTTGGAGCACAAAATGAATATGCTTATAACCTTGAAGAAATAGGTGAATATTACAATCTATATCTTGATTTAATTGCTCACTGGGAATCAGTATTGCCAAATAAATTACATAGGGTTAAATACGAAGAACTTATATCTAACCAAGAAATAATAAGCAGAGAAATGATAAACGCTTGTGACCTAGATTGGGAAGAAGAGTGTATGTCCTTCCACTCTACAAAAAGGGCGGTGATTACTGCCAGTGCAGCACAAGTAAGGCAGCCTCTGTACACTAGTTCAGTTGGATTATGGAAAAAATATGAAACTGAACTAGAGCCATTAATAAAAATTTTGAAAAAGGAGAATTAAACTTGAAATTTGATGCTGTAAGCGGCAACTTAGATTATCGTATCTATCAAAATTCAGAAGATAACCTTTTTCTTTTCTATTATTCTAACTATACCTGTAAAAAATCTATCAAGTTATTCTAGATAAATGAAACACCTGATCATCGTTCCAAAACCAAAGTCATTTAAGAAAGACTCAATAGACCTATTACTTACAACCCAATCAAAACTCATTGCTTTAAAGCTACGAGTGGATGAAGCAAGAATTGCCATCTGGTAAATAGTTACGGCTCAGACCTTATGCCTCCTTAGCTCAGTTGGTAGAGCAGAAGACTCTTAATCTTTTGGTCGTAGGTTCGAATCCTACAGGGGGCACCAGTCTTTTGAGGGCTTGGCTAATAACTTATTATTAAACAAGCCCTCAAAATCATTAACAATATTAATTAAGCTTGTATCTTAAATTTATTTGATATTTATTTGCAGGATATTCAAAACTTGAATTACTTTCATTAAATGAATTGAATTCATTTTTATTAAAGTCTATCTTCAACTTACTTTCTTGGTTAGAAAAATTGAATTTTAGATTAGACTCTGAAGCTTCATCATCGTTGTTTCTCAGCAGAAAGTAAGCTAACACGCCCACTCCAACGAGTGCTGCTGCACTGGATCCGCCTCCGTAACCTCCACCACCACTTCCACCTGAGTCCGATCCTTCTTCACCATCAGTATGATAGGAAGCAAAACAAAGATGAGAAGCAATTGAAATCGAAAAAATTAATAGATATTTCATACCTTTCTCCTAATATTAAAAAATACTGGGCGTCTCCTGGTATGACCTTTGTAATTTGTGTCCAAATTAAAAGTAACGTAAAGCAAAGCAGTACATCTATTATACAGCAAGGAATAATAAAAGATTAAATAATCTTTATGGTTTAGCAGAAGATTTATTCGGTCTTTTTTTATGCCAAGCTCTTTTACCTCTTGAAGGTTTGGCCTTACTTGAAATTTTATAGCCCTTTCGAGATCTGCCTTTACCTTTGTTGTTAGATTTCTGCTTAGGAGAACCAGATCTTAAATTCTGAGTAGGCTCAAAACCTTCAATAATCTTACGAGGAATTTCTTGTTTTAGAAGCCTCTCAATATCAAACAGTAATTTATGCTCATCAGCGCTTACCAGAGAAACAGCTTTTCCTTCTTGCCCAGCCCTGGCAGTTCTTCCTATTCGATGAATATAATCTTCAGGGACGTAAGGAAGGTCAAAGTTAACCACCTGGGGTAGTAGATTAATATCTATACCTCTGGCTGCAATATCAGTAGCCACTAAAACCTGTGTTTTGGAGTCTTTAAAGTCTTTTAATG
>Ga0315327_10002233_pt1 | contig 10220 bp, 17 predicted proteins | sample M110032315metaG_FD_203460 | JGI IMG/M metagenome (GOLD analysis project Ga0315327, IMG submission 203460) | Ammonia-oxidizing marine archaeal communities from Monterey Bay, California, United States - M1 100m 32315 | ecosystem: Environmental > Aquatic > Marine > Coastal | place: USA: California... | reverse complement strand
AATTTAACTGGCATAAGTGGCATATTATGACTTCCTCTCGTGTTACCAGCCACATAATGTGGATTATTAAAAACACTTCCTGCCTCTTCAGTTGCTGGAAAGTTCTTTTGAGTTCTAACTAAACATATTGGATCATCTTTTCCAACATATGTTCCTGCGATATTATGAAGTCTATCAGTTGATGCATCCATAATTGGTTCACCATCTTTAGTTGTAATTGATGATATTACATATCTTCCAGGATACATTAATGCTGCTTCTAATGTAGGTTTATCTTCCCATAGTGATAGTTTTGCAATTGTTGCTTCTTCTACATCCATGACGTAAAATATTACACCTTGTGCAAGTGATTTGTTAACAATTAATCCTGTATTACTTAGTGAATCTACAAATAATCTATACATTGGATAATTGAAACAACCTGGCTCTGTTTTATCTGCGGCAAAAACAGTGAATGCCTCATTTGCTCTTTCTTCAAATTCTAATTCAGCAACACCTGGTCCCATTCCTTTTACATTCCCTGAAAAAGAATCCTTTAACAAATCTTGACCAGCTCCATACAATCCTTCTTTTTTTGCTATTGCAGTTCCTGCAACAAATGCATCGTATGCTAATTTGTGAATTTTTTCATTGTCTACGCCTTGTGTATGACTCATGACAATGTGAACATCATCTCCACAATATCCAATATAATAATCAATTAACAAATCTCCTGCGGTCTTTATGGTTTCTCTAACTGCTTCAATCAAACCGTCGCTAGGTTTAGTATGACCTCCAATTCCACCGACATCTGCTTTAATGACTGAAACTGTTATTTTCATAGTTTTTTTATTTGACTTCTTTGATTTATACTATTATATTATTTCAATTTGAAATCTTTGATCTAAAAAATTTAAAAAATTACATGGAAAATTAAAAAAAAATGTAAATGCATATAAAGACCATAAAATAACGAATTTTGAAAATGGCAGACAAAAACCACTTGAATATGATAATTACAGGTCATATTGATAATGGAAAATCAACAACTATGGGTCACTTCTTAATGGATCTAGGAGTAGTTGATGAACGAACTATTGCTGCCCATGCAGAAGAATCTGAGAAAACTGGCAAAGGTGACACATTCAAGTACGCTTGGGTTATGGATAATATCAAAGATGAAAGAGAAAGAGGTATTACAATTGATCTGGCATTTCAGAAATTTGAAACTCCAAAATTCTTCTTTACATTAATTGATGCCCCAGGACATAGAGACTTTATTAAAAATATGATTACGGGTGCATCTGAGGCAGATGCAGCAGTTTTGGTACTTTCCGCAAAGGAAGGTGAAACTGATACTGCAATAGCACCAGGTGGTCAAGCAAGAGAACACGCATTTCTACTAAAAACTTTAGGTGTAAGTCAACTTATTGTTGCAATTAACAAAATGGATGACAGTAAGTTTTCTGAAGATGCTTACAATGCAGCAAAAGCAAAAGGTGAACAATTAGTTAAATCTGTAGGTTACAAATTAGATAAAGTTCCATTCGTTCCAGTTTCTGGTTGGACTGGAGATAATCTAGTTAAAAAATCTGAAAATATGCCATGGTACAAAGGCAAGACACTCTTAGAATCATTTGATGACTTTGTAGCACCAGAAAAACCAATTGGAAAACCATTACGTGTTCCAATACAAGATGTTTATTCAATAACTGGTGTCGGCACAGTTCCAGTAGGACGTGTTGAAACAGGTGTAATGAAACCTGGAGATAAAATTGTTGTAATGCCTTCTGGTGCACTAGGTGAAATTAAATCAATTGAAACACACCATACTGAAATGCCAAAGGCAGAAGCTGGAGATAACATTGGCTTTAATCTAAGAGGTATTGAAAAGAAAGATATCAAACGTGGAGATGTTTTAGGTGATCCAGCAAACCCACCAAACGTTGCAAAAGAATTCAAAGCACAAATTATAGTTATTCATCATCCAACTGCTATAGCCCCAGGTTATACTCCTGTAATGCATGCACATACTGCACAAGTCGCTGCAACAATTACTGCATTCAATGCAAAAATCAATCCTGCAACAGGAGCAACTGATGAAGAAAATCCAAAATTTTTGAAAGTAGGTGATTCTGCTATAGTTACAATTAGACCTGTAAGACCAACACCAATAGAAACATTCCAAGAGTTTCCTGAAATGGGTAGATTTGCACTAAGAGATATGGGTGCAACCATCGCTGCTGGTGTTGTAAAAGAAATTACTGAAAAACACACTGTATAAATGAGTCATTATGGCTCAAAACGCTCGTATAAAATTAACTAGTACAAGTCTTCATAAACTAGGTGATGTTTGTACTGAAATTTTGGGAATTGGAAAAAGAACAGGGGTAAGAGTAAAGGGACCAACTCCATTACCAGTTAAACGTCTTAACGTTGTTACCAGAAAATCTCCTTGCGGAAATGGTACTGAGACATATGAGAAATGGGAAATGAGAATGCATAGACGAATAATAGATCTAAATGCAGATGACAAAGCAATAAGACAATTAATGCGTCTAAAAATTCCAGATGATGTTTACATTGAATTATCATTGAAATGATTTTGTTAGCCTTTTATTATAGGACAAATCGTGAATAATATGGTCGAAGAGGATTTTTCTGAAAATGTATCTAGTGAGCCAGAAATCTTAGAGGAAGAAAAGTTTGATGTTGTTTACGAGTGTTTGAGATGTAATGTAAAGGCAAATCTTAGTGAATTAACTCGGCTCCCAGAGATAAAGTGTATCTGTGGTTTTAGAGTTTTTACTAAAATTAGACCACCAATTGTTAAAACTGTAAAAGCAGTCTAGTCTCTATCTTTTTTGTAACTGTGATATCTTTGTAAGTGTGTTCTCATATCTTCCATATTAGAAAAATTTTCATTACATTCCTTACAGTCATATGGTAAATCTTTGAAATGAATTACCTGAAGATGTTGCATTAATTCCTCTTTTTTAGAAAATTTCTTATTGCAATGTTCACATACATTTTTTTTAAATAAGCCCATATTACTCGTTTTTAGCCTTTTGTTCATCCCAGCATTTTCTACAAAGTTGTCCAGATACCTTCCAATCTGATTTTGGATTATATCTAAAGAATCCTAATTTTACACCACATAGCGTGCAAAATGCTTTCTTACTGTTAAAATCAGTTTCCTTTTTATCAAAACATGTTTTACATAACAGACCTTGCATATCCCATTGCCATCGTGGTTCCCAGAGTTCTGTGACTTTTTTTTGTGTGCTACATGTTAAGCACTTTGATTTAATGTTTGAATCATATGCATCTTTCATCTTGTCCATATAGCAGTCAGCACAAAGTGGTGAGTCGACATACCATTCTTTTTTTGCTTTATGTTTGTGTTTAGTTTCTTTTTTACAAATAGTGCAAATTGTAGGTTTTTTACCAAACAGTCCCATGGTTGTTATAAAAATTAGATCTAATTAAATTATGAAAATAAATTAAAAATAAGGTTTGTTTAGGCTTCTTTAAGAAGGTCTTCTAATGCTTGGCTTGCATTTAACATACCATTTTTTTGTGCGTACTTTTGGATCATTTTGTATTGATCGTTAGTAAAACAAACTGGCATTGAACGTTTTTCCATACAAATGCTAATTTTTCTTTTTTAATAACTCTTACTTTATTTAGAAAAACTATATTGATGTAAATTAATTTCTACACATGGCAAAAATGCTACAGATTTTAATTATAGGCAATAATGATAATGGATGTACTCCTGAACTTGAAACTATTGCATATGAGGCTGGAAAAGAAGTTGCACAGTCTGGTTCAGTTTTGATAACTGGTGGCCTAGGGGGTGTAATGAAAGCCGCATCGCATGGAGCAAAAGACGGAGGTGGATTAACAGTTGGTATAATTCCACAAGATGATTCAACAATGGCAAACGAATTTTGTGACATTGTAATTCCTTCTGGCATGGGATTGTCAAGAGACTTTCTTAATGCACTTTCTGCAGATGGAGTGATTGTTGTGGGTGGTGGTTCTGGAACATTATCAGAAATATGTGCTGCATACATGTACAAAAAACCAATTGCAGCACTCAAAAATTCAGGCGGTATGGCAACCAAATACTCTGATCAGTATATTGATCATAGAGAAAATGTCAAAATTATTGGATTTGATTCCCCAAAAGATGCAGTCAACTATATTTTAGAGCAAACTAAATCATAGACTCTAAGAGTGGATCTGGCTTGTAAAATTCACCGTGCTCGTGTGCAAGCTTGTTTAACTCATCTACTATGTTTTGAATTCCAATTTCTTTTGCTGTTTCAAACAATGGTTTTCTAAGACCCAGACCAAGTTTTGCCGCTTTTTCAATCTCTTCTACATCACTTGCACCATTTGTAATGAGCCATGCTGCATTGTTTAGAACATTTGCTACAAGCTGAATTGGATTACATTTTTGTGCTAACTCTTCAGAAAGTTCTACTCTTTCATACTTGTCATCCGAATATTTGTAATATCCTTCTCCTGACTTTTGCCCCAGTTTTTTTTCATCAAACATTTTTTCAATGGTATTGTGTGGATTGATTACTTTTTTGTCACGCAAATGCATCTCAACAGTGGCCTTGTGAATTACGTCCATCCCGGTAAAGTCTGCCAGTTCAAAAATTCCCATAGGAAAACCAAGCTTGAATTTTACAGCGGAGTCAATTTCTTCTAGTGTTGCACCTGTTCTGTCTTGTAGATAGCATGCCTCATGAACCATTGGTATGAAAAGTCTGTTTATGATGAATCCCGGAACGTCTTTTCTGCATAATACTGCCTGCTTGTTTACTGATTTTACAAATTCTTGTGTAAGATCAGTTATCTCTTGTGATGTTTTCTCACCTGGAATTACTTCAACTAGTTTCATAAGCTGTGGTGGATTGAAAAAGTGTATCCCAATAAATTTGTCAGGACGTGATGTTGTGTTTGCAATCTCTGTAATTGGCAATGTACTTGTGTTTGATGCAAAGATTACTTCTGGTTTTGCAGCTTTGTCCAGTTCTGCATAAACCTGCTTTTTTAAATCCATTATCTCAGGAACTACTTCAATTACCATTTCAGCATCTTTTACTGCATCATTCAAATCTACAATTGGTGTTATTCGTGAAAAAATTGCATTGCCTTCTTCTTTTGATATTTTTTCTTTTGTAACAAGTTTATCCAAACTCCAGCGTATTTTCTCCATTGCCTTGTCTAAAAATTCTTGTTTGATGTCACGTAGTACCACATTGTATCCTGCAGTGGCAGATACCTGAGCAATTCCATGTCCCATAACTCCAGAACCTAAAACTGTGATGTTCTTAATATTCAACAATCCTTATTCTGAAATACCTTTTATAAGCTCATTCAAATTGTATATTGTATGGGTCTATTTGGAAAGAAGGAAAAAGATAATGGTACTAAATGTAAAGAATGTGGTTTAGAATTACATCAACCAGAAAGACTTGAGCGACATATGAAAAAAGCACATGGTAACGTACCTGAGAAAAAGCCTGACACCAGTGGCGGTGTTCAAGAAGGCGGTATGTGGTAAATTTATTATTGTAAAATTTTAGACAAAAATTATTGGAATTATCTGATGGTCAAAAATATGCAATTGTCTTTTTAGGCGCACTTGCTGGTGCAGGAATTGTTCTAGGAACAATGGTTTTCCCTTTCTGGAATTTTATTCGTGAAGATATTATGGAGGAAGTTGAAATTTTTGAATCTGCAAATGGTAATTGTTATGTGGATACACTAGATGGAATTCCAAAAACTATAGAAAACTGTAACCTCCCTGTAGGATCTGCTGTCACTGTTAAATATGGTGAAGGTTTACCATGGGCAACAATTGAACCATAAGATTAGATTTGGTGAATAACTTGGAGTGTGTTTTTTGTAAAATTGTATCAAAAGAAATTCCAGCAAAAATACTTGTTGAAACAGAAACATGTATAGGATTTTTAGATGCGTTTCCTCTGGCAAAAGGCCATGTAATAATTATCCCAAAAAATCATCATGAGAAGATTCAGGATCTTCCAATAAGTGTTAATAATGAAATTTTTTCTACAGTGCACACATTGATTTCCAAAGTTGATTCTTTGACTGGTGCAACACTGGTTGCAGTTCATAACGGTAAGGATAGTGGGCAGGAAATACCACATGTGCATGTTCATTTGATTCCCAGAAGCAAAGATGATTCTGCAGGTGCAGTACATTCAATGTTTTCGAAAACACTAGAATTATCTGAATCTGAAATTGATGAGTTATGCACTAAACTTAGGATTAATTAGTAAGGGAATATTCTCTGATTATTTTCTAAATCGTCAACAATTATTGCCTTTGTTGGGCATGTCTCAGCTGCATTAATAATTTTTAGATTTTTTGCACCTTTGGCATTATAGACTCTAGATTTTGGATTTATTGTTGTTGTTTTATCTACGGTAAATACACTTGGTGCAATTGTTTCACAACTGCAACATCCAATACAAAGTGATGGGTCAACTCTAACTGATAAATCAACTTCAGGCTCCTCTTTAACATTATTTGCTTCTTGTTCATGCACATCATCTTTTCTAGATGATTCATACTTATTCCAAAAATCTTGTTCATATTTCTTCCACCATTCCTTGTCTTCCTCAAATTCTTTAGTGAATCTACTCCAATCTTCTTCTGGGGTTTTGTTTTTACGAAATTGTTCATTTTTTCTGTAAAAGTTTTTCTTTGACTCAGGAGATTTTTTATTTTCTTGGGTACTGGTGGATGATTTTCTGTTATGTATAGTTGAATTATTATATTGAATTTTCAAAAAATAGTATGCTTCAGTAACTAGTTTGAATTTTCTACCATCTGATTCTTTTTCATTTTTATCCGGATGTAACTCTAATGCCAGTTTTCTATACGCATATCGAATTTCTTCGTACGTTGAGCCTTCTTTCAATAATAGAATTTGTCGTGCTTGTTTTGTATTCAACTATCTCATGTATGATCTAATATGATAAAAAGATAGTTAGATCAAATTAGTACTTCGTCATCTTTTTTCCATGCAGGATCTACAATACATAGAACTTTTAGTTCCTCATTTTCAGCATTTTCTAAATATTGTAAAGAAAATGGTGGAACAAAAATTGATTGATGTTTTTCAATGTTTATGGGTTCGTTGTCTATGTACAAGATACCTTTTCCTTCCAATACAAAATAGACTTCAGATGTTTTCATTTTATGCGGCTTTGATTTTTTACCCGGCTTAATGGTTGAGTGTGCTAAACTATATCGAATCCCATTTAGTGTGTTGTGAGGATGGAAAATCTGTCTAATTTCTGTACCCTCATCACCAGGAATTGGGTCTATATCATGAATTCTTTTTGTAATCATTATTTTAGTCTCTTTGTCACATGTGATTTGAAGTCAGACTCATACCAAATTGTTTTTGGCTCAACATTATTCTTTGGAAATGAATTAATTGCAATATGTGAGAAATCAATTTTTTTATTTATAGAACCATGTGAATGAAGTTTTTTTGCAGGAATATACACACAGTCACCTATTTTCAAAGTAACTGATTTAGTTTTTTTAATTTTGAAAGTAGTGTTATTTTTACCAAATTTTCTATATAATGACAAATTCCCTGTCCCCTTTGTAACAATTAACGTTTGTCCACCATCATGAAAATGTAATTTTGTTTTTGCCCCACTCTTGAATGTGACATGATAAATCTTGTCATCTTTTGGTTTTATTACTGCTGAAATATCTTTAGCAGCAACTTGACCAGTAAAATAATTAGGTTTTGCCTTTCTGCTTGGAATACCAACTCGCGAAAAAATATTTTCTTTATTCATATTATAGAAAAGTTAGGTGTGAGTATATGTTTTATCGTTTAGATTAATTTAAAAATACATGAATTAATAATACATATCTAAATTGAATGATGTAATTTCAAAATCTAAAATTATTGTCCTAAAGCCAGCTTTAGACTATGATGAAATTGTGGATATGGTTGAATCTAGAAAAGTAAAAGTGTTTCAAACTTTACTTCAAAAACCAAAAAGAAGTGACATACACATTCACTCAACTAAACTGTTTTTTGAGGCGTTTTTACTTTTATCAGGAAAATATACAGCCGATTTTATCCGTGAAGTAGATCATACTATAACAGTAGACAAAAATGTCAAGGAATTAATTATTGATGGGCAGACTTATCCTGTACTAGAGAAAAAAGGTGTTTTAAGTAAATTAGGACCTAGTCGCAAGAATAAGGTTCGTTTGGAAGTACAGGAGCGTTTGGTTATTGAAAATGAAGATGACATAGCATTTGATCATCATGGAAAAGAAGTTAATCTTCCGTACAAAACTACTGCGAAATTAATTGAAAAATATCCAAAAAGAATTTTAGATGATAATAAAGATAATGTAAAAAAACCGGAAATAACAATTGATGGTGCAATAAAGAAATTGGTTTCAAAGTTAAAAAGACCTGCAGAATCTGGAATAAAGTCATTAAAGGAGGATGTTAAGATCAACGAAATTCTAGAAGTGTATGTACCAATCTATGAATCTAGGATTATAGGACCAAAAAAGAAAATTAAATTATTAAGAATAGACGCAGTTAGGAAAAAGATTCTTTAATTATTTTACAATATCTTCAAACTCTGGGGTTCCAAGTAATCTATCAAAAGCTTTTTCCTCAACTGCCCATTTTTTTATTTCTTTAGAGCGTTTTGTTGCTAGTCGTAATAGTTCTAGCGCTTCACCTGTTTCATCTAATGCTGCTTTACTTCTTGCTTTTGCATATATTACATTTGCATTGTCTCTGAATTTTTCATATTTTTTTAGAATGTTATCAAATACTTTTACTGCCTGTTCATGTCTATCAAGCTCTGCAAGTTGTATTCCTGTTTGGAAATATGCATCAAGATGATTTCTATTATTTCTATAGACATGTTGAAAGCAATTTAGTGCTTCTTCATGCTTCTTGATTTTTCCAAGAACTATGCCCTTGTAAAATCTAGGATTATCCTTTTTTGGATCTAGTGTAATTGCATCGTCTAAACATTTCAATGCTTCATCTGGCCGTAATTTTTTATCTAATAGTACACCTTTGTTATAATGTGCAGCAGCATATTTGTTATCTGCATTTATTGCTTTATCATACCATTCTAATGCTTCATCAGTGTCACCAAGTTCAGCCATTGCTATTGCTCTGTTGTTGTATGACGGTGCATCTTTTGGATTAATTTCTATTACTTTATCAAAACTTGTAATTGCATCTTGATATTTTCGCATTTGATTTAATGCAAGTCCTTGATTATACAAGGCGGTAGTATTTTTTGGGTCAGATTTTAATGCCTTCTTAAACAAATTTGCAGCAACTTTGGGTTTATTTTCTTGTAGCATAGCAATCCCCTGATATACATAATCTTCAGGTTTTTTTGAGCTTCCAAATAATCCCATACTTATATTGTAATTTGTTCTCTATTGAAACTTTTCTCGAATAATTTCACCATTAGGTAGTATTTCACGAAATATTATTCCTTGAAACTTGGATATTTTTGTAGTTTTATCTTTCCATGAATCATTGGCTAGACCCGCTTTATGGCATGTGTGATTCAAAAAATCTTCAACATTCCAATTACATTCCACTGGAACTTGAGGTAAAAGTAGTCCTGACTGAAAGTCTTTTTCTATTATTAGACCATCTCTGCCAATTTTAATCTCTTGGATTATTTCATTTGGTAAACTTGCAGAAATTTCTTCAGTGTCGCTAAGCACGGTCACTTCAAAAACTAAATCATTTAATTCATTTTGTCTTATAGATGGAAACCTAGGATCATCTGTTGATGCAGAAATAGCTGCATCAGTTAGTGCATCTGATAATTTTTTTGTTGCTAATGGAAATCCAATACATCCTCTAAGTCCAGATTTATCATTAATGGTAACAAACACACCTGCGTTAAAACTAAATTTTTCTTTAAAATCATGATTAAGAATTTTAGTGTTATTTGTAAGATACTTTGTGACAACAGTTCTAGCCATTTTTACCAAGATCTTTCCATCATCATCTGAAATATTTTGAAAATTCATTTTAGCTCAATATTCTAGCATTAATGTTATATTCAAAAATTACTTTCAATTATCATGGGGAAAGAAGCAATACTGTATGAAAAACTGTCAGATAACAAAGTCAAATGTACTGCATGTGCTAGATATTGTGA
>Ga0315327_10002231_pt1 | contig 10225 bp, 8 predicted proteins | sample M110032315metaG_FD_203460 | JGI IMG/M metagenome (GOLD analysis project Ga0315327, IMG submission 203460) | Ammonia-oxidizing marine archaeal communities from Monterey Bay, California, United States - M1 100m 32315 | ecosystem: Environmental > Aquatic > Marine > Coastal | place: USA: California... | reverse complement strand
TTGCGTTAGTCTCGGTCTTGATACCTCCCGAAAACGCAACCGACTTATCCGTAAAATTAGCACTCTCCCTACCGATACTTACTTTCTTGAACAGACTAACTCCGACCTGAGAGAAGGAACCTTCCTCCGGGGTATCCGTGGAATCCGTTACGATGTCTAAAATCTGGGTGGTTTTGATCCCCCGAGAATATGAAGTGGACTTATCCGATACGGGAGTAGCGGACTTATCTATTGAAACTCTTCGGTAAAGGCTAGCGGTTACTTGTTCTACCGAACCTTCCGGGGGATCTGAATCGTCCGTACCAACGGTTGCGTTAGTCTCGGTCTTGATACCTCCCGAAAACGCAACCGACTTATCCGTAAAATTAGCACTCTCCCTACCGATACTTACTTTCTTGAACAGACTAACTCCGACCTGAGAGAAGGAACCTTCCTCTGGGGTATCCGTGGAATCCGTTACGATGTCTAAAATCTGGGTGGTTTTGATCCCCCGAGAGTATGAAGTGGACTTATCCGATACGGGAGTAGCGGACTTATCTATTGAAACTCTTCGGTAAAGGCTAACGGTGACTTGCTCTATCGAACCTTCTGAGGGGTTTGAGTCGTCCGTACCAACGGTTGCGTTAGTCTCGGTCTTGATACCTCCCGAAAACGCGACCGATGTATCCGTAAAATTAGCACTGGATTTGTCTACGCTTACCTTCTTGTATAGATCAACCCCGATTTGAGAAAAGGAACCTTCGTCCGGGGCAGCTGTAGCATCGTTGCCTATACTGAGAATTGTGGTGGTTTTGATTCCTCTGGAATAGGAAGTGGATTTATCCGATACGGGGGTAGCGGACTTATCTATTGAAACGCGTCTATAAAGGGTATCCGTGATCTGCTCTACGGAACCCTCTGAAGGATCCGAATCGTCCGTACCGACGGTTGCGTTAGTTTCGGTCTTAATACCTCCGGAAAACGTCAAACTTTTATCCGTAAAGTCAGCACTCTCCTTACCAATGCTTACCTTCTTGAAAACTCCATCGCCTATTTCCGTAAGAGAACCCTGATCGGGGGCTCCGGGGTCGGATAGCGACATCGTCGTTTCTTTGGTAGTCTTTATCCCCCGACCGTAGGAAACGTCGCTGTCGGACATAGCCCGAAGAGTAGCTTCGTTTTTCTCTCCTATGAAGTGATCTTTGTCGATGTATTTTTTAGCTCCTCCGAAATTTCCAACACTCCAAGAGTCGTCATCCAACTTCTTGGTCGTACTGATCTTCAGTCCCGGCTGATAACGGGTGGCTTCGTCTATAGTAGCGGGGTCGTGGAGGGTCTTCAGGTTGTAAGTTATTTTTACGTAACCGTCGCCCTGTTCAGTCTTTAAATTGATTGCTCCGTCTCGGGGGGTGGGCGTATCTGTGCCGATTGCCACGTAAGTGTCAAGCTGGTATAGGGGCTGGTCTTCAGTAGCTACGACGATTTCGCCGAAACCTCGGACGAACGTGTTGGTATATACATCAAACTCTCCACTAGTATCCTCTTCTTCGGATACGGCTATAAAAGGCCCCAGTCCTGTGTAAGGGTCTCCTCCCGGGTACACAAAACCCATCACTTCGGCACTGGTGGCTCCGTCCCCATAAGCAGTCGTGCGCGCTAATTCCAGCTTATGATCGGGGGCAGCTCCGTATTTTCGATCTAGTTTTACATTGACTAGTCCGGAATCCGTTTCCAAAACGACACCCTTGATCGTGTGCAACTCCCAACCGTCTTTCTCCTCTTTACCTTCAAAAGTCTGTCGCGTAAAACTGGGAATCTGAGACGCATCTATAACCCCGTTTTCTCCCGTTATGTAACGAATAGTTGTAAGGGTTACTCTATTAGGTTCCTTACCCTTTACCTCGGAAGATTCGGAAATGAGACCCTCACCTTTGACCGTAAGCGACGTGTATATGTGCCCGGTTTGCCCGTAGTCGGCATTACCGGGACCTTCTCTAGACTCAAACTCAAACCAAGGCCCTGATCCCGGACCTTCCGTGCTAAGAGGCAACGAGGGCTTTATAATGGCCCTTGTGGAACGTATCTCAAGTTTATGATTAGGAAACTGACCGTACTTGTAATCGATACTCTGGGATAAAACCCCGGATTGATAAAAGGTCTCTACGAATTCCGTGTATACGCCCGAATCCTTGGATTTTATTTGCCCCAGGGTACATTCGGTAGCGGGGGTGCCTACACTGATCGTTTCATCACCCACTCTGCCGGCAATGTAATGAGCGCCATAGGGATTCTTTACAATAAAGGTACGCGTTACCTCCATCCGATCGGCACCCACTCGGGAGATTACGTCCTTACCTACCTGTACGGGTTTGGAGGTGGACTCCAATTCCTGGTATACTCGAGTAAGCGTGGCGTCGTTGACGGATCGTCCCGGAGTGATCTCTTGGGCTATGAGATAAGCACCCGTAATCTCGCTCGTCCCAACGGGATATTTAGTAGTACTTCCGCTTGAAAGATCTTGAGTTATGGTCTCGTCGTACTCTACGTCGGCGGTACCATATGGTATTATGACTCCATAAGCAGGGTCTTCTACGTTGCCCTCGGTAACGGCATCGCCCTGTACCTTATACGTCCTCGTAATCTTACGAAGGCCGTTGCTGTCCCGTTCTATCTTGGGTCGACCGGTAATGCGAATATACGCGCTCATATTACCAGCCTGCTCGTTTAACTAAACGTATAGAGCCTTTATGTTTTTGCGCCGAGGACATAGTCGAGAGCTTTTGGCGAGCTTCGGCTGCTCCTTTGGTCAAGATTTCCGCGTTCCTTCCACTATAGCGAGGGTCGGATAACATTTTTTCTTGAGCTAGAGGGTATAAAATATCCCAGATTACATCGGCGGGAAGACGGGGCGTGTCCGCGTCATCAACAAGTTCATCCGGCATTATGTTGGCCCGAAGCGTCACAGTGTACGCTTTGTCCGGTACCGGATACACATAGAAGCGAGGGATCACCTCAGTATCCGACCCCGTGTCGGCGGTATCTATGTAGTACCAAATGGGACGTCCAGTCTCGGCTTCGGTGGCGTTTATGGATGGAAAGTTTAGAACTCTACCCATGGGAGCCTTGAAATCCCAAGAATGATTTGCGCGGATTCGGATTTCGTCCTCGGGTCCGCTCATGGGAGATAAAGGACCCTCACCCACAAGTTCCGGTATCTTGTCAACGTCTATTACGTTTTTCGTCAAGGGTTTGGAAACATCCCCCGAAGCAAACTCGAGAGTGAACTTCTTAAGGGCCCACTGAGGCCGCTTACCGTCAATAGGAAGATAACACTCGCGATAGGCCTGGTTTACCAGTATACCAATTCGTTCAGCGTCAATAGTGGGAAGATCATTTTTACCCGTGGCGCCTAGCATGGAGGCTAAATGGTCTTGTAACGATATGTATGTAATAGCGGCCATATACCTACCATACGCTACCTCAACTCAAAGGCGAGGCTGTTTCAGTTATTCTTTTTTTTCAACTTGGAGCCTTTGGCCTTCAACTTGAGGCCTTCGGCCTTCGGCTTCGGGCTTTCGGCCTTTGGCTTTGAGTCGCCTATCCACACTGAAAAGAACATGTGCCGATATAGACGGCCCTGAGTCCGAAAGATATCATCCGCATCCTTTTGAGACTTGGGGGCGTATGCGTAGTATTTGATTTCCTTATCCCAGTCGAAGTCATACCCTATGCGGGACATGCCCTTGACTCGAATGCGGGGGTTAGCCCCCATAAGATTTCGTTTACCGATGATTACAATCTTTAGATCGCTCACGATGCTGTGTATGTGACGTTTCGGGAAGCCGTATGAGGGATTACGTCAAAGGAGGACAAGTAGGCATCGTTGAATTTTATAACGCCTCCAGGATCCAATTGAGTATCCGTAACTGTACGTGAAGCATTACTTTTCGTAAAGTCCACTAGGCCAGTACCTCCGAAAACATCGAGCAACGTAATAGTGCCGGTGGAGTTAGAGGTAACCACACCGCCCTTTACATATAGATTGGTAATAGCTCCAGTGCCTGTTGTCAGTAGCGTACCTGCCTCTACGGTGATATCAGTGGCCGCGCATTCCAATACGACGTCACCACCCAAGATATTCAAATCAGCCAGCGTGACTCCCGAGCCGATGAACACATCGGAATCCGAAGTTTGTTTAGAACTGTAACTCACGGTTACGGTCGCAAAATCCGTAGTGATGTCTGAAGTTTCAGTACCTACGGAAACTTTTCCCTTGTATACGACTAAAGTATTTGAGCTGTTATCCGCCTTAATTCTAACCGGTGATTTAGCGGTATCGGCTGATGTTCCCGTATTTGACACTGTGTACACGCAAGCAACGGTTCCGCTGTCGATATTCACTAGCGGAGAACCTTTAGGCGCTCCCGGTCCATTGTGATACCCTATGTTGACTATATCGGTATTCACTTGTAAAGCCGCGTCCGCGGTCCCGATGGATCCTGTAAAGCTTTGAGCGATGTTTACCGAGTCGTAGGCACCGGCCATTCCGCTTCGATTTACTCCTACATCACAACTTTGAGCACTGTTCTCAAAGTAAATGTCGTCGTCGGCTACGGGCACTGAGCCCTCACTCCAGTTAGCGGCTGTTCCGAAGTCGCCTTCGTTGCCGGTGTCGGTTCCTATCCAAATGTTTTTTGCCATAGTTTCTTAAAGGTGGAATCAATGCTGGCTCCCCCCGCTACGCAGGAGGAGCCCCATTGGTTCAATGTTAATAGTGTATGATTATAAATCAGGGTTGAGAAGCGAGACTCAATCCGGGTACCTGTCGAACGGCTTCAACCAAAACTACGCCCGGTACGCGACCGTTAGTGTCTTGATAAGCGGCCATTCCGTATACGGACTGAAGACCTACTGCGGACAAGTGAGCCTCGTTACCGCTATTGGCGAAATCGTCATAGTGGAATATCTGCTCATTTGTGACCGATCCTCTTGCGAGGTACATAGCACCTTCGCCCATGGCCAAGGAGTATCCGATAGGAGTACCGCGGTCATTGGCGAGGTAGATCGAAATCGGACCCACCAACGCTCCACCGGCTTGACCCGTCAAATGCGTAGTACCATCGACTTGAGCACCGAGCTTCACGTGAGAATTACCTCCAGGAACCGCAGGATTTCCGGAATGGAAATAATCGATGTTGAATGCGAGATAATCTTTATTGGCATCAACAAACAACAACGAATGATTCGATGCGGTTCGCGCGACATGTTTTACACCTCCACCGCCGGGGACCGTATATACGGCTCCGGGGAAGTTGGCAAAAAGATCCGTGTCGGCGGCACCAAAACTGTCACCTTGAATAGGTGTGTATTGGTTCAAGTTAGCAGCCGAGGCATCCCAACCGTTAACGGAACCAGCACCCAAGCCTGCGGGCATTATTGCCACGGGAGCGAGAGGTGATCCTTGACGACCGGTTGCGGTGTCAATGATTACGTTATGGTTAGCGATTACGTTGTTGTCCCACTTGGCGTACGAACCGGAGTAGAGCTTGTTGTTCTCACCGCGAGCGTCCGCTTGGGTGATGGCTTCAAGATAATCGGGATCGGAACGAAGAGGACGCAAGCATGCATCGGGAGCGAAGAACAAGTAACCGGGGATTTCCTGGTTGATGTCTCCACCCGTATTCATGGGCTGACCGCCGTTGGCGATAAGAGCCTGCTTGGCTTCCTGAATGATGTCCGTGCTAATACCTTCGCTGTATGCGATGGCAGAACTACCAGAAGTACTTGCGCCTCCGTAGTTGTTAAGCATGTTGTTACCGGCTTGCTCCAAGCATGTGTCGCGAAGAACGGCTTGAATCAGATCCTGCTCCATACGCGAGGCCCATTCGGACATGACGTCGGCAGACAATTGATCAAGAGTTTTACCCGTGAAGCGCATAAGCTTGAGAACTTGCGTCCAAGCGACGGCGTGACGGATGAGATCGACCTCGACGTTGAACGTTCCGAAGCTGAGACTTCCGGTGCTGTTCTTGAGGACGTCTTCCCCACGTACGCCTTGACCTCTGATGGGTGCGACGGTCGTGAAAGTGACTTTGTCAGTACCGCCGGCGGATAAATCCGTCTTTTCGGCGATTGGCTTACCGCTTCCTTCCGAGCCTATGAATTTGTCGAACACGTTTTTTTCCCGGGCATCCCGAGTTACGAGTTCAGACCAAATTCTGGCGCGCAAGTCAGAATCGTTAGCTGTGATTGTACCGACGTGTGATGTAATATTGCCCTGAACCAAGTCGACGTTACCTGCCGCTGATGCAGCAGTAATCGGATTCGGGTTAGCTGGAATACCTTTAATGGCCATTGTATGTAATAATTAGTGTTATAAGTTAAACTCTAGGTTGTGGTCCTCCCGGATTTCCTAATAGAGAATATAAATCTTCTTTCGAAATATTCGGCATATCGGATATCACACTTTGAGCTGTTGGTTGTGTGTGTACTGGTTGCGCTGCGGTACCCGTGGTCAAAACCTTGGCTTGAGTTCCCATCTGAGGTGGTGCTTGCGGCGGAACAACTGGAGCGGGTTGCTGCGGTTGCTGAACCGGTGCTGCCTGCTGCTGCTGCTGCTGTTGCTGTTGCTGCTGCTGCGCATTATACCTAGTTGCGAATTCGTTTGCCATTAGTTCAGGCCACCTAGGTGACTCGAATACTGCGGCATAGTCGGGATCTCTCGATGAGTGCTGAATGAAATCGTCGAACTGCTTTCTATGAATTGAATTCTTGTCTTGCAGTACGGGAAAGCGTTCAAACACTTTGTTCCGACTCTCCATCGATCTTCCTCGATGGGCATTGTAAGCATTTAGATCCTGAGCTTCGTCGTGGCGCTCTTTGCGAGATTGTGCCGTCTGCAACTCGAGTTCCTTCTTCATGATCTCCCGTTGAAATTTCAACGCGTCGATCGTTTCGAGGTCGTCGGCTGCCGTAGCTACCTTCTGCTCCAGCTCCTTGATCTGCTCTTGAACTCCAGCGACATATTCCTGATAACCGTCTGACTCGGGCTGTGTAGCCTCGGGTTGCGGTTGAGGACCCCTGCTCGTGCCGTCATCCGCTTGACTGTATATGACTCGAGTCGCATCTGCGAAAGAACCGTCGAAAGCGTCAGACCTGTAAAGATCTATTACTTGTTGATCCAGTTCGTTCTTAGGGCGAATCCGTCTTTTAGCCAGGCGTTCACCTTCGGCTTCCGGCTGTTGGCCTTCGGCTGGTGGTGGTTGCTCGGGTTCCGGCGGAACCTGGTCCTCGGTGGCTTCTGCCTCCGGTTGCTGCTCCTCACCTTGCGGTTCGGGCTCGTTATGGCCTAATGCTGCTCGAAGGTCGTCCAGTGACACATTCTCATCAGCTGTTTCAGTTGTTTGCGGGGAGTCAACCTCCGCAGTTTCCGTATCCATAATGTAAGGCTAGTGTAAGAGGCTGAAAATATCAACCCCATTATTCAACGTTTTTTCCCTTTACCCTTCTGTAGTTCCAGATAGCACCCGCCGATTTTGGCGCATACCTTCTCGTATTCGCAGATACCCGCACTACAAGTAGGCTTCGCCGCGGGTTTTCCCGTGACGTTTCCGGGTTTTGCCGCAGGGTTTCTTTTGGGAAACTTTCCTTTCTTCATTTCTTGCGTTCCTTCCACATTTTACAAAGAGACCATGAGATATGGACTAAAGTCAAAACCCCGCAGGTGAATGCGAGATACGGATTCAAATCAGTTAGGACGAATGTTCCGCCCGTTCCGGTAATGGCTAAAAAAGCATCTTTCATTTCTTGTTTAAGTGTTTGCGGACGTGATATCGCGTCCAGATTATTGGTATAAATATGTATAAGGCTCCCCCAATGCAGCACAGTAGAATCGTGTGGTAAATGCCTTCTATGATTTTATCGAATATGCTTTTCTGCTCCTCTAATTGCTGTTTGACCAACCCATTCACGCCGTCCTTAGTGAGAGCCTGTACAGCTTCCTGTACGTTGGAATTTTCCTTTGATTCCTTATAGACCTGACCTAAAGCCGCTCCGGCCAATCCGCCACCCACGGCTCCCGCCGGACCTCCAATACTGCCTACGCCGGCTCCGATTCCGCCGCCAAGTGTCGGGGCGAACGTCGATAGGCCGCAGGAGCTTAGCCCGAGGATTAGTGCGAGTAGTGTGATCCGACACAACATTAGGCTTGGTCTCCATAAAACATTCCACTGCTGGCGCTCTGGGGGATACTTCCGTCGCCGCCGTCCGCCGTAAACGAGGATTGTGTGGTTGAGCAAGAAGAACCCCAATAGTAACATGCGGGTACATAGTTGCTATTATAGTTGCCTTGTGCGCCGTAAGGTTCTTCAACGTATCCGCTTTCGTCGTACACGAAAGTCAGACCCCATACGGGGCCGTATGCGTTATTCCCATTACAGTCTATAGCGTATATTATGGGAATGTATCCGAGAGAGTTACCACCATCAATTATCGCCGTGGGAGAAGTGCCGGCCGATCCGGCAAACACGTACATAGGCCCGGTAGTTTGGTTCTCTATCTCGGAAGCACCTTCCGCGTACAAGTACCCCGCATAGGAGCTTCCCGCCCCAGTCGGCATCCAGCCTGACGCGCTAAGCGCCGTTTGGATATCGGACCGCATAGTCGCATTGTCGGCTATTTCATACTTCTTATATTTACCGGCAAGATTCGTAGCGCTGCCACTGAAATAGGCCGAACCCCAGGAAGCACTACTCCCGCCCGCAATAGAGCCGTTGTAGTCGTCAAAGTAATAACCAGCGCCGCTCATATTGGAAAGCGTTATTCCGCTAAAGGCCGCAGGCCCTGCTATTTGGCCTGTTACGTAGCCCGTAGTGCCCGAGCTGTCCATCGTTAAATTGATCGCGCAATACTGGCCTTCGGTGTAAATGTCAGTTCCCGACGTACCTCCGTACAACGTAGCTCCGCTCCCCGCCGACAGTTGAACCTGCCCCGCTCCTCCTTGAATAATGTCGCAGGTAAAACCAGCTCCTAGTGTATTAGGAACCGTGACCGTTACTGTCGAGGAATTGGTGAATATGTGGAAGTCTCCAGCATCTGATGAGGCTATCGTATAAGAAGTAGATGTATCTGGAACCCATCTGCGAGGGCTGACTGAGGCCGATACGCCCGTCAATTGACTACCATCGACAGCGGGTAAACCCGTAGAATCGAGAACCACAACCTCCCCAGTGGAAGTTCCGGAATCTAAAGCAGCGGCTGTGCCTAGATCACCCGGTTGGGTGGCACTGTCGGCTTTAGTGCCTTGAGCGCTAGTTGCATAGTCGGTAGCGGCTGTAGTAGCTGCCGTACCCAAGCCTAAATTGGACAGAGCAGTGGCGGTATTGTTAAGGTCGCTTAAATTACTAGTAATAGCCAGCTTGGAAGAATCGGCAACAGTGATCCCCGTTAATTGACTACCGTCTACGGCAGGTAAACCCGTAGAATCGAGAACCACCACCTCCCCAGTGGAAGTTCCGGAATCTAAAGCAGCGGCTGTGCCTAGATCACCCGGTTGGGTGGCACTGTCGGCTTTAGTGCCTTGAGCGCTAGTTGCATAGTCTGTAACGGCTGTAGTAGCTGCCGTACCCAAGCTTAAATTGGACCGAGCAGTGGCGGTATTGTTAAGGTCGCTTAAATTACTAGTAATAGCCAGCTTGGAAGCATCTGTAGCCGTGACCCCAGTTAATTGACTGCCGTCTACGGCAGGTAAACCCGTAGAATCGAGAACCACAACCTCCCCAGTGGAAGTTCCGGAATCTAAAGCAGCGGCTGTGCCTAGATCACCCGGTTGGGTGGCACTGTCGGCTTTAGTGCCTTGAGCGCTAGTTGCATAGTCGGTAGCGGCTGTAGCAGCTGCCGTGCCTAGATCGGAGGTCTGAACAGGAGCGGCGGCCATTAAATTGGTCACCGTGACCTTTTTGGTAGTTGCGGTGCCGGTATTATCCACCATGGGCACTATATCGGTGCCGGCAGGAGTTCCGCCTAACGCCGTTAAATCTGTGATTTTTTTGTCAGCCATGTCTATTATTCCTCAAATTGAAGATTGTCATTGTTTTCAGTCATTATAAAGTCGCCGTCCTCAGTTTTCAATGCGTCGGTTACGCTGCTGCTGCTGCTGCTGCTGCTGCTGCTGCTGCTGCTGCTAGTGTATCGGGGTTCGGCGCTTTGAGTGGCCATAACGACCGAAGCGTCGTCCGTGAACCTGAAC
>Ga0315327_10002226_pt1 | contig 10234 bp, 3 predicted proteins | sample M110032315metaG_FD_203460 | JGI IMG/M metagenome (GOLD analysis project Ga0315327, IMG submission 203460) | Ammonia-oxidizing marine archaeal communities from Monterey Bay, California, United States - M1 100m 32315 | ecosystem: Environmental > Aquatic > Marine > Coastal | place: USA: California... | reverse complement strand
TTATCTGTATCAGTCACTGCAATTACGGCGATCTCACAGTTTTCGCCGTGATGAGGAAATGCGCCTGCGAGGGCATCTTCGACTGCGGTTAGGCTTACCATTTCACCGCTGATTTTTGCGAATCGTTTAGCGCGGCCTTTTATCCAAAAATACCCATCATCGTCTACTTTCACTATATCTCCGGTATCGTACCAGCCGTTGAGTGATTGGAATGCCTCGTTAGCATCTTTGTTAAGGTATCCCTTCATTACGTTGGGACCTTTAACGAAAAGGCGGCCGGCATCCTTTACTCCGTCGACTGGCTCCAATTTCCATTCCATATCTGGAAGAATACGGCCGACTGATCCAAATCTATTGTCTGCTTTAGTGTTGGCGCTAATACCTGGCGAACACTCTGTGACTCCGTAAGCCTCTGTAATGCGAACACCGAATTTTCGTGCCCAAGTATCTGAAGTTGCCTGTTGAATTTTTTCTGCACCAGCCAACAAATACCGAACATTCCGAAAATCATACGGATGGGCTTTTTTGGCGTAACCATTAAGGAATGTGTTTGTACTTAGGAATATGGTCGTGTTGGAATTATAAACAGCTGTTGGGATTACGCGATATTGCAACGGTGATGGGAAAATTGTTGTCCGCAAGCCACGGGACAGTGGCAGTAACGTTCCAACCACTAATCCGAAACTATGGAACATTGGTAAGCAGTTGAAAATGCTGTCCGTGTCAAGGATGTCTACCATCGCAAGTAGTTGGCGTAAATTCGCTAGAATATTTTTGTGTGTTAATTCCACTCCTTTCGGAATTCCCTCCGATCCGCTTGTGAACAAAACTACGGCTGTCTTATCGGATGGGATGTTAAACTGTGATTGCCCAAGTCCGATCTTATACTTTATTAGTATGGTTAATTTAGTTGGAACTGAAATTTTTTCACGTACTTTCTCTAGATATATAAATTCGATGCCAGCGTCCTTCATTGGCTGTATGTTTATATCGGCTTTCTCTAAAAAAGCTTGAGACGTTATTATTTGTTTCACTCCAGCCAAGTCTGAACATGTCTGCATTATTGGAATCCCACTACTATAATTTAAAATTGCTGGCACTTTTCCAAGGCGCCAGAGTGCTAAAAGAGTAATTGGTGTAGCGTTGACATTTGGTAAAAGAAGGCCCACTCGCTCAATATCAGGCTTTAGTAGTTTTTGGAATTGTCCAGATAAGACTTCCGATCCAACCATTACCATTCGATGATTAAGGCGCTGCCCTGTAACATCTTCTAGTACTATTGATTTTGGACGCTCACGACCCATGGAGCCTATAGCTGTCAATAAATCTTGAGGGCCTAACTTCATTTCAATATGAAATTGTAGTCCCATCAATTGCTCTCTAAGCCATTGTGTATAAGCTTCTCTTGCATTGGATCTATTACTTAGTGTTTTAGGAGCGGATTGCGGAGCACTGAAATGAATGGTTAATCTTGGAAAGATCTTTTTCCATCCAGGATGCTTTGAATAAGGCAGGCGATGAGCATTCCGTTGGTAGCAGGTTATTATTTTCGCATTAGTTTTTTCTAGTAGGAAGCCAGTTCCTTCAAAGAGTTTCATCAAGCTGCCGGTTTCCGTGAGACGCCCTTCGGCAAAAAGAACCAATCGTCCGCCACTTTTCAAAAAGTTGGACATTTCTTTGATGGCAAATGGTGAGGCATTGTCTATTGGGAAAGTGAACCGGTTACGCATTACAAACCGAAAAATCCAATGACTTTCAGCACGTGTAGATGAAACAACAAACTTCCAATCCTCCTGAAGGCAAATTCCAACTATCCACCAGTCAAACCAAGACACATGATTAGGTACGAGTAGAACTGGGCCATTTGTCTTCAGGGCCTCAGCGTTATGTATTTTGAATCCGAAAATAATTCGGGCGAAAATTCGACTTATAAAGCGGACCAATGGCATGTCATTGAACTGTTAATCGGGGCCAACTTAAGTCTAAGAGATCGAAACGGAAACCAAAAACATGGAGACACTAATTTAATTATGATAAATATCTTATTTCAAAGAAAAAAGCCGATGGATACATCGGCTTTAAATTATTATTTAGTTTATATCTATTAAGCGAACAACTTGGTGACTGCCTTGGCTTTGACCAATTCACGAGGCTGGTTAAGGTGATTATAGACGATTGTTTCTGGATCAATTCCGAAGGCGTGATAAATCGTTGCTAATAATTCGCCTGGGTGGACAGGATCCTCAACCGGGGCAGAACCGGTACGGTCTGATTTTCCATGTACATAACCTTGTTTGATGCCTGCGCCAGCAATTGCTGCTGTGTAACAGTAAGGCCAGTGATCTCGGCCATCGGCACTATTACCATTGCCAGAAGTGCTTACGCCTTTTTGCGGGCTGCGGCCAAATTCTCCTACAGCGATGACCAAAGTTTCTTCTAGCATGCCCCGTTGGCTCAAGTCGGTGATAAGTCCTGACAGTCCGGCATCGAGCATTGGTGCAGATTGATCTTTCATGCGCTTTGGTAATCCTGAGTGAACATCCCATGAATGGTTGTCTGAATTGGCAACTTTCGGCCAGACTACTTCCACAACTCGTGTGCCAGCTTCAACTAGACGGCGGGCCAGCAAGCAGCTTTGGCCGAATGTATTACGACCGTAAAGATTACGGGTTGCTTCTGATTCTTGAGCTAGATCAAATGCATTGCGAGCACGGCCAGATGCCACAAGGTTTAGGGCACGATCATAGTATTCATCGAGTTTGAAGTTGGATACTGCCTTGTCTATATCTGGTGACGCATCATTTATTGCATCACGAAGGCGGGCGCGACGGCGTAGACGTAACTCGAATACGTCAGGTCTCATTTTTAGATCATCTGTTTTAACGCGATCCATTTTATTCATATCCATGTCACCTCCGTCAGGATAGAGATAGTATGGATCGAATGATTTGCCTAAGAAACCTGCTGTTCCGCCTTTGCCAACTACGTTGCTTTCCTGTAAGGGGCGGGGCAGCATGACAAATGGTAGCATTGGTTCCGTCGTTGGACGTAATCGAACGATGTTTGAACCAAAGTTAGGGAAATCTTTTGGGCTTGGAGGTTCTAGCTGTCCAGAAGGACTCACTTTGTCGGTAGTGTACCCGGTCATCATCTGGTAGATCGCCGCTGTGTGGTTGAACAGTCCATTAGGAGTATAACTCATCGAACGAATCATCGACATTTTGTCATTTACCTTGGCCAGTTTGGGCATCAATTCGGTGAAGTTTACACCGGGAATTTTTGTCGGGATGGGCTTGAAGATGGACTTCACATTGTCGGGGGCATCCGGTTTAGGATCCCACAAGTCCAGATGACTAGGTCCTCCCTGTAAGTAGCAGAGAATTACGTGTTTTGCCTTACCCCATCCGGGGCCTCCTACATGACCAGCTTCAGCGGCGCGTGCTTGAAGTTTGAGTATATTGGCTAAGCCTAAGCCCATCATGCTTGATCCTCCAATGCGAAGTAGGTCGCGTCTTGAAACCTTCAAGTGTGGATCACATAAGTCCTTTCCTGGTGCTCCTGGTATTGTAATCATTGTTTTAAGTTGATTTTAAAATCTAAGTGTCTCTTTTCAGAAAAGCTAACATTTTTCTCATGATCGTCAACGGTTGAATAAGAACGCTGGACTGTTAATTAGTGCCCAGGCTATGTCTTGAGCCGCTGTCAAACGGACAGTTTCCTGTTGAGCTTTGCTTAGCTCTAATGCACGGCGAAGTGCCGCAAGTTTAGGATCTATAGTAAGCGGTTGTTCCGCTTTTGCTAGGGAAGACTTAAGCTCCTTGAGCGTTGGATCCTCTGGCCGTTTTTTCTTAGCATTTTCAAGTTCCTTGTTTTTGGTCGCCAAATCCTTGTCTTGTGCCTTGAAGTAGGCTGTTAGGCGTTTGTTTTGATCGTCGCTTCGTTTATCTAAGGCGGTTGCTAGAATAGCGCTAATATCACCTGGATGACCGATCTCAACCTTTTCATCGGTTGTGACAAGAAGGCGGAATTTCCCAATTGAGTGTTTGTTGCTGTTGTAGTTTTGGTTTAGTGAGAAAGTTAGACGTGATCCGCCTTCAGTTCCAAATTTTTCTTTTGGTATAAAGATGGCAGTTCTGTCGGCACCTAGTTTCGGGCTAGATGCCCAACCACTATTATCTACCTTTCCGTCGATTGCTTTCTTTACGTCGAAATCCTTTTGATTAAAGTCTGACTTCGCTTCCTTGAATGAAACTTTGGTGGATTTACGACTTTGTTCTTTTCCTGTTGAAATTGCCTTTAGGCTAAACTCCGTTAAAACAAAGTTGCCATCATCATTTCGGCCTGGCCCTTTTTTTGGCAGCTTGTCATCTGCCAGCAATTCGAGGCGAACTCCTGTGATGCCGTTAAGTTTGGTGTCGGCATTAACAGTATAAACTGTCTTTTTAAGATCACCACTGGCAAAGACTATGTTGCCTTCACTCTTCTCAAGTTTAGTGCCGTTTGTAGCTTTTAAATCACCAATAACTAAATCATTCCACTTAGTTGTCTTTGCAGCGGAGCCCTCCCATTCAGTCAAGCGTTTGGCTAGTTCGTTATTGTAGGCTTTTAGTGACTCTTCTGCCTTTGCTATGTGTTCTTTTTGTTTCCTGTCGGCATCGGCTTCACGGGGAGCAATCTCCATTTTGTATGCTTCAAGTTTAGTTTTAGCTAAGCGGATGGCATCCGTGCGCTTCTTGGCACGTTTTGTTTCGATTGGCTCGATTTCTTTCTCATGTTTGGCTAATTGATTGATTGCAGTTTCGTGTTCTAACTTTACGTCTTCGATTATTGTTTTTGCTGCAGAGATTTCTTTCGGGGTGGCATGACGGTTCAGCACTCTCAGGAACAATTCGTCAACCATCTTTTCATCGTCTGCCATGTCGGATACAAGTTTGGTAATAGCATTGTCTTTTGAACTAATGGCATTATCTACGGTTGGTCCACTAATGAGTGCCATAATCGGCCCCAATTGGAGTTCGTTGGATCGCTCACATTCACAAGCACTTTCGCGTGCTGGTCGGCCTAGATTGCCTAGAAAACCATCGGCAAGTTTTACTCCTGAATCAGGAAGTTGTGCGGCTCGTGTGCCTTCAGGCACTCCGGGAAATTTACTTTTAGTTCCAGTTACTCGGTAAATGGAATCAAATAAAACCTCAGCTGGCAGTCGTCGTGCTTTGGCGTGCGAGAAGTTAATTGTGTCGTCTTCATTCCACTTGTTGGTTTTTAGGCTCAATTGGTAAGTCCGGGATTTGGTTATGGTTTTTACCAAATGACGTACATCGAATCCGCTTTCAGTGAATTCCTTTGTTAGCCAATCTAGTAATTCGGGATTACTTGGTGGATTGCCGGCGCGTATGTCGTCAATTGGTTCAATGATGCCGGTCCCGGTCATATATCCCCAAATGCGGTTCACATAGCTCTTGGCGAAATACTCGTTGTCTGGGGACGTTAACCAAGCAGCGAAGCTTTCGCGGCGACTTCCATCTTTTGGAGTATTGTGTTCACTTGCAAACGGAAATGAAGGCGATGTGATTTCACCGGTTCTATCGTGCTTGGTTTCTCCTTCATTACGATCATATATAATTTCGTAGAGGGGTTTGGCTCCTTCAACTGCCGTTCCTCCTATGCGTTTATCTCCGGCCTTGTCATCCTTCTTTAAACTAACTTGAGCGAAATAAGCTGTGGTTTCGAAATATTGATCTTGTGTCCATCTTTCAAATGGATGGTCATGGCATTTGTTACAGTTGAATCTAGTTGCTAGAAAAAGATGGGTGGTATTTTCCATAATAGCGGCAGGTTCTCGTAATATCTTGTAGTATGAGGCTGGGGGATTGTCCTTATTAGAACCGCTTGCAGTGATTATCTTTCGTGCGAACTCATCATAAGGAGTATTATTGGCAATCTCATTTCGAATCCATTTACGGAAGGTTGATGATCCGTCTGTTCCTAGAAATTTCCTGTTAACCAGCAACATGTCGGCCCACTTGTTGGTCCAGTGGTCGATGTAGTTATCACTGCCTATAAGTTTGTCAATTAACTCATCTCTTTTAATTTTGCTATCTCGTTTGTCAGCAGCAAACTTGCGTGCTTCTTCGCTACTAGGAGGTAAGCCGATTAAATCGAGGTAAATACGGCGTAGAAAGTCTTCGTCTGAGCTTAAACCTGATGGAAGCGTCTTGGTGCGTTTCAGCTTGGACGCGACAAACTCGTCTACCCTGTTGTTATGTGGCATTTCTTTCCATTCAAACCCAGAGCGATTGCCCATAACGGTAACGATTGTAGATGCATAAGCGCCTTCAAAGCGTGCAAGCATCGGGGCTTCACCGCGGCGAGCTGTAGTTAATAAGCCTCCTTTATTGGTGTTAGCGATGTCAGAGTTTCCGGTTTCTATGAATGACTCTGCGGTAACATCACGTTTTTCACCGTTAGCATATGTTGCGATAACACGCATCTGTTGCTTGTCGCCAATCTTTTGAACCACAGGGTTTTGTGGGTATAGATCAATTCCTGTTACCTGAGGCGAATTGATCTTAAGCTTGGCGCCATTCGCAATCCAACTCTTCAGGATTTCATAGTAGTCTTCCCCCATTTTTGTTAACTGCCCTCCTTCGTGCGGAACAGATGCTGATGATTTAAGCAGGATCAAGCTATTATCCGGTGAAGCAATATTAACTCGGCGACTAGCCAGATCATCAGTGAAGGCTCTAATGTCATAGATCGGATCATATCCGCGCAAAGATAATTTGAATCCATTCTTGCCATCCTTTGCTCCATGACAGGTTCCAGCATTACAGCCCAACTTAGATAGCACTGGCATGACATCACGAATATAGTCAGGATTAAAATCACCAGCCACACCAGCCACTCGAATTGGCAGGGTCATTTTTTGATTCTTGTGATAAATTTCCAGCTTGGATTCTCCGTTCTTAACCGGTGAGATCATGCCACTTTTGCTAACCTTGATTATTTCTGAATCCAACTTGAAAGCAAAGTCTCTAGATGCATCGTATTTTTCACCGTTGCCTTTCACCGCAGTTAGTAGCATCTGGTTGTAGTCAAATTTTCCGTTCAGGTTAATCTCGGAAGGTTCGACTGATAGTGCAATTACATCCTGAAGTTTATCTTCTGCCATAGGGACAGACATAAATGCCCGTTTTAAGCCGAGCGACTTGCTGTCATATAACCGTACCACTCCATCTGCACCCCCCGCGGCAATTGTTTCTCCGTCAGGACTAAATGCAGCAGAATAAACCGAAGTGCCAAGTGAGAGTTTGGCTAATAGTTTGACTTGTTTGGTGTGATATTCGGCAGAAAGTTTTTTGGAGTTTCCATCCAGTGGTCGCTCAAATGCTTTCTTTAGGGCATCGTTTACACTGCTGTCGTAGTCGGAGCTATAGAGATGTAGTGATCCCACTCCATTGTAGCTACTGCCAGCGATCATCTTTTTCCCATCTGGTGCGAAGTCAACTGCGAAGATTCTACCCGGCATTGGCGGGAATTTTCGAACAAGATTTGAGTTATCGCCAATCACGCGCTTAGTTACACGGGTCAGCCGGAAAATTTGTGGCACTCCGTCTGATCCTCCAACGAGGACTTCTTCTTTTTTTGGGTGAACTGTGATTGCATGGATACCACCTTTAAGTGCGCCTGGAGTTATTGAGGTGATGTTATCGACAAATCGTTGTGTAGCCACTTCGGTTAATTTAACCGCCATGTCGCGTCCAACAGAAATCAAGTGATCTCCCTTGTTGTTCCATACCGTATCTAGCACCCAGTCATCATGGGTGTCTTTGAACAGTACTTGTTTGCCGCTACTAACGTCGTAAGCACGAAGTGTAGAATCGGGCAATCCAACTGATACTTTTTTATTATCAGGCGACCAACTGATGCCATACAGTGTGTCGTAACCAACGGGGATCGACATAGACAGTTTTTGGCTACTGACGTTCCAAATTTGAATCTCTCCAGAACGTGCAGGTAATCCACCGGCCACTGCTAGTTTTTTACCATCATGTGAAAATTTTACTTTTTGAACTCGCTCTGACAATCCGACAAGTCGACCTTCCAAACCAGAGCCATCTGTGTTGTGCAAAAGGATTTCATGATAACCAGCAACTGCGATTAGTGAACCGTCTGGGGAATAATCAATTGAGGAGATGGCTGGAGGCAAGCTGTACACGGGTGGATTATCCATGTTGTAGAGTTGCTTTGCACTTACCGGTGTGTCATCCACTGCGCCTTCAGCTACCCATCGAGTAATCAAGTCGATCTGGTCTTTAGGCAATGGATCTTCCTTTTGAGGCATCTCTGCTTCGCCGTCGATCGGGGTTATTAGTGTAATCAAATGGCTCTCATCTGGCTTTCCAGGAACAATAGAAGTTTCCTTGCTGTCGCCACCCTTTAAAAGCTCCTTGAAGGTTGTCATTACATATTCGCCTTTAGCCTTCGCCGGCTGATGACAGCCGTGGCATGAGGCTTGAAAAATGGGGCGAATCTCGTTGTAAAAACTAACTTTTTTGGCCTTATCTTCCTCGGCTTGGATAGGAGATGTCATCCAAAATAAAGCCAAAGGTATAAGCTGAAAAAACCTTTGATTCATTATTTTTATCTTAAAATACATAGTATTATTGCGCGTATCCACAAACGATTTAGTTGAAATTATCTGGAAAAATCGTACATATTTTAGTGTTTTTTTCAATTATATTTTTTTGAAATGTGAGCAATTGAATAGTTCAATTACAATGGGTCCAGTATAGTTTTTTGATGGGCTAGACTTTTGATTACTCGGAGGAACCCTTATTGGCTGTTACGAAGGCGTTGAACATTAGATAGCGCCAAGGTCCAAAATTAAGGGCAAAATCGATCATTGAGGACACATATCGGTCGGTGCATTCAACGCTCATTACCTTACATCCATTTTGTTCTAAAAAGAATCTCATCTCGATTCCATTAGTAGCGATGATAGCGTCGTCGTCGGGTTGGAACTGTTCACGAACAATTGGATCCATCCGGTCGAAGCGTACTTCACTTGGGTTGTTTGCCATCTGTATGCGTTTGGATCGAAGGCGTCGCCAATTTTTAAGCTTATTGCTTAGGCCTCGCATTTTGGGATGATAATCTCGAAATCCAATTACACGAAAAAAATTGGGACTTGATAGGGTGATGCGACCACCTGGTTTTACGACTCGAACCAGTTCTGTAATGAAGGTTTCAGGTTGTTCAACATGCTCAAGTACATTAAGGGCACCAGCGCTATCAAAAGTGCCATCATTGAATGGTAGAGTGGCTCCATCGTATAGTTGGCAGAGTGGGCTTATCTCTTTTGCTTTGGCAATATTTGGTTCAGAGATTTCGACACCATATGCTTCGTGTCCGAATTCAATTAATCGCTGGACAACTTGGCCAACCCCACATCCAACATCGAGTATCTTGCTGCTTGGTTGTACATCGCATAGAGCGTCAGAATATTTAGCGTAAAATTCGGAATCCCAATTTTCTAGAAAATTGGCATAGGCTTTGTTTTCTTGATAATAATTCTTCTGCTGGTTCATTACTTTGTTCTATTTTTTTTATTGTCGATAATAATGAAACCAAGTAAGCCGAATCCACTCAGTATTGATGTGAGGCTTACGTAAAGCCATGTGGCTGGAGGTTGAAATCGAAAGACTATATTGCGTTGTCCAGGTTTCAGCTGAACGCCGCGCATAACGGAGTTGCATCGAAGTAGTTCTGCGGGTTGTCCGTCCACGCTGACGCTCCAATGCGGTGACCAATGATCGTTAAGCATTAGAACAGCTTCGGTGATTACATTAGCAGTGAGCTGGATTTCTTTTGGCTTATATTCTTTGATGCTAACACTTCCGGCTGCTTGGTTAGGTGCGGCAGCGGATGGTTTTATTTGCGAGTTAATGATTACTGTAGAGTGAGGGTCGAATTCTCGACTGGCCAAAGTTTCCAATGTGGCTGAATTGTTAGTTTGAACCTGCCAATGACTATATAGCTTGACTCTAGGCAGAGCTCCATCAAACCGGATCAAGCAATAAGGTCCATTTGGTTCTAGCTGTGTGGTCAAATCCTCGTAACTCGGTGAACTTGGATTGCGTATGTCTGAGCGAAGGCCAATTGAGAATAAGTTGGTAGAGCTGAATCGGCCTTTACCTGGATCAAGCTTTTGATTGAAAAACGATACGTCATT
>Ga0315327_10002225_pt1 | contig 10234 bp, 8 predicted proteins | sample M110032315metaG_FD_203460 | JGI IMG/M metagenome (GOLD analysis project Ga0315327, IMG submission 203460) | Ammonia-oxidizing marine archaeal communities from Monterey Bay, California, United States - M1 100m 32315 | ecosystem: Environmental > Aquatic > Marine > Coastal | place: USA: California... | reverse complement strand
GCATCAACCAAGGTCGCGACCAACCGCCTGAAGCGACCAGCCAAAGGTAGTTCACGGCTCATTTTTAACCTCCACCTGGAATACTAGAAAGGCATTACCGCCCCGTTGCTGTCCCACATAACTGTAACCGGAACTTACGAGTAACAGGTCGTCGGCAATCATCGCTCCATGGGCATCAAATGCGCCACCGGAAGTTACCACGTCGTTGACAGATGGATAATCACGCCACGCATCATGCGACCAAAGTCGCTTTCCAGATTCAGCAGCGAGAACCTCAAGAATGCCATCCATGCTACCGGCCACCACGATATCGTTGCTGGCGATAATAGCCGCAGAGAATCCAAAGACGCACTCCCGCTCCGGGCATCGGGAATCCCGAGAGTATTCCCACCGGCGGTCGCCAGTATCAATATCCAGCGCATACAATCCTGGGGAGGGCTCACCCGGTGAGGGAAACCCCACAATTTTCTTATCGCTAATAGGCACATAAACAAGCCCAAGCGACTCGTTAGCGGCCATCCCCCAATGCACGCCCCCAATGATGCCACCGCGCCCCAGCTTCTGTGCCCACACCACTTCTCCGGTCTCCGGATCCATAGCGTACGCATCTGCCGACTTCTGACCGACAATCACCAACTCCCGCCCGGTTTTATTCCTCACCAACATCGTCGCCGCGCCGAAGTCTACATCGGGGCCGGTGGGATCCGCACAATTAGGATGATTGAGCGCTTCAAGGTTGCACGCTGCGGTATAGGCGTCGTTGGCCGTGAACTGACGAACCCAACGCACCTTACCGGTTTCTGCGTCCATCGCGAAAATCGAATCGCTGGTGTCAGTAGTCGGATGGGAGTAGTTTTGTCCGGTACCAAAAAAGATCAAGCCCCGCTTCGCGTCATAACTGGGAGCTGCCCACACTGGAGCACCGCTAGGCCCATACTCCTGAACGAAGAGCCAATGACGCTCAGTCGGCTTCGCTATCTCTTCAATCGTCGGGATATACCAGAGCTTCGCCCCCGTGTTGATGTCAAAAGCTGCCATCCCGCCGCTAGTGGTACAGCACCCGTAAATAGGATTCACTGAGTAACCGACTTCCTTGGAAGACACCGGCAGAATAACCGTATCGCCGAGAACTAACGGGGAACCCGAGTACCACGGTGCGGGCTCATCTTCCACCTTCGCATGCCAAACAAACTCACCGTCGACCGCATCTATCGCAAACATACCATCGTTACGGTCGTTAAAAATCAGAATACGCCGCTCTCCGATCCAGCCCAGGAGTATGCTGCTGCTAATGGGTCCCTCGTGCTCGTATATCCATCGCTCACAACCGGTTTCTCGCTCAAGCGCCACTAAGCCCCGGCCACCATCCCCAACAAAGATAGTATCTTCGGTCACCAACGGATATGACCGCGGGATCGTGCTTGCCAAACCATAGACCCATTTGAGAGAAAGCCTGGCGGCATTGCCCGAATCAATCATTGATCGCGGCTGGTAGCGGGTGTTGCGCCGATCGATCCCCCAACCCTCGGCATAGGAAGACTCAAAGCCTGCCTGTGGGTCAACAGTTCCGCACTCAGCTACCACCACGCGCGTGAAGAAGACAGCGCAGAAACACACCATCGCGACGGGTAGTATACGTCTGCCACCGGAAGCGAAGACGCTGCCCGCCATCGTGAGACAACTCATCAAATATTTCCTCAGCTGCAATATAGATATCCCTTGCATCGCCTCATTAACTTTATGCTCACCTGACCAAACGGGGGCGGAACAGCCAAAAGCATTAGCCGAGCCCATCATTTTATTTTTCGCAACATCCACCGATTTCAATTTGCCCGATACTAGCCTTAATCGGCGAACCATCCAGTGGTGAAATCGCCTCCCAGGGTTACTATCTCACTGTGATAAAATTCCGGCTCACCTTTTCTGGGAAAGCTGTTTTAGCACTCTAGTTTGCCGCTTTGAAAACGACGAAAACGCACTGAGCTAGCTTGCGGTGTCTGCTGGAGTTTTTGTTCCTTATCCGGCCAGGTAATCCTCAATGACCGTTTCAAACTTATCCTGTGCTGCCTCGATGAGTTTCGGCAGGTGATAAGTGGGGAAAAGATCGTCACACGCTTCATAATCACGTAGCAAGAGCTTAGATAAGTTGCTTTTGTGGGCTTCGGTCGTGCCATCCATAATGCCCATCTGCGGTGCGGACATCCACATCTCACCTAACGGCGTCTCGTTGGACATACCAAGTGCGCCATGGAGGTGAATCGCCCGATAGATAATGTCGTGATTAACTTTTGCGGCACTGATTTTGATCGAGGCGATCTCTTTTCGAATCTCCTGAGTGTAGGCCTTGGTTTTATCGATCAACCAGGCGGTGTACAACACATGGAGACGGAATTGCTTCAGCTGAATGTAGGAGTCTGCGATATCCTGCTGCACCATTTGCAACTCTGAAAGCATCTGTCCTTTGGCCTTTCGTGACAGGGCTCGCTCGCACATCATATCTAACGCCTTTGTACAGACGCCGACGGCACGCATCGCGTGGTGGACCCGGCCCCCGCTCAGTCGTGTTTGTGAGCCTACAAAACCCGAGCCTTCTTTGCCGAGCAGATTATCTGCAGGCAGGCGTACGTTGTTATAGCGAATGTAGGCATGGCCACCTGAACTCGTAATGTCGTAGTTTTCTTTGAGCGGTGTACCAAACCCGTGCACATTTCGTACGATTTCGACGCCCGGTGTATCACGATCAACAATGAACATTGATGCACGCTCTAACAAATCTTTCTCGGGAGACGTGATAGCCATAACGATAAGAAAGTCAGCGGCGGCACCATTTGATGTAAACCATTTTTCGCCATTAAGCACCCACTCATCACCGTCCCGACTAGCTGAACAGACGAACTCGCCTGGCTCACCGGCGTGCGGTTCGGTCATTGAATAGGCTGAATGTTTTTCACCCGATAGCAGTGGTTCCATATATTTCTTTTTCTGTTCCTCAGTACCGTTGTGGGCAATCAATTCCATATTGCCCGTATCAGGTGCCTGGCAACCAAAAATAGTAGGCCCCATACGGGTGCGGCCGAGTTTCTCATTCAGTAAACACAACTTGACCTGACCGAAGCCAGGCCCACCAAGATCAGGCCCCAGGTGAAACCCCCAGAGTCCCTGATCTTTCACTTTTTGTTTCAGGCCCTCGATGTGAGCCCTAATAGCCTGCCATGCATCACGATCAAGTGACTTTTGGTTTTTCATTTTTGGCGCGCGAAGAAAATTGTCGAGTGGCTCAATTTCTTCCTTGGTGAACTTTTCTACCCAGTCAATCTGTTCTTGAAATTCCGGTTCAATATCAAAGTCGATGGCCATTTATTTCCTCTCACTGGTTTATGTTTTTACGGTCGATACGAGTATTGTGCATTTGTTAAGGCTTTAAGGTCTAGTCAAACTTGTAAGCCCTTAACTACACGCCCTCCCTGATTCAGACATCTCACTAAATAGGGACGTATTCTTCATTGCGCTACTGACGAGTTAAACCGTACTCTGACAGCAGCTCGGGGGCAACTTCTCGATGAAGACTTTACCCATCATATTTTTATCCAAACCTTTGGTCGAACGATTCGAGGGGATGGGGATAGTTCCGATCTAGGTGTACCCCAGTCAAAATAGAGCACAACTCAACATTTACGTCTTGCGGCTATAAGGATGCAGTACGCACCAGGAAAACCGGGAAAAGTAGTAATTCTGAAAAAAGACTTTCGCATTTTTCGAGGCGTAAACTCAGTCGCTCATAAGCTATAGAGCAGAAACCACTGAACTCGAACCAAAGGCTAGCACACGGCTAACTAAAGCCGTATAAATCCAAATAGCAGTTTGCTCCGCCGAGCGCCTCGTACGCGGCTTCATGCCACAACTCGCTGCGTTGAAATACACCCTCATACATCGTGCCTTTCACGTCTTTAGAGGGAAAGGCAGCATCAACAAGCCTTGCAGGATACACAGAGGTAATCGATCAAGCTCCAATCACGGTACTGGCTAAGAACCTGAAACCTCGAGGGCGTTGTAACTGAAAAGACCATCCATTGTTCGGTTTCGGGCGGTTTTCAGGGCCCTGTTTCGCAACCAGGCCTTCACGCCCGACAAGTGGAAAACTGTCGCATTGCGTCTTGAACCCCGCTGGACTCCAGCAGTTCGATCGCGTCTTAAGTCTTCGTATCGCGCCAGCGCCATAGAAATGTCTTTGCCACCGGACAAGCACCCTGCCAGCACCGCGGCATCCTCAATAGCCATTGCAGCACCCTGGGCCATAAATGGTAACGTCGGATGACTGGCGTCACCCAACAAAGTCACGCGGCCTTTACCCCATCTGGGCATTGGGGCACGATCATAAAGTGCCCACTTAAAAAGCGAATTCCTATCCGCATGATCGATCAGTTGCTGGATGTCACTATGCCAGCCGGTAAAGTCTGATTTTAATTCGTTGTAATCACCGCGCTCGCTCCAGGACTCCACTTCCCAACCTTTCTTTTCTACGACACATACACAATTAATGAGTTCACCGCTTCGCACATAGTAATGAACAAAGTGTTTTCCGGGGCCCCACCAGGCTGTGGACATTGGTAGAATCAGATTGGTCGGCAAGCACACCGCCGGGACCAGCGCACGCCACGCTATATTGCCGGTAAAGCGGGGCTTAGCCTCACCCCAGAGTCCCGCCCTGATCACGGAATGAATACCATCCGCACCAATCATCAAATCACCCGGGTAGTTTGTATCGCCCGTGATCAGGCTGACGCCTTCATCATTTTGCGTGAACCCCTGAACCTGCAGATTCGTGTGGAGCTCTATATTTGAATCTTCTTCGACCGCTTCAACCAACACTCTCGTGAGGTCCTGGCGATGCATGTGGTAGTAGGGATAGCCGTATCGCGCTACGGCGCTGGCACCCAGCATCGATTCTCCGATCACTTTGCCATTGTTCCATTGCCTAAATTGCGTGCCTTCCGGCAGAAAGGCACTTCGAAGTATGGATTGTTCTAGCCCTAGGTCATGAAGCACCCGTGTACAGTTAGGCGACAACTGCAGGCCTGCCCCCACTTCACCAAATACCCGTGACTGTTCGAATACACTGACTTTACTACCGCGCCTGGCAAGGCACAGCGCTGCAGTAAGGCCGCCAATACCACCCCCGACAATTAACACCTTCAAGTCTGGAACCTCCCCAGCTCACTTTCGTTGATTCTCTCATGCAAAGGTACTTTGATGTCCAATGCTTATACAAATACCCGCTCAACCGAGCCAGGTTTTGTAGTGCTCAAGTAATCTTGGCCCTTATCAGCAGCGCCAGAAAAGCGTAGTCTTAGTATAAGACCTTCAACTCTATCAGGAGAATTTAATGCCGCTACAAGACATCACACCTATCAACGATCAGCTTGCGGACATCATCGTCCGTGCCGACGAACCGTGGATTGAAACCGAGCCGGGCATGGCGTGGATGAAAGTACTCTGGACTGGAGCTGAAACGGGACGCTGGGTTGCACTCTTTCGTTGGAGCAAAGGTTATACAGCCGCACCCCATAAACATCTCTCCGACGCTCATACCTATATATTGAAGGGCAAGTTACAGGTTCGAGACGGCATTCTTAACACCGGCGATTATGACTATGAGCCCAATGGCGTACTACATGACGAAACTGTTGCGCTTGAAGACACTGAATACTTGTTTATCTGCGAGGGACCAGTATTGTTCTACGACAAAGATGGTCTCACTAATTATTTGAGCTGGGAAGAACTCGCCCGAATGAAGGAGGCAGCAAGAATTGGCCAGGACACCAAGCTAAACGTTTCAGCGGCTACCTGATACCCGGACATGACAATAATTTAAAGGCGCTCCTGTGGCGCCTTTTTTATTTTACTAATCAGCAATCTTCACCATTCGAGTCCCAACATTACCACCAGCAAGAAGATTGACGAATGCCTCGGGGGCCTGCTCCAATCCTTCAACGACATCATTAACCGGATTCAACTGTCCTGATTTAATCCAGGACTTTAGCTGGCTCCTCGCGTCCCTGTATTGATCCATGTAATCGAATACCAGGAATCCCTGCATCTTGATCCGCTTGTTAATTAATAGACCCGGAATACCCCTGGGCCCACCGGCAGGATTACTCGTATCGTACTGTGAGACCACACCACAGCAGGCAATCCGGCCACCCTCATTCATGCGAAACAGGGTCGCACCCAGGATTTCTCCACCGGTATTATCGAAATAGACATCAACGCCACTGGCACAAGCCGCCTTGAGCTCAGCCCTGAAGTCTGCACTTTTATAGGATACGGAGGCGTCATAACCGAGTTGCACCTCCAGCATCCGGCACTTCTCAGCCGTACTGGTCACTCCAACGGTTCTAGCGCCTTTGATTTTTGCGATCTGGCCTACCAGATGACCCACACTGCCTGCCGCCGCGCTCACCAGCACAGTATCATTTTCAATAGGCTGACCAACCTTCAGCAACCCAAAGTAGGCCGTCAGGCCATTGGTACCAAGCGCACCCAGATAATGGCCAATATCAATATCATCATCAATCTTTGTGCAGTGGGACGTCTTGTGGACACTGTAATCCTGCCAACCACTGGGACACACGACCAGTTCACCCACCGCGAAAGCATCAGAGTTACTCTGCTCCACCCGAGCGACACCTGTGCCGTTCATCACGATATTGGTTTTAGGTGCTCCGGCATAACTGGCACTACCCTGCAGGCCCGCACGACTACCTGCTGCAATGGTCACCATCAGCGTTCGACAAAGAACCTCCTGATCCCCTGCTACAGGTATCGGACTCGAGACCAGCTTGTAGTTATCCGCCGCCAGCTTGCCTTCTGGCAACGAATCAATAAGGACCTGCCTGTTAACTGGTTTCTTATCGGCCATGCTAATGCTCCTGGTTACAGTCTTGATGAACCATCCAAGCTACACGGAAGCACAAGCAGGTTCAATCACTGGACAGAGCAAAGAAATTCACGGCAGAAAAGCCGCTAGCCGGTTGTCGCGGCTGAAGGCGCAGGCTGACGGATATGAATCGTGTCGTTCTGGAAAGCGTGAAAGCTATCTGCTAGTTGGCTTGCGAGCGATCCACCCAATATGACCAGAGGTGCGCCGATAATAAGCAGACCCGTGATCACTATCACGGCGGAAGATCGCCCTTGGCGTCCGCCCATTCGACTCGCCAGCGTCTGGTGTGCAGGGAAGAGCATCACCGCTATTATTAATGCCCACACCATGATCCCCATAAATGGCGTAAACACCTGTATGCACAGAATGATAAGTGCCGCCGTCAGGCCCAGGACTATTATCGCATCGGCAAATTCCCGCGCAGTCATAGGCTTATTGTTGGGATCTCCCATGGTCATGTATTCCTTCTCTGGTTTGGCAGACAGGCTACACGATATATTTCAGAACACTCTGCGCGGCGACAGGACTAGTGAATATTCGCAGGATAAACCAAATTACCCACCCTGTATTCTCGGCAGTAAGTAGACTTCTGCAACAGCAGGAATCTTAACGCTATGGTCATCGCGATAGATCGTACCGTCAATAGCGACGGCAATCCCCTGTTCCATGTGCCGTTGCATAGCCGGGTAACGCTCTACCAGGCGCTGCAACAGTTCACGGATGGTTCCTGCTTCCATCTCAAAGGACTCGATCCCACCCGCCGCACTACGCAACGGACCTGACAGATCGATTTTCATTCAAGTACGACCGCAGGTCGGTTAAGCACCTGCTTCATCATCGAGCGCCTTGAGAATCCGAGGCGGCGACATGGGAACATGATTCAGGCGCACGCCAACGGCATTCGACACGGCATTGCCGATAGCAGCAAGTGGCGGAACAATGGAGCATTCACCTACGCCTCTAATGCCATAGGGGTGATTGGGGTTTGGAATCTCCAGAATCTTGGTATCAATAAATGGCAGATCGGAACAAACCGGGACGCGATAATCCAGGAAGCCAGCATTCTGCAGACAGCCATCCTCACCGTAAACATATTCCTCGTTTAGCGCCCAGCCTATACCCTGGGCAGCGGCGCCCTGGAACTGACCTTCGACATAATCCGGATGGATTGCCTTGCCTGCATCCTGCACCACCGTGTAACGGAGCACGGTTGTCTTGCCGGTTTCAGGGTCCACTTCAACATCACAAATATGTGAAGCAAAGGAAACGCCGGAGCCGTCTGCGGTGACTTCATGATGTCCCGCAATCGGCCCACCTGTAGCGCCAGCTTCTGCGGCAATCTCTTTCAGCGAGAGCGCAGGCAGGTTACCGTGTTCCGCACCAACAGCTCTGGCCTCTCCGTCTTTCCATTCAACCGCGTCCTCGGGAATACCCCACATCTGTGCTGCACGTGATTTCATCACTTCAATGGCTTCGCGCGCTGCAAAAATAGTCGCCATTCCTGACGAAAAGGTACCCCTGCTGCCCTCGGTTGTATCATTGTGACCAAGGGAAGAGGTGTCACCGATATTAGTTTTTACCTGGTCGTAGGAAATTCCCAGCTCCTCCGCCGCTATGAGCGACAGCGAGGCGCGAGCCCCCCCCACATCAACTGTGCCTACCGTCAGGTTAACCGTTCCATCAACCCCAACATTCAGGTCACTGCACGTTTGACCGCCAATGTTGAACCAGAAACCGCTGGCCATACCCCTACCCTGATTTTTACGCAGCTTTGCTCTCATATGCGGATGATCTCTCACCGCCTCCAGCGTCGGTTCGATTCCAATCGGGCCATAAATGGGACCGTATGAAGAACGCGAACCCTCTTTCGCAACATTACGCAGCCTGAACTCGACGGGATCGATCTCCAGTTCTTTCGCAAGTTGGTCAATGGTGCTTTCAACACCAAAAGCCATCATCGGAGCTGAAGGCGCTCGATAGGCTGCTACTTTCGGTCGATTGACCAGCACATCGACACCAACCGCTTTGCAGTTTTTCACGTCATAACAAGCCCATGCTGTCATGCCACCCAGCATGCCCCAGATCCCTGGAAAAGGACCATCAGAATATCTGCATTCGATAAACGCAGCGGTAATCGTGCCATCTTTTTTAGCGCCGATTTTTACATCCATAGAAGTCGCGCAGGTTGGTCCAGAAGCCTTGAACACCTCTTCCCGGCTCATCACCATCTTGACCGGGCGATTAGATTTTCGGGCCAGCGCCAATGCTACAGGTTCTATCCAGACATGGGTCTTGCCGCCGAAGCCGCCACCGATTTCAGACGAAGTTACTTTAAGCTTCGCCACATCCATACCAAGTAAAGCTGCACACATGATACGAAATGAAAAGTGACCCTGTGTCGTTACCCAGAGTTCACCACTGCCATCCGGACCGACCGTCGCGAGACACGCATGGGGTTCAATATATCCCTGGTGCGTCTGTTCTGTCTTGTAGCTACGTTCCATCACGATATCAGCTTCTAGCAACCCTGCTTCAATATCACCATGGCCAAATTCAAAATGACCAGATTTGTTACTGGGCTTTCCATCTTGCTTGTTGGTCGGCTGAACCAGCGGCGCGCCTTTTTTCATCGCCTCATCGACATCCGTGACGTGCGGCAACTTTTCATAAGTGACCTTGATCAGTTTTAACGCTTTCTTTGCTGAAGATTTATCGGTCGCCGCCACGGCGGCAACTGCGTGACCGTCATAGAGTGCTCTGTCACGGGCCATGCAATTCACCAGCGTCGCATAATTTCCTGCATCACCGTTTGTCAGGTCTGGCAGATCTGCCGAAGTCAGTACAGCTTTGACGCCCGCAACCTTTTCGGCCTTCGAGGTATCGATTTTCACAATACGGGCATGAGCATGCGGTGACCTGAGCACAAGGCCGACGAGCTGTCCCGGCGCATTGGCATCAGCGCCATATCGGGCACGCCCCGTGACCTTGTCAACGCCATCAGGTCGTTCAACTCTGGTACCAACAACTTTAAATTCCTGCCCTGTATATTTCTGATCGTGCTTCATCTGTCGCCCTCCTATTTCTTCTGACGACGAAGATCTTTCGCCGCGGCCTGAACAGCCCTAACAATTTTGTCATAACCGGTACATCGGCAGAGATTACCCGCCAGCGCATAGCGGATTTCCTCGACCGTCGGGTCTGGGTTATCGTCCAAGAGCGACTTGGCAGCGATGAGAAAGCCCGGCGTACAAATGCCGCACTGCAACGCGGCTTTATCGATAAACTGTCGCTGCA
>Ga0315327_10002224_pt1 | contig 10235 bp, 10 predicted proteins | sample M110032315metaG_FD_203460 | JGI IMG/M metagenome (GOLD analysis project Ga0315327, IMG submission 203460) | Ammonia-oxidizing marine archaeal communities from Monterey Bay, California, United States - M1 100m 32315 | ecosystem: Environmental > Aquatic > Marine > Coastal | place: USA: California... | reverse complement strand
ATTTGCTGATAAAATTTTTGATGAATCTATATCTATATTTCTTAAATTATGAATATTAAAATCATTAGTTGCCATATTTTCATTTAAAATTCCTTTTTATCTTGGTGCAGCAGCTATATTTCCCCCGTCAACAGTCATTATTAGACCTGTAGTTCTTTCTGCTAAAGCTAACAGCACAAAAGCTTTTGCAACATCTTTAGCTCTTACTTCTAATCCAAGTAAGTTGCCAGACATATATTTTTCTTCATTAACGCCTCTTGCTTTTGAGCGATTTTTAATCATATCTTTTGTTAATAATCCAGACCTAATACGGTCTGCATTTATTGCATTTGATCTAATTTTAATACTAGCATAATCAATTGCATATTGACGCATTAAGGATAAAGTTGCTGATTTAGGTATACCATAAGGACCAAAATTTATTCCAGGATTTAAAGCTTGTTTAGAAACATTAAATAATAATACTCCTCCTATATTTTGTTTTGACATGATATTTATTGCATATTTACTTACTCGCTGGTGAGCCCAAAAATTAATTTCAAAACTATCTTTAAATAATTTTTCATCAATTATTCCTATTTTTTCTTGTAAAGCTATTCCTGCATTAGAAATCAAAATATCTAAACCTCCATAATTTTTAGATATTTTATTAAAAACTTTTTCTATATTCTTTATATTTTTCAAATCACAATAATAGCTTATTAAATCATATTTTCTACTGACTTTTTTAATTGCCCCTATATCATTATCAAGTATTATTACTTCAGCTCCTAACTCTTTAAATTCTAATGCTGTTGCAAGACCTATAGCCCCTGCTCCACCTGTAATTACAACTATATTACCTTCTAAAGTTTTGGGCTTAAAATTATTTAATTTTGCTTGTTCCAGTGACCAATATTCTATGTCAAATTGATGTGCCTTAGAAATACTCTTAAAATTACCAATTTTTTCTGCATTATAAATCGTTTCTGCTGTAGTCTCTAACAAATCTTTTACTATATTTAAAGATTTAAGATTTTCTCCAACCACAAATGCTCCATAACCCTTAATAAATATTATTCTTGGCAAAGAATCTAATTTTTTAATTTTCCCCCTACTTCTATGTTTATATTTTGAGAAGTATAAATTATATTTTTTTTCATAATTTTTCAGGCTTTTTAGAATTATACTTTTATGATTTTTAAAATTTAAATTTAATCCATCTATTATTAATGGAAAAGGCTTAATTCTAATAGCATGATCTGGAGTAACTGGACCAGATAAAGCATATCTATTAATATCTTTTCCAGCAGACATTTTTTTTACATACTTACTTTTTACAAAGCAAGTTAGTATTTTTTTATTAGCTAGATTTGATAACTCTCCTCTAATTATAGATGAAATACTTATTATATTTAAGGGATCAAAGTTTTTATTATTAGCAAACGGAATATTTGTTCCTTTTTTTATGAAATTTTCTGCTTTAGAAACTAAATCTATCATCCTGTCATATGATTCTTTTGCAGTATTACCAAAAGTAAAAATACCATGCTTTAATAAAATTAAGCCTAGAACCTCTGGATTATTTAAGTATATTTTTTCACAAACTTTTGCTAAATCAAATCCTGGCATTACATAATCTACTATCCCAACTTTATCTCCATAAATATTTTTTATTAATGATTTTCCATTGCTTTGATCGGTTAATGATAAAATTGCATTTGAATGAGTATGATCTATATATTTATGTGGTAAAAAGGCATGCAGTAATGTCTCTACGGAAGGATTTGGAGATTTTATATTTAATAATTGTTCTCTTTGTATCCTTACCATATCCTCATCTTTAAGTGTTTTTAATTTTATTAATTTTTTTAATGGATTTAGATACATAGCTGGCAATCCTTCTGGCTCAATATTTGCCATATCCCAACCTGAACCTTTAACATGAATTATTTTATTACCAAATTTATCAATAGATTTTAATGATGTATTTCCTCCTCCATGCATAACTAGTTTAGGATTACAACCTAATAAACGAGATGAATACACTCTTAATGCTAAATCTTTTGATATATTATTTTTATAATATAAATTTATAAAAGAATTTGCTTCTTTTTCTGACCATTCATTTTTCATTAATTATACCTTAATAATTATTTAAATAAATCATTGATTCCATTAGTGCTTGCGTTACATACACCACGATTAGTTATTAGCTTAGTAACTAGCCTAGCAGGTGTAACATCAAAACCTGGATTACTAACTATACAATCATTGCCAACTATTTTAACAGAATTTATCTCACCTTCTTCATTTAATCCTGATATATGAGTAATCTCTTTTTTTGATCTTTCTTCTATTTCAATATTATTAACCCCAAATTTCAAATTAGAGTCTATAGTTGATTCAGGTAAAGCTACATAAAAAGGAATATTATTATCAAAAGCACATAAAGCCTTCATGTAAGTGCCTATTTTATTACATACATCACCATTTGCGGCAGTTCTATCTGATCCTACTATACACATATCCACCTTTCCTTTTTGCATTAAGTGTCCACCGGCATTATCAACAATTAATGTATTTGGAACTCCGTGTTTGCTAAGTTCCCAAGCAGTTAATGCTGCACCTTGTGACCTTGGCCTTGTTTCATCAACCCAAACATGTATATCTAGTCCATTATTATATGCTTTATATATTGGTGCTAAAGCCGTACCCCAATCTACACAAGCCAACCATCCAGCATTACAATGTGTAAGAATATTAAAAGTTTTATCATCAGTAATACTAGACTGAATAATTTCCAAACCATAATCTCCTATCTTTGAACATTGATTAACAGAGTTTTTCTCTAATTTACGAGCAAAATTCCATACGCATTCGGCTCGCTCTTTAGTATTATATTTTATAACTATCGCCAAAATATTTTCTAAAGCCCATTTTAAATCAACAGCTGTAGGCCTAGTAGCCAACAATTTTTTAAAAGATTTTTTAATATTTAGTTCATCTGGATTTTTTCTAGCTGCAAAATACATACCATAAGCAGCAGTTACTCCTATTAATGGAGCTCCTCTAACCCACATATCTTTTATAGCTTTGCAGCAATCATCAAAATTTTCTAAAATTATATACTCTAATTCATGAGGTAAACGTGTTTGATCAATAATCTTTACTTCATAATTATCACTAGACTCTATAGATTTTCTTGATATTCCATCAATAAGCATAATAAACCTTAAATATTTATAACAAATATACTACAAATATTATTATATATTTGTACGTATTAATATCATTATATATAAATATATATAATTCTAATAAAACATTAATAAAATTTAAGGTTTTTAAATATGATACCTAGATATAGTAGACCTGAAATGACAGAGATTTGGGATCTAACATCAAGATTTCAAATATGGTTAGATATTGAAAAATATGCCTGTGAAGCTCAAGAACAGTTGGGCGCCATTCCCAAAGGTGTAGCTAAACAGATTGACAAAGAAGGTAAATTTGAAATAGAAAAAATTGATGCTATTGAAAAAGAAGTAAAACACGATGTGATAGCCTTTTTAACAAATGTAGCAGAACATGTAGGTCCAAAAGCAAGATTTATTCATCAAGGAATGACATCTTCTGATGTTTTAGACACTTGCCTGAATATTCAACTTATGAGAGCAAGCAATATACTTGATAAAGGTTTAGCAAGATTATTAAAAGCTCTAAAAAAAAGAGCCTTATCAAGTAAATATATGATTTGTATTGGCAGAAGCCATGGAATACACGCTGAACCAACTACTATGGGATTAAAGTTTGCATATGCATACGCTGAGTTTAGTAGATGTAAAGACAGACTTGCTTTCGCTTGTAAAGATATTTCTACTTGTAAAATTTCTGGAGCAGTTGGTACTTTTGCTAATATAGACCCAAAAGTTGAAAAATATGTAGCAAAAAAAATGAAGTTACAACCAGAAACTATTTCTACTCAAATATCTCCAAGAGATAGACATGCTATGTATTTTTCAGTTTTAGGTGTTATAGCAAGTAGCTTAGAAAGAGTTTCAATAGAGATACGACATTTACAAAGGACAGAAGTAAGAGAAGCGGAAGAAAAATTTAGTGAAGGTCAAAAAGGTAGCTCTGCTATGCCTCACAAGAGAAACCCAGTATTAACTGAAAACATAACAGGTTTAGCAAGACTAGTAAGATCCTCAGTAATTCCTGCGCAAGAAAACGTTGCTTTATGGCATGAAAGAGATATTTCTCACTCATCAGTTGAAAGGGTAATTGCTCCTGATGCAACTATTACATTAGACTTTGCTATTAATCGTCTATCCAGTGTTATAGAAAATTTAGTTTTATATCCTGATAATATGAAAAAAAACCTAAATCAACTTGGAGGATTACATTTTAGTCAAGGAATTATGCTGGCTCTAACTCAAGCTGGTATGAGTAGGGAAAATGCCTACAGAGTTGTTCAAAAATGTGCCATGGAAGTATGGAATAATAAATCAGATTTTAAAGAACTTTTAATAAATGATAAGCGTGTTAATAAATATATTAATAAAAAAAAGATAGAAGCACTGTTTGACATAAAAATTCATACAAAAAATGTACCTTATATTTTTGATAAAGTTTTTAATAAACAATAAAGCTAAGAAATAAATGTGTACTCTATTAATACTCTTTAGACCTAAAGAAAAATGGCCCTTAATTATAGCAGGTAATAGAGATGAAATGATGGATAGGCCCTGGTTGCCTCCTGGAAAACATTGGCCAGATTTACCTAACATTATAGCAGGAAAAGATCTGACGGCTGGAGGAAGTTGGTTAGGAATAAATAAATATGGTTTAGTTACAACTATACTTAATAGGAACAATAGTTTAGGTCCTAGTAATAATAAATTAAGCAGAGGAGATATAGTTATAAATATTTTAAAAAATAATAATATTAAAGATGCTTTAACTTATATAAAAACTATTGATAATTCTAAATGGAAGTCATTTAATTTATTCTTAGCAAATAATAAAAATGCATATTGGATAAAAAGTACCAGTAAAGATAAAGTCAAAATAAATAGTATTTCGGAAGGCAAGCATTTTTTAGATAGTAATGACCTAAATAGTAACTTTTCAGATAGATATAGATATAATATAAACAGATTTAAATCTTTGAAGCATCCAAAACCAGAATTATCAGAATGGGATGAATGGATAAATTTTTTGTCAGAAAAGTCCCATCCGGAGGATAAACCCTTAGCCGCCATGAATATTCATAATAAATACTTAAAAAATTATGGAACCATGTCTTCAGCTATAGTGGCTATGCCTGCAGATAAATTAAAAAATAGTAAAAAAAAATCAATATTTTTATTTAATGATACCTCACCAGATAAAAATAATTTTTATTCCATCAATACTTGTTAGTAGAACATTGTTCTAGTATTACTAAATAATATATATTAAAAATAATTACTGAAGGCAATCATGGTAAAAAATAAACGAAAAATAATATATGAAGGCAAAGCTAAAATACTTTATCAAGGAACACAACCAGGTACTATAATCCAGTATTTCAAAGATGATGCTACAGCTTTTAATAATAAAAAATTTGCTGTAATTAATGGTAAAGGAGTTTTAAATAATAGAATTTCATCTTTTCTAATGGATAAAGTAAAAGATATAGGAATACCTACACATTTTATTAAACGAATAAACATGAGAGAACAATTAGTTCATAAAGTAGATATAATACCAATTGAGGTTGTTGTAAGAAATATTGCGGCAGGATCAATTTGTAAAAGGTTTAATCTTAAGGAAGGAAAAACTCTTCCGAGGCCAATCGTCGAATATTATTATAAGTCTGATGAATTAAATGATCCTTTAATTTCCGAAGAACATATTACAGCATTCGACTGGGCTAATTCTAATGAATTAGAAGATATTTTTAATATGTCATTAAGAGTTAATGATTTTCTATTAGGAATATTTTCAAGTATTTCTATAAAATTAGTTGATTTTAAATTGGAATTTGGAAGAATTTATAAAGGTGAGAATTTAGAGATTATATTAGCAGATGAATTGAGTCCCGATAATTTTAGGCTCTGGGATAATGATACAAACAAAAAATTAGATAAAGATAGATTTAGAGAAGACTTAGGTGATATGAAAGAAGCATACCAAGAAGTCGCTCATAGACTTGGTATTTTAGAAAATTAATTAGAGGCTTATTATGAAAGTACAAGTGCATACTACTTTAAAAGAAGGAGTTCTCGATCCTCAAGGTAAAGCTGTTGAAGCTGCGTTAAATAATTTAGGCTTTTCAGGAATTAACAAGATAAGACAAGGTAAGCTTTTTGATATAGAACTTGATACAGATAGTAAGGAAGAAGCAGAGAGATTGACTATTGAAATATGTAAAGTGCTTTTAGCTAATATGGTCATTGAAGATTACACAGTAAAAGTTTTACCAGACAATTAAGAAGATATAATTTATGAAACCAAATATTATTGTATTCCCAGGATCTAATTGTGACCGGGATATTTATGTAGCTATCAAAAAAACTACTGGTCAAGTATCTAAAATGATTTGGCATAAAGATACAAATCTTGATAATCCAAATTTAATTATTTTACCCGGAGGTTTTTCTCACGGCGATTATCTAAGATCTGGCTCTATAGCTTCTCGTGCTCCAATTATGATAGAAGTAATAAAGAAAGCTCTAAATGGAACTCCTATACTAGGTATATGTAACGGATTTCAAATACTTACTGAATGCGAACTCTTACCGGGTGTACTAATGAGAAACAAAAACATGGATTTTATTTGTAAATATACTTTTTTGGTATCTAAACAAGAGAATAATTGGATAAACAAAAATAGTATTAACAAGGTTATTTCTTTACCAGTAGCTCATCATGATGGAAATTATTATGCAAATAATAATGTAATAGAAAGGTTACGTAAAGATAACAGAATTGCTTATCAATATTGCTCAAATAGTGGTGTCATCAATGAAGATAATAATATTAATGGATCTATAAATAATATAGCAGGAATACTAAATGATAAGGGTAATGTTTTAGGTATGATGCCTCATCCTGAGAGAGCAATAGATTTAAGTCTGGGTGGGGAAGATGGTATTAATTTTTTTAAAACGTTTTTTGAAAAGCTAGGATAACTTATTATGACTACGCTAGATCAAGCCATAGAATTAGGACTTAATGAGGATGAGTATAAAGAAACTATAAAATATATGAAAAGAGTGCCTAATATAACTGAATTAGGGATATTTTCTGCTATGTGGAGTGAACATTGTTCATATAAATCCTCAAGAAAATGGCTTAAAACCCTACCAACTGAAGCTCCATGGGTAATACAAGGTCCAGGCGAAAATGCTGGTATAATAGATATTGGAAATAATTTAGCCGCTGTATTTAAAATGGAAAGTCACAATCATCCATCATTTATTGAGCCATACCAGGGTGCTGCTACTGGAGTTGGAGGAATTATGAGAGATATATTTACTATGGGTGCAAGACCCGTAGCTAACCTTAACTGCTTAAGATTTGGAAGCCCAAAAAATGCTAAAACAAAACATTTATTATCTGGAGTAGTATCTGGAATAGGAGGCTACGGAAATTGTATGGGAGTGCCCACTATAGGGGGCGAATGTACATTTGATAAAGGTTATAATGGAAATATTTTAGTTAACGCTATGACAGTAGGTATAGTTAATAAAGATAAAATATTTTATGCAAAGGCAGGTTCACCAGGTAGTCCTGTAGTATATGTAGGAGCCAAAACAGGAAGAGACGGTATACATGGAGCCTCTATGGCTTCGACATCATTTGATGCAGACTCTGAGAACAAAAGACCAACAGTTCAAGTAGGTGATCCATTTACAGAAAAATTACTGCTAGAAGCATGTTTAGAGTTAATGGAAACAGATTGTATTATAGGTATACAAGATATGGGTGCAGCAGGTCTAACCTCTTCTTCCGTAGAAATGGCTGCTAAAGATAATAATGGAATCGAAATTGATTTAGATAAGGTGCCTGTAAGAGAAACTAAAATGACTCCCTTTGAAATAATGCTATCTGAAAGTCAAGAGAGAATGTTAATGGTTATCAAACCTGGCTCCGAAAAAAAAGCAGAAAATATATTTAAAAAGTGGGAACTAGACTTTAGTATAATTGGTAAAGTTACTTCTTCTAAACATATAGTATTGAGGTCTAATAATGAAACTGTTGCGGACATTCCTCTTGAGCCGCTAGCTAATGGCTTAATATACGATAGACCATATAAAATAAATATAAATAATAAATCAGTAGATATTCCTGTTAATGACAACTGGGAAGATGCTCTATTAACATTAATAGAAAATCATGATTTATGTTCTAGAGAATGGATATGGCAACAATATGATCATATGGTTATGGGAGATACTATTGGAATGCCTGGATCTGAATCTGGAGTGGTAAAGATTCATAATATTGATAAACAAGCTTTAGCAATTACAACTGATTGTACTCCAAGATATTGTGATGCTAATGCTCATAGCGGGGGAATGCAAGCGGTATGCGAATCTTATAGGAATCTATGTTCTGTTGGGGCAATTCCTTTAGCAATTACAGACTGTCTAAATTTTGGTAATCCAGAAAAAAAAGAAGTTATGGGGCAAATTGTTGATGCAATAAGAGGCATTTCTGATGCATGTACTAAACTCTCTATGCCTGTAGTTGCCGGTAATGTTAGTTTATACAATGAAACCGAAGGAAAAAGTATACCCCCTACTCCGCAAATAGGTGCTGTCGGAATAATAAAAAACACTGAAAATCAATTATCTAATATTATAAAAAATATAAATAATCAGGATATAATTATTATAGGTGAAACTAAGGGACATATAGAATGTTCTATATACGCTAGAGAAGTAGAGAATATAGAGGATGGATGTCCTCCAAGTGTAGATTTAGATGAAGAATTAAAACATGGTAAATTTATTTTAAACCTTGCAAATTTAAATTTAATTGATGCTTGCAAAGATGTCTCTGATGGAGGAATTGGTATTGCTCTTGCAGAAATATGTATTATGAGCAATATTGGATGCGAAATTATATCTCCCAAAAATATTAATATTAATTCATGGCTATTTGGAGAAGATCAAGGAAGATATATTATTATTTCTAGTGAAGGTGAAAAAATTATAAAAAAAGCTAATACAATTGGAATTCATACTTCTATAATAGGAAAGATAAATAGTGAATATTTTACTGTTAATAATAATAATAAAATTTCTATTGAAAAATTAGCAAATTTACGAAATAATTGGTTTCATAATTATTTTTCTAAATAAAAAATAAGGATATTACATGTCTATGACTGCGAATGAAATAGAAACTATGATTAAGGAAGCTATTCCTGATTCTACAGTTAACATAGAAGATCTTAGAGGTGATGGCGATCATTACTCTGCCCATGTAAAATCCTCTTTATTTAATGGGAAATCTAAGATTCAACAACATCAAATGGTCTATAAAGCTTTAAAAGGCAAAATGGGACAGCAATTACATGCTTTGGCTTTAAAAACTAGCTCAGATGATTAAATTAATAATAATAGGAGATATTAATAATGACAGAATTAGATGAAGGTGTAAAAAGTAGAATTGAAAAAGAAATAAGCTCTAATGACGTAGTATTGTTTATGAAAGGCACCCCTGTTTTTCCTCAATGTGGCTTCTCTTCTATGGTTTCTCAAGTTTTAAGTCATATAGGAGTTGAATTTAAAGGTGTAGACGTACTATCAGAACCTACATTAAGAGATGGTATTAAGTCATTTAGTGACTGGCCTACTATTCCGCAATTATATGTAAAAGGTGAGTTTATAGGTGGTTGCGACATTGTTAAAGAAATGTACGAAAATGGAGAACTACAAGAATTATTCAATAAATAATTTTTTAATTATCTAGAATAGTACTCAACCACTAAATTAGGTTCCATTTCAACTGGGTAAGGTATATCTGCTAAAACTGGAATTCTATTAAAAGTTCCTTCAAGCTTATCTAAATTTGAACTTATGTAATCAGGAACCTCTCTATTTTGTCCTTGAGACGCCTCTACTACTAAAGGATGTTCCTTTGAAGCATCTCTAATTGAGATAACATCACCAACAGAGCACATATAAGATCTAATATTAACTCTTTTACCGTTAACTCTAACATGCCCATGATTAATTAATTGTCTTGATGAAAAT
>Ga0315327_10002219_pt1 | contig 10241 bp, 9 predicted proteins | sample M110032315metaG_FD_203460 | JGI IMG/M metagenome (GOLD analysis project Ga0315327, IMG submission 203460) | Ammonia-oxidizing marine archaeal communities from Monterey Bay, California, United States - M1 100m 32315 | ecosystem: Environmental > Aquatic > Marine > Coastal | place: USA: California... | reverse complement strand
AAATTTTATCATCAGAAAAATTTCTAAATGCATCACCAGCTTCTTGATTATAATCATTAAAATAATAACTATCAAAGTCCCAAAAAGCCATTGATTTATGTTCTTTTATAAAGTATTTAATTATTTTTTTTTCAGAATTAGAAAGAACATTAAATCCAACAAAAAGATATTCTCTATCACCGTTAACTATTCCTGAACTAATACTTTTTAAAAATTCTTTATATACTAATCCTTTATATCCTATCTTATTTTTCTTTAAAATCTTTGTAAAATCTTTGTAAACATTTAACAAAATTTTCCATGTTTTTCTGAAACTTTTCTGATTAATACTCATTTTAGGAAAAAACTTTTTCCAAAATGATTTTATTCTTTCCAGATTCTCGTTTTCTAAAAAATTAAATGACTCATCAATCTCTTTCTGATTTTTAATAACTCTAAAGACTTTTGATTCATCCTTTAGACTCTGGTCTATATCATCGAAATCTTTAATTAGAATTTGGCCCCAATAATAAAAATCATCAAAAGAAACCCTTGAGTCTTTGTCTTGTATTTTTTGAATGATTTTATACAAATAATGATTAATAACTATTGAGTCACTTACATCATCAGATATTTTAATATTAGAAAACTCCTGAACAAAATCTTCTAAAGTTTTTACAGTAGGGGACCACAATGGCTTATCTAATTTTTTAGAAAGAGCCTTTTGGAAATAAAGACCCGCCCTTCTATTTGGAAAAATAATAGTAAGATTTCTAAAATCTTTATATTTCTTAAATGTATAATCTACTACTTCTTCTAGAAAAAAACTCTTTTTCATTAAATCTCAATCGTTTTATTTGAGTCAACATAAATTAATAATCCCTTTATTTCTTTCGAATATATTTCTGATAATAAGTCTTTATAATTTTCAACTTGTTTTATATAAGAATCTCTTATTTCACCAGTCTTATAATCTATAACATAAACAAGATTATCGCTCATCTCAACAACTCTATCTAATCTATACACATCTCCTTTGTCATTTAAAATTTCAACTTCATTAAATGAGATGTTTTTAGGATTAAAAAATTTTCTAATATTTTCAATTTTGAATAATTTATCAAAAAAGTTTTTAAAAAATTTTCTTTCTTTTTGTTCAATAATATTTTTGGACTCTGCAATTTCTAAACTTTGATTTATATCATTATAATTATGTATAAAATATAGAATATCGTGAATTTTTTTACCTCTATTAATATTTTCAAAATCAATCCCATTTTCAGATGAGGTTCTAATTATTATTCTATCTTTCCATGAATAAGAAGGATAATTTTTCTGATAAAAGACTTTATCATTTCGAACAATATTATCACGTTTTATTTTACCAGTAATATAAATTTTATTTCTTATTTTATCTTTTAAGGATGAATAGAGTAAATCTGACACATTTTTAACATCATTACTAGACATTTTGTTAGCATTAACAAACAATCCTAATCTTGGTCTAGTAAAGGAAACATACATTAAATTAATATTATCTTCATAAGCTTTAATTCTTTCATTAATATAGAATTCCTCAAATAAACTTTTAGGATGAGATGATTTGTATTTTAATGGATATGGAAAATCAAATCTTTCATCAAAATTTTTCAAATCGACCCATATTAATTTTTCTTTACCTCCTCTACTATCATTATCTAATGGCCAATTTAAAAATGGCATAATAACAAAATTAAACTCTAAGCCTTTTGATTTATGAATAGTAATTAGCTGAATAGCATTTTTTTGTGATGATAAATTTAATTTTTTGTTACTATTCTTTTCCCACCAATCTAAAAAAGATGTTATCTCTCTTCCTTTGGATTGTTTGAACTCTAATATTAAATCCATAAAGGCTTGTAAGAAAGGAATATGACTTTTTATTTTTTTCAATTCAAATATTCTAATTAATTCTTCAACCATCTCATAAATTGGAAGTCTAGATATACTAAAGAGATTATTTTTAAATTGGCTAGGTAATAAATTTAATTTTTCTTCATTAGACAGAGAATAATGATCATACTTATCTGAATTAAGAATTTTTATATAATAAAAGTGTAATATTTCAGATAATGCTAATCTGTCTCTAAAATTTGAAAAATAATTAAATACACTTATTAAAAACCCAACTACTGGTGAAGATTTTATTTCAAGTGCATCTGCTGAAACATGATTAAAATTATATTTAGATACATTAGCAGATTCTTCAATTAATGCTTCTGCAATTATTTTTGCATCTTTATTGTCTCTAACAATTATTCCAATATCACCTGCACTGTATCCATTATCTTGAATTTTTTTTATTGATTCAATAGTGTATTTTTTTGCAGTTTCAATTTTATCTTCTTGATCATCCTCAAAAACTATTTCAACATATCCTGTGTTGAACATCATATCACTTGTATTTTGAATCAATGAATTATTATAAACTTTACCAATATGATCACTAATAACTTTTTGACTTATATGTTTATTTAAAGAACTGAATATTTTGTTATTAAATGAGATAATTTTTTCACCACTTCTCCAGTTAGTACTTAAATGAGTAATTTGATGTAGACTAGAGTCAATATCAGATAAGACTACATTTTCCATTATATCTGAGTCTGAACCTCTCCACCTATATATACTTTGTTTAATATCTCCAACAATAATATTTTCATCACCTGAAGCAAGAGACTCCTCAATAAGCGACTTAAAATTTTTCCACTGGAAATGACTTGTATCTTGAAATTCATCTATGAGAAAATTTTTAAATGTATTCCCCACTTTTTCAAAAATAAAAGGGATTTTCTCATCTTTTATAACTTCATATAAAAGCTCAGAAATATCAGATATCAAAATAACTTCATTCTCATCCCTATAATCTCTAACTTGATTTTGTAGTATTCCTGTAATACCAAAAGCATAAATATTATTTCTTAATTCTAGAGCAGTATTGTATTTTAAAAATTCATCGTCAAAAACTTGAATTATCTTATTTAATTGAGAATTAAAATCATTATCAATTAATGATAATATTTCTTCTTTCTTGTGATGACTTTTATTTATCCAATTATTATTGTCTTCAAGACAAGACAAAACTCTTTTTCCAGGTGATTTTATAGACCCAGAAGATAGATTATTTATATATCCATAGACTCCTTTTTCTTTATATTTAAAATCATCAAAATCATAACCATTATCATGTATCGATTTTAAGAGTGTTTTAGATTGCTTTATTATTTTAGATTCAAAATCTTTCTTTATAAAATAAATTTCTTTTTTAAGTTCATTTATTTTAGAAGATACATCCTCTCTCGGAAATTGATTTGATAATGATTTAAACTCTTCAGAAAAAAGATTTTTAACCATTTTAATAAGCTCATTATTAATTAAAAAATCTTTTCCATTAATAATTTTATTTTTTGAAAATTCAGTTAACCATTTTGTTGTATAAGAATTTTTTTTAATGTTTCTTAAAAAATTATTAACAACTTCATTTGCAACAAATTCAAGATCCATATCAATATTAAATTTTCCTCTAAATTTTAAGTCTCGAGTGAAAGATTGAATTATAGAATAAAAAAAAGTATCAATTGTTGTAATTGAAAAATATGAATAATTATGTAAAATTTTAGATTTTAAATTATTACATCTAGATATTATATCCTCTGGAGAGACATTATAAAATTTTGAAAACTCAATTATTAAATCTTTTTCTTCCCCATTTGCCATTCGATGAATCATTTCAAGAATTCTAGATTTCATTTCACCTGCAGCCTTATTTGTAAAAGTTACAGCTAAAATTTTTTTGAAATGATTTTTACTTTTTAATGCTAATCTTATATAGTTTTTAGATAAAGTATAAGTTTTACCCGATCCAGCTGAAGACTTATAAATGATAAATGGCTTTCTTGTCACTAGTAATAATTAAAGTGACTTAATATATATAATAAAGTAGATATTGGAAATTTTATAAAGAGTAAAATAAGCTAATTATAAAATTTTTTGAACTCAGAACTCATATCATCAAACCTAGATTTAATTGATGTCATAAAATTATTATTAATTTTAGCTTCTAAATCAGAAAAATCTATATATTCTAACTTATCTAATTTATAAGTTTGTTCCATCCCCGAATATTCAAACTTTATTATATACTTTAAATTAAGTTCAAAATAAGTTATAGTGATATGATTATAACTTGACGTTTTAATTATTCTCATTAATTATGAAATTCTCAATTTTATACTCTTTACTAAATATTGGTAATGAAATAATATTCTTACGAAATTTCATCAATACATAATGACTTTAGTTCCTGATATTTTATTTTAAGTTCTCCTAATTCTTTAAGATACGCAGAAATATTTTTTTTAGATTCTATAATATTTGCATAGAATTCATCACTCAAGTAGAAATCATTATTATATCTAAATTTTAAAATTTCAATTTGGTTCACTTCAGAGACATTGGTCTTCCAATTATGTTCTAAAAAAAAATTTTCAGATAAGTTATAATTGAACTTAAGAAAAAAGTTATCATACTCTTTAGTGTGCACATCATGTCTTCTCAAATCTTCATTATATAATTTAAACAACTTGTTTTTCAATGTCTCTGATTTAATTCTTTTTATCAAATCCGAGCTTATTAATTGATTAAATATTCCCTCTTGTGGAAAAAAAGATTTGAGTGCTCTGCCTACAGAAGAAACATGATACATTTTTTTATCATTAGAGAGCTTAATTTCATTATTAAGATTGTCATATAATATCATACAGCTTTCAAAAGAGATATCTTGAAGCTTTATGAAATTATCTATCTGGGAGATATCTTGATCTATTACTTTAATTAATTGTTCTATAGATTTATTTTTTCTATCATTTTCAATTCTATTCTGCCTTGATTGCTCAAAATACAATGAGATAAGAATACCTAAAAATATAACAACAAACTCAAACCCATACTTAATTAAGTATTTGTTCATCTAATATGATTTTAATGATGGATCTACTTCATCTCTCCATCGCATTATGCCTCCATCTAAATTATAAACATTATCAAAGGAAAAACTTTTCTCAAGTAAATTCACAATGTTTGCACTTCTTACTCCTGTTCTACAATAAATAATGATTTTTTTATTTTTTGAGAGTTTATCAATATTATCAGTTATAGAGTACATATTAATTTTTTCACCACCTATACAACATATATCCTGTTCGTATTCATCCCTTATATCAATTAGCTGACAATTAAAATTATCTGATTCAATAATACTATTTAATTGTTTAGGAGTAATACTCTTCATCTCAAGCTTTTATACTACCAGAAATTCCTCCAGAAACAATATATTTCATGACTTCAGAAGATGAGTTTGTAAGAGGAATAATATTTTTCTTTTCTGTAATGAAAACGTTTCCACTAAAATTATATGAGTGTGGCAAATAAACTGAAACTTTACCTGGCAATCCAATTTCCTTTAAATCTTTACTAGTGACAAAACCAGGTTTATATAAATTTGATTCTACTTTAACTAGAACTGGTTTATTAAACTTTTTCTTTTCTCCCATAAAAGATGTCATAAGATCTTTAATTGAAGAATAAACAAGATTTAAAAGAGGGATATCTTTTATTATATTTTCAAACCAATTTATCATTCCTGTATTATATCTTCTTGCAAATGAGCCAACCATAGTTATTAAAAGTACTACCAAAACAAAGCTCAATCCAGGGATATTCTTAACTATAGGAATCAAATTATCTAGAAAATTATATAAATACCAGACCACATAAATGGCTGCAGCCATAGGGACTAAGAGTAGTAGTCCTCTCAAGAAGTTATTTAATAAGTTTCCCATTAATTAAATTTAAAGAAATTATAGTGTCATTCCAATAAATGTCTTGAATGCTAACCCCATTAGACCAGTTATTAACATAGTAATTCCGAGACCTTTTAAACCATTAGGAACATGAGAATATTTTAATTTTTCTCTAATTGCGGCAAGAGCTATTATTGCAAGATAAAACCCAAAACCACTTCCAAAACCAAATGCAGTAGCTTCTGATAGATTAAAATCTCTTTGAACCATAAATAACGAACCGCCAAGAATAGAACAATTTACTGCGATAAGTGGTAAAAATATACCTAGAGATCCGTACAAAACTGGAGAAAACTTTTCAATAATCATCTCTACTAGCTGAACAAAAGATGCAATAACAGCAATAAACATAAGTAGTTGTAAGAATGTTAAATCTATAGCAGAAAACTTAGGGCTTATCCAAACTAAAGCTCCCTCTTCAAGAATATGTTTTTGAATTAACCAATTAAGTGGTGCAGTACAAGTTAAAACAAATATCACAGCAAGACCTAGTCCATTTGCAGTACTTACTTTTTTTGAAACTGCTAAAAAAGAACACATACCTAGGAAATAGGCAAAAACCATATTATCCATAAATGCACTTTTAATAATTAAATTAATTAAATCTGTCATTTTTTAATTTTCAATATATCCATTATTAGTTCTTTGAATCCAAATTAAGATTCCTAATATAATAAACGCTCCAATTGAGTCTACAAATAAACCATTTGTCGGAAATGAAGTCCATCCAATCATCTCAAAGACTTTAAAGCCAAGAACTGAACCAGATCCAAGTAGCTCTCTAAAGAAAGCAACTGTCAGAATAATCCATGCATATCCTACACTACTCCCCAAAGCATCTAATACACTATCATAGGGTTTATTACCCATAGCATAAGCTTCTAATCTCCCCAAAATAATACAGTTTGTAATAATTAAACCTACAAATGCACCAAGGACTTTATACATCTCATAATTGAAGGCTTGCAAAAACTCTGAAACTAATGTTACTAAACTAGCTATAATTGCAAGCTGGACAATAATTCTAACTCTTGATGGAATATAATCCCTAACTAATGAAGTTAGCAAACTTGAAAAAATCATAACAAAGACTACACTCAAGGACATTACAATGGTTGGCTCAAGTTTTATAGTAACCGCTAGAGCTGAACATATTCCTAATACTTGAATTGAAACAGGATTATTATCATCTAATGGATCTATAAGTATTTTCTTTCTTCTTTTTGAAAATAATGACTCACTTTTCTTAGTTATAATAACTTCTTTTTCCTTAAGTTCAGTTGTACTCATCTATTTGATAGTAAAATTTGATTTTGATTTTTTTTTATAAATGGCAAGTAACAATCTAAATAATTTTTTAACATATCATTAAGACCATTTGCGGTTATAGTTGCACCTGACATACCATCCACTTCATGAAAAGTTAAATTAATATTATTTTCTTTTTTTAACATTTTAATGGAAACTAAATCTCCCAATTCATTAAATATTTTTTTTCCCTTGTACCTGTCTTGTATCTCATCAGAAGAAATTCTAGCTCCTAGACCTGGAGTCTCTGTCTTGTGATCAAAAGCTACACCAACAACTTGATTTAGATCTTTGTCTAGAGCAATAAAACCAGATATCCAATCCCAAAGACCATTACCAAACATTGGAAAAATATAAAAATCAGTAGAACTTCCGTTATCACTATACATAAATACTGGATATAACCTATCGTCTTTATCAATCTTATAATTCTTTCTGACATCTACCTCTTCAGCGACATAGTTCCCTCCATCTTCCTTAAGTAACTCATCTCCATTTATATCAAGTACTTTAGAGGTCATTCTATTGTCATATGTTTCTAAAATTTCTTCAGGATTTAGAGAAGAAATATCCATGACAGCACCAAGAATTCTCCTCTTAGTATCAATTTCAACTTGAACTTTTTGAATTGGAGCTAACTTCATTCTTGTGAAAGAAAGTAATGTCCCAAAAAATATGGTCATAATTAGGGTGAATATTATAATATATGTATTAGACTTTTGCACGTTTTAATCTTCTTTTTTTATTTGCTTCAATAACATAAAAATCAATTAGTGGAGCAAAAACATTCATAAATAATATAGCTAACATTATACCCTCAGGATATGCAGGATTAAAAATACGAATTAAAACAGTTAATAATCCTATCATAAATCCATAAATCCATTTTCCTGTTTCTGTCTGAGCAGCAGAGACAGGATCTGTAGCCATAAAAACAGCACCAAATGCAAGGCCACCCATTACAAAATGATAATGAGGAGGAATTAGCATAAACTCATTTAGTCCAAATAAGTTAAATACCCAACCCATAAAATATGCTCCTGCAAAAACACTTACAATAACTTTCCAACTTGCGACACCTGAAAAAATTAAAATAATAGCCCCTATTAAACACATAAGTGCAGATGTTTCTCCTATTGAACCAGGTATAGCTCCTAAAAACATATTTTCAAATGAATAGAAATCTGGAATACTAATACCAGCAGAATACCCATCCATTATATTCAATACACTTTCTGAATTTGTTTTACCAACTGTTTCAGCACCTAATGATAAAGGTGTAGCTCCTGAATAACCACTAATAACTTCTTCCTTTGGTTCTCCATAAAACGTCCACACATCACCACTAATGTCACTTGGAAAACCAAAATATAAAAACACTCTTGCAGTCAACGCAACATTTAATATATTCATTCCCGTACCACCAAAAACTTCTTTAGCAATTATTACAGCAAACACAGTAGCAACAGCAACTTGCCATAAAGGTATATTTGGAGGCATTATTAAAGGAATAAGCATTCCTGTAACCAAGAATCCTTCATTGATTGGATGTCTTCTAATAGTAGAAAATACTACCTCAACTAAACCACCAGCAATATATGAAACCAAAACAATTGGTAAAACTTGTTGAGAACCAATCATCAATTTATTTATGAGAGTCGCGTCTTGACCAATAGAAATAAAATATTGATGTCCAACATTCCAAATTCCAAATAATAAACATGGAATCATAGCTATAACAACAGTCATCATCAACCTCTTAAGATCTATAGCGTCTCTTATTTGTGCACCTTTCTTAGGGGTTACTTGATCAGGTAAAAACATGAATGTTTCTCCGGCTTCAAATAAGTAATGTAATTTTTCAAATTTTCCTCCCTTCGCAAATAAAGGTTTTTGACTATCAAGTATTTTCCTTAAAAATTTCATTACCCTTCTTTTAACATATTTAATCCTTTCCTTAATAATAATTGAAGTTCATTTTTTGAGACATCAACAAATTCACATAGAGCAATGTCCTCTTCCACTAATTCATAAATTCCTAACTCCTCCATCTCATCATAATCTTCTGCTAGTATGGACTTAAAAAGATAAGTTGGTAATATATCCATTGGTAAAACTTTCTCAAAAACACCAGATTGTACAAAAGCCCTTAATTCTCCATTAGTATTTGTATCTAGATTATATTTTTTATTTGGTGATAGAAATGAGAATAAGCCAAATGCTCTTTGAAAACTAAGCTTATTAAATACTGGCAGAATCCAACCAAGAAAAGTATGATCATCCCCTTCAGGAATTATAGTAACCATATTATCATAAAATCCTAAATACCCATGATATCCAATTGAGGTGCCAGTTAGTACATTACCAGAAATAACTCTTGTCTTTCTTTCTTTGACTTTTGATTTAATTAAATCCACTACTGAGAACCCAGATAAACATCTATAATATTTAGGATTATCAATGCATGAACCAACAAGAGAAATTATTTTTGATGCATCATAAATTCCTTGATTAAATAATTTACCAATTTGAATTAGTCCAAATGGAGAGATTGACCACACGATATCATTCTTATTAACCGGATCAATATGATGAATTTGTACACCAACATTTCCTGAAGGATGAGGACCAGAAAAAATATTGTTTTCATACTCATCATTATTAAAAATTTTAATTGATTCAGAATTGTGATTCAAGTGAATCTTACCTTCAGTAAGCCTACTTAATACATTTAACCCAGTTTTAATATTATCTAGTTCTTCATTATACATAAATTCAAAAGATGGGGCAAGTGGGTTTGTATCAAAAAAAGAAACATGAATAGACTTAGGCTCTACATTAGTCTCTGCTACTAAACCGAAAGGTCTTTGTATGATATTTGGCCAAACTCCAGATTTAGATAAATGTTTAACTATTTTTTCTCTAGATAAACTTTTAATATCGGAACTATTAAATGTTTTATATTTTATGTACTTGTTTTTTTTATCTGGTAAGATCCTAATTTCTTCTAACCTCCTTTTTTCGCCTCTTACTATATCTATAATCTCACCACTA
>Ga0315327_10002218_pt1 | contig 10243 bp, 6 predicted proteins | sample M110032315metaG_FD_203460 | JGI IMG/M metagenome (GOLD analysis project Ga0315327, IMG submission 203460) | Ammonia-oxidizing marine archaeal communities from Monterey Bay, California, United States - M1 100m 32315 | ecosystem: Environmental > Aquatic > Marine > Coastal | place: USA: California... | reverse complement strand
GGCATGTTGCTGACCCATGCCTGGTGTCTCAATCCGGAGTTTCGCCAGGAATTCGCAGAGAAGTATCCGCAGGTCACACTGGTCGACGACCCGAGGGAGATGATCGCGCATATCGACGGGGTCTATATCGACGATATCACCGCGATTCCCCTCTATCCGCTTTTGGCCAAACCCTTTCTAGAAGCAGGCGTCCCGACCTTTGTCAACAGGCCCTTCGCAACCTCGATGGCCAAGGGCCGCGAGATGGTGGAAACAGCAGAAAAATACGGCACGGCACTTTTGTCGGCATCGACTTGGGAATTTGCCGAGAGCGTAGCCGATGTGCGGGCCAAAGCTGCGGAAATGGCCGATATCCGGGGTTATGTGGCGCACAATTCAATGAGTGACTATTACTCGCACGGCTTGCACGGAGTCTGGTACATCCACGCCATTTTGCGCGATGAGATCGCCAAGGGTCGGGGCCGAATGAAGGCTGCGGCCTACCACGCGCCGGACTGGCGTATTCCCGGCGGCATGATCGTCTACGAGCACGAGACGCCGACGGTGCCGTATTACGGAGCCTACCACATGGTCGCCGGTGATGCGCAGGCCTACATGCGGATTTTTGGTGATCATCGCGGCGATGCAGAGGGCAAAATTCCGGGACGGCCGGGTAATTTCATGTACAACACCTGGAATGCTGCGCAATTGGGCATCCAGGAGATGTTCGAGACGGGGGTCGCGCCAGAGTCGGGCGAGCAGTTATTGGAAAAGCTGGCGATGTTTCTGTTGCCTTTTTATTCGGTGTTGGAAGCGGACGGGGCGATGGTGCAACGCGAGGTGTTGGAGGATTGGGAACTGCCGGGGCCGGGGCCGGTGTTGATGCGCGACGGGCAGCCGACGGATAGTGCGTTTAATTTTCCATATAGCGAAGCGCAATTAGCAGAGACGGCACGGATGTTAGGCGGGTGATGTTGCGGAGAGGATGCGGCAGTGCCCCTGTTTGTCGCGGGCTTCGTAGAACAGGCGAGCCCGGCCGTCCGGCAATTCGGTGACGCAGGGTTCGGAGACCATATTGCAGTCTAAAGGGGCGCCCAGGTCGAGGCAGGGCGTCTCTTGTTTTGTCCAGTCAAGGCCGTCTGTAGAGGTCGCAGTGAAAATTCCGCAGGCGATGTCTTTTGTCCAGGCGGAATAATACATACGGTAGGAACCGTCGCCGCAGCGGATGACTTCCGGGGCGTAGACGGCAAAGGTCTCGCGCTCGCTCTCTTGCGCGATGCGAACGCCGGGTTCCTCAATGAAGTTGAGGCCGTCGGCGGCGACGGCGCTGATGATGTGGTTGCCAGCGTTTGGCTCGTAGCTCAGGGGGTGGGTATAGCGGTGGAAGTAGAGCCGGCATTGGCTGTCGGACAAATAGAGGCAGCGGGGAGTGCCGTAGGATCGGACGCCATCGCCGAAACGGATGCCGTCTTCGAGTGTCCATTCGAGTCCGTCGGCTGAGATGGCGCTGAGGATGGTGGTGGGTTGGTCGCCGCTACGGGCCTCGTAGTACATGCGCCAAGTGCCATCGGCCAGGGGGACCACGTCAGGGCATAGGGTGCGCGAGGCGGCATGGGGTGCATGCAGGTCGATGCGGATGCCTTCGTCTTTGCTCCAGTTGAGTCCATCGGCGGAATAGGCGCTAAGGATATAGCCGACGGCATTGGGGTCGGAATGCGCCGGACCGCGGCCAGTGTAGTACATGCGGTAACCACCTGAAGGCCATCGGACGACATTGGGGGTTAGGATGGATTCGGAATCGAGGGGACTATCTAGGTCGATCGCGATATGGGGGTCTTTATCCCAGATGACGCCGGGATCGCGTTGGTGGAAGTGGGCGGAAGTGAGGGCGTTGAAGGTGTTGCTCATACAATTTTTTTCCGGTGGTTTTTCAGACAATTTCTCGATGCACAGGCTAGCTTATTCAAGCTAGCTTTCGATCGCAAGGGCATAGACAAAACCATCGCATCCTCCTATATAAAGTCGTTCTCCCACTATTGTTGGGTGCGCCGCCAGGGGCATGCCTAAATCGCAAGTGTCGATGCATTCGCCCGTTGTTGCGTCTAAGACGTACACATACCCATCGGCGCCGCCTATAAAAACGCGGCCTGCCATCACAATAGGCGCGCCCAAGGTAGTCGGTCCCCGCCGTATATATGGTGTGAATAACGGCGCCTGCGATTCGACTGACCAGCGCCAGATTTCTGCACCGTCGTTTGCGTCGAAAGCGTGTAGCGTGCCCGTACCTGTTGCAACAAAAAGCAGGCCGTCGTTTAGGACCGGCGTACTCTGGACGCGTTGTAGCGAGAGCGGGCTCTGCCAAAGCAATTTGCCGTTTTCTAAACCATAGGCACGGACGGCGCTGCCGCTAATGGCGTAGAGGGTGCCATCCGGACCGATGACGGGTGTGGCGTAGATATATTGCGCTTTGTCGCCATCTTGTTGCCAGAAGGTGGTGCCATTGTTGGCATCGAGCACAGTCAGACCGGTCGGCTGGGTGTAGAACGCTACAGCGAGATAGTCGCCGTGCGCCGCGGGCGAGGGGGAGGATGAGATCCAGTCATTGGGGCCGAGGTCGTCGCGTTGCCAGATGCATTCGCCGCTCGCCAGGTCGAGGGCGACCAGCTGCGAACTTACACCGGCGTAGAGGCGGCCGGCATATGCTAGCGGGCTGGAGTAGAGCCAACGCTGGGAGGGATTGTTGAGTTGGTAGCTCCAAAGCAGATCGCCTGCTGAGGTGAGCGCGAGGATCTGGCCGGTGACGGTGGCGACGAAAAGGTGTTGGTCGGCGTAGGCCGGAGTATTCTTGATGGCGGCGTCAGTGCTGTATGTCCACTGCATTGCGCCCCCTTGTGCGTCTAGAGCGACAAGGCCGTTGCCGGTGCCTTGGTCCTCGTTTTTGATTGCCTGGAAAACGCACCCGCCCGCCACGATCGGACCCGCAGTATGGATCGAGCCGCCGGTGCCGGCTTGCCAAAGCGGTTGCAGCAACGATTCGCTGCAGTTGTTTGTAAAGTGCTCTACTCGGCCCACAGCGTTGTCGGGATGTGGGCGAAAGCTGATGCCGGAGAAGGTGCCCGGTGCGACAAGCGCGCGGGTTTCGCTGTGCAATTGTCCTTGTGACCAAGTGCAGTATCGGTAGCCGCGCGGGCTTTGGTCGATGCCGCCGAAACCCAGGCTAGGGGTACTGTAGTGCGTGGTTCCATCATCCCTGTATACTCGGGTCGAATGCCAGTGGCCGGACAGGCTGGCGACGATAGGGTAGGCGGTCCATTGCTTGTAGAATTCGTCGCCCCAGGGGAAGTGGTTTACAAAGATGATCGGGCGGGCGGGATCTTGCGCGGCCAAATCGGCGCGCAACCAGATGTCCTGTGGCGAAGGTACATAAGTGAACGGTTTTGCCGTCGATGGCGATCCATCGCGCAGGTGGAACTCGCCATCGTAGACGACAAAATGGACCGGTCCGTAGTCGAAGCTGTAGTAAAGCGGGCCGAGATAGTCCATAAAGTGGCTGCCTAGGACTTCTGCATCGTCGTCGTGGTTGCCGGCGGCGTGATAGAAAAGCTGTTCTGTCGCTGAGATCGTTTGCAGGTAGGCGGCGTATTCTTCCGTTTTGCCGCCAGCGGTGAGATCGCCGCTGGCGATGAGGAAGCGGGCGTTGGCGCCGACGTCGTTGTCGATCTGTACGAGATCAGTGGCGAGATCCTCGGGGAGATAGCGGCGCTCTGTGGACAGGTGTAAGTCGGTGATCTGCACGAAGGAGAATTCGTCGTCGGCGCTTTGCGGGTTTGCCTTGAGGATGAAGTCGCGCGCGGTTTCTCTGCGCAAGTCGATATAGAAACGTCGGGTGGGGGTATAGCCAGATGGGGTGGTAATAAAAACGAAACGGCTATTGCGGTGGTCGGGTAGCTCGTAGCGGCCGTGTTGATCTGTGCGGCTGATGTCCAAGCCATTGCAGACCTGGACATCGGCAAGGGGATGACCGCCATCTGTTTTAGTGTATCCTGTGATCACTTCACTTCACCTCTGCGACCCGCACCACCCGATCAACTCCATAGGGATACCCCGTCGCATCAATACAGAGCAACCCGCCCTCGTGCGCAAAGCGCAACTCCTCGTCATTGTCGATCCAACGAACGCCAGCCACCGGCCGGTCGAATCGGGCAAAACCACGCGGCCCAACCCCACCGCCGCCGACCGTCACATGGGCATCACCCACACCGCCGAGATTGTGGATAAAGAGATAGACGCAATCGTCGGTCTCCAGTGCGAAGTCTGCGCCAGTGCCTTCGATCATGCTGGGTTTGGCGTCGTAGATGGCCTCGGGGTGGGTGGCGATCCACTCGCCGACGCGACGTAGGGCAGCGGACTCGTAGTCGGGGATCTCTCCGGTGGCCTTGGGTCCGACATTCAAGAGATAATTGGCACCCACTTTGCGGCAGGCACACAAGTTTTCGATGATGCCCGGCGGCGAGGCATAGTTGAAATCCTCGGTGCCGATGCCCCAGTGGCGGTTGATGGTCTGGCACATCTCGGCAGCGACATATTTCTCCATACCCTCGCGATCCATCGCCGACGGTCGGCCCTGCTCGAAGGTTACGCTGTCGATCTCAGGGTGACTGACGGCGCCGAGCGCGCTTAGTCCGGTGTTGTTGATGATCACTGCTTCGGGTTGGTGCTTGCGGATCATCGAGTAGAGACGGTCTTCTCGCCAGTCGGCGTTGGGTTTGCTCCAATTGCCGTCGAACCACAGCCCGCCGATATCGCCATAGCTCGTGCAGAGTATTTCGACCGATTGCTGCAGGTAGTCGAGGTAGGCCTCAAAATCGTCTTCGAAGTTCGGCTGGTACCAGTCCAAGGTCGTGTGGTAGAAGTGCGGCGAAATGCCCTCGGCGCGGCAGCCTTCGATTAGTTCGGCGACGAGATCGCGCCCGGCGGGCGAGTGCGGCGCGTCATGATCGGAGAGGCCCTTAGTGTCGTAGAGCGAAAAACCGTCGTGGTGGCGGCTAGTCAAGGTGATATACTGCATACCCGCGGCTTTGGCAGTGGCCGCTATTTTGCGGCCGTCGAAGCCCTCGGCGGTGAATGTGTCCTTGAGCTTGGCGTATTCATCCATCGGTATCTTGCGAAGGTGCTGGACCCATTCGCCCTGCCCCAGTTGTGCGTAGAGGCCCCAGTGGATGAACATGCCGTAGCCCATTTTTTCGAAACGAGCGATGCGCGGTGCGGGGATGGGGACGGCCATGCGAAAACTCCTTTGTCCACGCCTAATAAGTAGTGGCAGAGAGTTGTAAGTAAATCTCCACGTGTTCAATTCGCATAGGTACTGCTAGGCGAGCATCGCGGTGGATTAGAAATATCTGGACCCTATGTCTGCCTCGCAACACTTGCTCCGATTCTAATGTCCAGGTCAACCATTTGTTTTCAGATACATCAGAGGGGGCACTATAATCTTCGGCAGCGGCGTCTCTTATGGCGGCAGCGCCCAAGCCAACACCATCTAACGCGACTTTCACTTTATCTGCCATCGAAAAGTGCGCGATTTCGATTTGCAATTCAGCTTGAATGGGCCGTTCGTCATCGGTGATATGGATATTGAAGATGGGGCCGGTCTCGGTAAAGGTTCGATGGAGTTCGACGGGGACCTCGCCGTAGATGCGGTCTGCGCGGCCAGCTTCGGCTCGGGGGGCTGATTTGGCGGTGATCGTGCGGTGTAGTGCGGTGTAGACTTTGTCGTGGCCGCGCAGTGTTTCGATTGATCCCATCGTGGTCAGCAGGGAGCGGTGCGTGTTGCGGTGACCGTGCCAATTGAAGACGTAAACCCCGTTGGCGCCGCGATCAAGGTGGTTTTTTGCCAGGCCGCGGAACCACTCTTGCCGCCATTGCGCGTGCGGGCGCAGACGTTGAGCTTGTTGGCGGCCATCGGTATCGAAGCCGCTGTAATAGTGGATATCGTGGCCTTGACAGAGGGCGGCGAAACGTTCGATTTCGGCGCCGGGGTCGGTGCCGGAGTTGCCGCCGGAGATGATAAGGTCGCACAAATTTTCTTTGGTCCAAGTCTCAATGTCGTAGCCGATGTTGGTACATGACTCGAAGGTAGTTGCGATGCGCACGGCCAGGTAAAAGGGACGGCCGCGTTGAGCAGCTATTTCGTCGGTAGTGGTGCGGATGGCGCGCATAAGGTCCGTTATCGTATAGCGCAAGCGGTGACCGTGATCATCGGGTAGGTGAAAAGCGTGCCGTTGCCAGTCGAGTTCGACGCCGTCCCAGTCGGCCTGTTGGCAGGCTTCGCCAACGAGCTTGAGAATATGGTCGCGAACTTCGGGGACGGCGAGGTTCCACGAGGTGGAGGTCCAGTCGGGGGCGTGTTCGGTGCCCAACAGCCACTCGGGGTGTTCTTTGCGCAGAGGAGTTAATTCGTTGCGGGTGGTGGTGGCGAGGTCGCCAGGGCGCAGGTCCCAGAAGTGGTTGTCGTTTAGGCGCAGGGAAGCGTAGGTGTCGATGCCTTGTTCTTTGCCGCGTTGAATCAAGGCGCCGTAGAGATCTTCGCCGCGCTCAAAAAAGGCGCGGATATTTTCGTTGTGGTGCATCTCGCGTGCCCAGTTGTAACGGCGGTCGGTTGAGTCGCCGACCATGCCCAGTTTTTCGGAGGGCCAGGTGGCTTCGTGCAGCCCCATGCACCAGGCGAGTGCGCCCACCTGTGTATCTTCTAAAGGGGCGTAGACTTTGTCGATGAATTGGGCGAGAGACTGCGGGTAGGCGCTATAACCATGGGGAGCGCCGTCCCAATTGTAGATAATGCCATAGGATGGGGGAGGTGTGCGCATTGCTTAAGTCTTATCCGTTTCAATAAACGGATAACTTTCAAAAATAGACTGCGTTCGCCTTGTTTAGAGATCGTATTCGGGATACAACTTGCGTCCCAGGTTTTTGAACTGTCCCTGCAACGCGGCGGCCGAGTGCACCGCCGGCTCGGAGACCACGTAGATATGGCCAGCAAAATGCTCGAAGCCGGCACGGAAATGCGCGGACGATTTGACGCCGATATAACGCATCTGCCGTGGATCGAGGCCCATCGTCAGCGAAAAAGCGATGCCAAAGGGCTGCTCGCGGCGGCTGACGAGTAACACGTGCACACCGTCCTGTACGATATGGGCCGAGGGCCCCATGGTGCTCTTCAGGCCGCGGTTTCTCGGGCCTTCGTAGGTGAACTGCCCATCGCTTAAGGCTTCAACGCGCGCGCGCATTTTAGCGGGACGGCCTTGCAGTGGCGTGGACTTGGCACCTACCGCAAGTTCTAATGTCGCACCGATCCCTGCTTCTTGGCACATTGCGACGGCTTCGGGATCAACGATATAGAGGATGCAAGCGTCTTGCAGCCCGGCGGCAAGAAACGTGTGCAGCATAGCGGTGCTATCACCGGGGGAGCCACCGCCGGTATTGTCGTCGCGATCGGCGAATATGATGGGATATCGGCTGGCGGATTCGGCCTCGGGCAGGATCTCGGCGGTGGAGGGCAAATGCAATTGCCAATCGGCCCGGCGGTTCCAGATCCACTCGGCTAATTCGTCGGCCAAGGACTGCGCCAGGGCTTGGTCGTCGTCGGTGGCGATATAGACCGAAGCGCCCATATGTGGAATATCGGCGAGGGGGTAGCCAATGGCAATCGAGCCACAGATAACGCCGGGGCGGCTTTCGATTTCGTGCAGGTATTCGATGGCTTGGCGCATCGGCGGGTGCGCGGTGACCTGGTTCATGCCCCATACTAGGGGTATTTGAGTCAGGGCCAGGGTGGGGTTGAGACCCTCTTGTAGAATGCGGTACATCACCTCGGTGCATTCCTTGGCGCGTTCTTCCTGGTCTATTTCGGGATAGGTCTCATGGCCGATAATTACGTCGGCCATCGCCACCATTTGCGGTGACATATTAGCGTGGATATCGAGCTGGGCGATGATCGGGATGCCGGGACCGACCAGATCGCGTACCGCCTTAAGTATATGGCCGTCGGCATCGTCGAGGTCTTCGGCGACCATTGCGCCGTGTAAGTCCAAGAATACGCCGTCGAGGTCTTTGATCTGTCCCATGCGCACCAGCATATCGTCGAGGATCTCATCGAAGATTGCGCGCGGAGTAGGGCCGGAGGGTTGTGCATTGGCGAAGATCGTCGGCACGAGTTCAAAACCATGCGCATCACAACCAGCCAAAAAACCACCGACTGCGGTGTTGGCACCTCTAAAAAAATCGAGCACGTCCTGGCCAGTGCGATAGCCGAAACGCTGGTTGCGATAGCTGTCCCAGTCTGTCTCTACGGTAGTGAAGGTGCTCGATTCGTGGGCGATCGATCCAGTTGCAATGCGCACCGTCCTTAGTCCCCGCTTAACAAGCTGGCCGATTCGGCGTCGAGATAGATCGACGTATCGTCGTGGGTCTGCAAGATTGAAGCCGGCACGAGATTGCTAACCTTGCCTTCCAGCGTGCCTTTGACGGCCTGCGCCTTGCGGTCATCGGGCACGGTGAGGATGATGGTCTTCGACTTGCATATCTGACGAATACCCATCGATATGGCCTGTCGCGGCACGTCGTCTATGGTAGGGAACCACCCTTCGCCCATTTGTTGCTTGCGGCAGTCTTCGTCTAAGTCGACGACAATATAGGGGGCTTCGGTGTCGAAGTCGGCGGGCGGGTCGTTAAAAGCGAGGTGGCCGTTTTCGCCAATGCCGGCGAAACAGATGTCGATGGGGTGGGCTTGGATCTGCTCGTTGAGCGTCCGGCAGACTTCTTCGGGCGTGCCGCTCTCGGTTTCGACGTAGAAGGCGTTTTTCAACGGCCCGACCTTGGCCTGAAAACGCTCGCGCAGATATTTGCGGAAGCTGGCCGGATGCTGGTCGTCGAGACCGATATACTCGTCGAGGTGGAATAGGGTGACTACCGACCAGTCGATACTGTCGGTAGCGGTGAGGGCTTCGAGCATTTCGAATTGGCTGGCGCCGGTGGCCAGGATGATATTGGCGCTGCCTTTGGCGGCAATCGTTTTCTCGATCATCTGCGCGCCTTGCGCTGCGGCTTTTTGGCCGGATGTTCTCTTGTCGGGTGATTTGATTACGTGCATTGCGTTGTCTCCTACAAAAGTCAGATTGTTGACAGGGCCCGTCTTGTTGCTTAACAAACAGTGGTCATTCGCTACTGTCAATAACCTGCAAAGCAAGGTCATTTATGTCCACTAGATATCGCGGAACCACCCTTGAAGGCAATTCGATAGAAGTAGAGGTCGACGGAGAGAGGATTGTCGCGGTGCAAAAGATCGCCACAGACGAGGCGCTGCCATTGATTGCACCGCCTTTGGTGGATTTACAGCACAATGGCGCCAAGCATCTGGCGTTTAACAGGGTGCATGAGTCACCGCAGACACTGGAGACCGTGGCGAAGCATGCGTTGCGTCATGGGGTCGGGCGGTTGTTGGCGACGATTACTACGCAAGCTTATGAAGACAGTTTGGAGAGCCTCAAAGCCATAGATCGGCAATTGTCGGCTGATTCTTTTTTGGCGCGGTGTTATCCGGGAATCTTCTTTGAGGGCAACTATATGTCGGCCGAATACGGTTGGCGGGGTGTGCATCCCGAGCAGTTTATGCGCGACCCCAGCTGGGCGCAGTGGGAGGAGCTCTACAACGCTTCGGGGCGGCGGATTGTGAAATTCAATATCGATCCGTCGCGGTCCGGGGCGCTGGAGACGATCGGTGCGGCGGCTGCGGAGGGCATTTTGGTGAGTATGGGGCATTGCGGGCCAGATCCCGATACAATCAAAGCGGCCGTCGAGGCGGGAGCGACCTTGGTCACGCATCTGGGCAATGGGGCGCCGCCGGAAATTCACCGCCACCGCAATCCCTTCTGGACCTGGCTGGCCGATGATCGCATAAGGGTGGGTCTGATTCCAGACGGCTATCATTTGCCCGGCGATTTCTTGCGCACAGCGCTCAAGGTCAAAGGTGACGGGGCCTATCTGGTATCGGACTCGGCGTCGACGGCGGGTCTCGAGCCCGGTGTATACGGTGGCAGCGAGATCCAGGAGGGGGGCTTTACGCATATGAAGGGCAATCAGGAGCAGTTGGCCGGCGCTTGGCACCAACTAGATCGCGGGGTGGAGCGGCTGTGCGAATTGGGGTGGACACTGGCGGCGGCCTGGCGGCAGGCGAGTGTGGTGCCGGCTGCGATTATCGGACTGGAAT
>Ga0315327_10002215_pt1 | contig 10250 bp, 11 predicted proteins | sample M110032315metaG_FD_203460 | JGI IMG/M metagenome (GOLD analysis project Ga0315327, IMG submission 203460) | Ammonia-oxidizing marine archaeal communities from Monterey Bay, California, United States - M1 100m 32315 | ecosystem: Environmental > Aquatic > Marine > Coastal | place: USA: California... | reverse complement strand
GGCTAGGGCACGCAGTGCACCGAGGTTCTGAGCCAGTCCCGATGCCGCCATCACCTTCGCTAGCTCGTCCGCGCTCTCAACGCCCAGAAGGGCCACATTCGCCTGTGCGGCGGGATGGACCCTTACCGCACCGCCAACCAGGCCCACTGCCATAGGGAGCTCGATGGACCCGACCAGATTGCCGTCATTGTCCTTTGACCACTTGGTCAGCGAACCGTACGTCCTCTCGTGAGAGGCATAACTGTGAGCACCAGACTCGATGGCCCTCCAGTCCTGGCCACAGGCAAGAGCCACAGCGGATATCGCATTCATTATCCCCTTGTTGTGGGTCGTGGCCCTGAATGGGTCCGCCTCAGCGAAGTGGTATGCCTGAATGACCCCTTCAATCACCTCAGAGCCTTGTTTTGCATCCTGTCCCCTGTCTGACATCTCTTCTGGGGTGAAAATCGCACTAACCCTAGCGAGGCGTAGAACGGCCAAGTTGCTGATTATCCTCAGGATGACCGTCCCACCAGAGATCTCCTCCACCCTTGGAGCGATTGTTTCAGCCATCGTGTTCACCGCATTGGCGCCCATCGCGTCCCTGCAATCCACGTGGATGTGCACGATCACCATCCTCCCCGAGCCAGTCTCAATTACTCTGGCAGAGAGGTCCCTGCAACCGCCTCCGAACTTCACCAGTATGGGGTCTACTTCGTTGCAGTTCGAAACCAACTCGTCCTTGGCTGCCAGAATAGATTCCATGGCACCATCTGGGTCCTCACAACCGACGACTTGGATCTGGCCGATCATGACCGGGTCGTCATTGTCCGAACTGAAGCCACCGTTGGCCAGGCACCTCTTCGCCATGTTGCTCGCTGCCGCAACCACGCTGGGCTCTTCGAGAACGAATGGGATTGCATAGTGGGCACCATCAATCACGAAGTTGGTCGCCACCCCTATGGGGAGCGAGTATGTCCCCACGACATTCTCTATCATCCTGTCTGCCGACTCTTCATCCAACTCTCCCGAGTTGGCCCACGCCTCTACCTGCTCATCGCTCAATTCCGCAATCTCAGCGAGAAGCTCTCTCCTCTCTGAAACTGATAGTTTGTAGAACCCTCTGATGCGACTATTCTCTATTGGCATTGTACTCAGACCGAAGACATGACAACGGGCTTCTAACCTTTTTCGAGCAAACTACCTCTCGAATAATGCGTTAATTTGCCTGTTAACGCTTTGTTAACGCTTTGCTAACCCGTTAATAATGCGTTAATGCAGTAGGGAGGAAAAATAGATACTGAACCAATTATTCACAATCCTAACTCCCCGCATTTGCGAATTACCCGTTAATTGGCACTCTGCAATGCGTGAGTATACGTGAACATTAAGAATCCCAGAGGGTGCTGAGGGCCTATGGTGTTGAGCGACCTTTCTCCGTCAGACCTTCCTACTCTGCGAGGAAACCCATTCGACTCTAGACCAATCGAGAGGAACCGGGCAAGTGAGATAGTCGGAAGAGATGACACCATGATTAGGTGGAAGGAACATATGCACTCCCAGTCTCCCAGAATGATACTTCTTACCGGTGAGAGGGGTTCTGGTAGGACATCTCTGATCAACGCAATCTCATCGCTTACTGACGATCGTTTCGTTGGAACATATTGGCATAGCGATGACCCTCTTAACTGTGCACTGGACGAGCTTGCCATAACATTCTGCGGCCATGAAATACCGCCGAGCATACATCAGAAAATTGAGAGGATTGTGGAGACCATGGACACGCTCTCGGGACCATTGCCCCTCGTCGCTCTGGACTATCCCTCACACGTCGACTCAGCCTCATTCTTGTCCCTAATATTGCCAATACTGCAGCGACTTAGAGCCCTCGTAGTAGTTTCGGTTTCTAACTCCCAGATGGCATCTCTGGACGAGAATACCAGGGAGGTTTTCGACGAGATAGTCACAGTTGCGCCCCTTTCTCGCGAGCAAATCCAATCGCTCAGCGACCTTAGGATCCGCAGGATGTCCCCCGAGAGGTGGCACATCAATAGCGATTTACTGGGGGCAATTATGTCCAGGACAGGTGGAAACCCAAGATCTGTCATCAGTATCCTCAGAGATCTTGTAGACGAGGGAAGGGGCCTTGGCTCCAAAGGAACTCTGGAATCTCTGACTAGTTGGAGCCCCGAAAAGAAGGATACTACGCCCGATTATGACCTAGGAAGACACCAGTTAGAAACCGTTACGGCACCAATCGATGAGACCCAGGATGTTGTCCTCGAAGAAATTGTGGAAGATTGTCCTGAGGAAGGGGATCCAGATATCATTGAGAACGAGGCAGAAGATGAGGACTGGGACGTAGAACCAGATGACATGTGGCCAAATGATGAGGGCACAGAGCAAGAATCTGTTTTCGATGAAATCGATGAGGAAGAATACAGCGAAATCTCACCAGATAGTGAAATCACCTCGGAGAATCCAGAGAAAATCACCGGATGGGCAGCCGACGAAGGGACAATTCTGTCAATGGACGAGGGTACAGAACCACCCAGCAATGGCCGCAATAGGGGTTTCTCAGGCCTAGTAAACAGGTCGAAAATAACGAATGTCTCCATGCCAAAGGGACCCGATTTCACAGTCCCCATCCAGGAGCCGGATATTGGTGAACTCAAGACCACTCCGAAGGAAGCACCAATCGTAGAAAGGCAGCAACCCATTACCGAGGAAAATAGGAAGTCAATAAGCACGGAAAAACCCTCTTTCGAGGAGAAGCAGGTATTGTTCTCTGAGGGGGAATTATGGACAGTTGACTCGGATTTGGAGGAGACTCTGCCTGAACTATCCAGCGAGCCCGAATTCGAGCCCGAGGAGTCACCCGTAGAATCCGAGATTGTGGATACTATCGAGGAACCGCCCCAGATAACCAACTCTGAAACTGCAATTTTCGTCAGAGGGCCTTCATGGGAATCTAAGGATATCGTCGATCAGAACCATCTTGGAAGTATGAGCGTCGCTGAGAGACTGGTTGTCTCCGTAGCCTCATTGCGGGAGATATCCCCTTCCGACGCCGAGATCCAAGCACGTCTCGAGGTGGGGAGGCCTCGCCTTTCTCAGATTTACAACTCACTCCACAAATCAGGCATACTGGCCGTGAGGAAGGAAGGGAGAAGTAGGTTGTTCAAGCTAAGCGAAGGTGCTGGATCCTTGCTAGGTGAGGGGTGATGATGTCCGATACAATCACTCCTGAGAGAATCGAGAGATACCTCGCACTTACTGCCGAGGCTAGGTCAAAGGCGACACCTTCTACCTCGAGCAAGCTGGATGAAGATAGGCTGAACGAGATGCTTCGGATGTGCGATGATTATACTGCCGATGCACGGCATTTCGCCTCTCAGGGGGACTTAGTAAGCTCCTTCGGAGCAATCAACTATGCCCATGCATGGCTGGATGCTGCAGTAAGGATAGGTCTGATGGACGGTCATGGAGACGATAGGCTGTTCACGCTTCCCTAGGCCTCAACCATTCTCAGGGATGGCCCAGATGTCACTTCTATGTACGAACATCCCCCTTCTACGAGTCTCTTCTTCAGCACCCTGTCCACAGTTAGAACCGGCCACCGGTTCTGGGTCGCTAGGGCCAACAGGGAGTCATCCGTGTGACCCTCCTCCGAATCGATCACTTCCGACCTGCTGTACAATAGGTCCAGAAGGAGGCCACTGCGAGTCTTTGAGAGAGCGTCAAGCTCATCCCTTACCCCAGCAGTGATCTTCAGCTCAGCCTTCCCTACCACCTCATTGAGGGAAATGTCCAGGTTCAGGCCTGCATCGATTAGGGAAACCCATCCACAAGCATCAACCAGGACTGAAACCATGGGATCAGCCCGAGATGGTCCCGTGCCCAATCAGGCGCCATCTGGAACCGACTCTCCTAGAGAGTGTGATCCTGCTCCCCTTCTTGGCGCAAATGGGCAGCCTGAGGCTTAGCGTAGCCTTCTTCCCCTTGATGTTAGCGACGGTCCCTACGCTGGTCGCAGTAGCGGAATTGACCATCAGCATCTCGTTCGGCTGTAGGGGCCTGATGCCACCATCGTCATCGCTTCCCGAGATCATCTTGTCCAATAGTTGCAGGTCTAGGGCCAATTCCTCCCATATCGGCGGCAACTCCCCTTCTCTTGCCATTACTTGCCCCGATAGGTCGTCAGCCTTCGTAGCAAGAGGGTCCAGGGGTGTCGAAATACCGCAGAGTCCCCCTGAGACGGCAGTCTTCAGGTCCTTTCCACCTCCCTTGATGCCATTTATTGTGGTCCTGAGGGGCTCCCATCGAGTCTTGTTACCTTCCTGGATCCTCCTTCCCGGTGCAATTAGGATGCTATCACCGAGGCTGAAGGAACCCTCCACTATGCTCCCCCCAATCACGCCTCCTTTGATATCAGAAGGCCTGGAACCCGGGCGGTTCACGTCAAAAGACCTCGCGACGTACATCAAACCTCCATCATCCTCGGATCTATCAGGGGTGGGTATGGTCTCCTCGATGGTCTCGATCAGGATGTCCAGATTCACGTCGTGATGCGCCGAGACTGGGATTATCGGCGCATCCTCTGCAATAGTCCCACTGATGAACTCCTGAATCTCGTTGTAGGACTCAATCGCCCTCTCTTTGCTGACAATGTCGATCTTGTTCTGGACTACCACGATATTCTTTATCCCCGCTATCTCAAGGGCTGCTAGATGCTCCCTCGTCTGAGGCTGGGGGCACTTCTCTGTCGCAGCAACAAGTAACAATGCCCCATCCATTATCGATGCACCCGATATCATCACAGCCATCAGGGTCTCGTGACCCGGTGCATCAACGAAGGACACAACCCTGAGCAGGTCCCCTTCCCCCTTCTCCCCCTCTGGATGTTTTCCCTTGGAGTAGTGTTCACCGTCGGAAGTAACGTGGAATGAAGTATCCGCATACCCCAACTTGATGCTAATCCCCCTCTTCCGCTCTTCCGAATGGGTATCAGTCCAAGTTCCAGATAGGGCCTGCGTCAACGTGGTCTTTCCGTGGTCAACGTGACCAACCATGCCGATATTGACTTCAGGCTGCTTGCTTTTTGCTCTGGTCAGCTTCAATCACCTCAGTCGTCACTCCTCTTCACCAGAGGGCTGTTCGACCGCGGCTTCCTCTCCGTCGATAATCGCAGCAAGCGAGCGCTTGCCTGAATCAACTACCTTGAGGTTAATCTGACGTGTATCCTGACTTATTACATTCCCACGGAGGTTCCTTCTCCTCCTAAGGCCATCGTACTTGTATCGGTACTCCTTGCTGTTCTTGTTGACGAATTTCTTCCCCTTGTACCCCACTCCAGCAGTAATCAGAACCGATTTCACTCCCGATCCGTCAAGATCCGGCCTCATCGGCCTCCCTGTTACATCGGATCCGCCTGTAATCTCCAGTTTGTATCCAGTGAGGCTTGAATCTCCGTCTCCGACGAACATCCCGTCCACCGAATCACCAATTTTCTTTCCCAGAAAGTGATTGTAGTTTGCCCCCGTTATGTCCATCGCGAATGACCTACCTCCAGACTTGGGATTGGTGTCGTTCACCACTGCCTTGAAGGACTGCTCGCCTGCCATCTGGTCACCTTGGACGGCATCCCGACATTAGGCCCCTATAAGAGCGGTTCGGAGTTGACTTACCGACTATCTCCTCAGAAGCCCGTTTTCTATCCTGCTTCCGATAACCGCGGGAACCGAGTTTGGCATCGTAATGTAACGTGTCCTCCCCCTCCCCCGATTCGAACTTGAGGCCCTGCTGACGATCAATCCCTCCGATTCAAGATGCTTCAGATATTTCCAGAATGTGGTGTACCCCTTTGGCGTCTCGTTGTTCTCCTCGCAGACCAGCTCATACAACTTGCTAGCATCCCCGCTGGATATCTCTTCCTCCCTCTTCAGTCTCCTACAGATTCCGAGAAGGACTAATTTTTGGTGCAGTTTCAGGCCATCAACTTGATTCGGCTCCACGGAGGCAGAGTGGGATTTGCTTGGAAGAACATCGTCCAATGTCACTTTCTCTCTCCCGTCCTTTTCCGCCTCCCCAATTGCGTGATCAAGGAGTTCAATGGCCATCCTAGCATCTCCACCCGACTCCTCTGCAAAAATGCCAATCTTTTGGAGGACCTCGTTACTAACTGAATTCGGCCTGCAAGATGCCTCGTACCGTTGCCTCGCTATTTTCACTAGTTCACTCGCCACATAGGGTCTCATTCGGAGGATGTTGCTTTCCCCCAGTCGAGATTTGATGGCAGCCTCGAAAAGGGTGAAGAGCGAATCTTCCTGGCTCACCATGATTAGCGATAGCGTCCCCTCTCCCTCCTTGTCTTCGTCTATCCTCAGGAGCTTGTAGATCAGGTCTGAGTTATCTCTCCTAACTAGCACGTCAACCTCGTCCAGAATCAGAAGTAGATGACTTTCGCGTGAGCGGATGTTACGCCTAATGCTCTGTATTACCTCTCCAGAGCTGAAACCGCGCTCGGGATGACCTGAGTCAAGAGACAATGCTATTTGCTGAAGAACCTGGGATGCCGAGGGATGGCTCCTGCAATTTACATGGGCGATCGAGACTTTCCTCCGCCCCTCTAGTTTTGCTGCGACGTCCATGCAGAAACGACGAGTTAGGACAGTCTTCCCAGATCCAACGTTCCCCGTGATTACGGCCCTACAACTGACATTGTGATTCTCTATTCCAAAGAACATCGATGCTAATTCGACAAGTTCGTCCTTTCTTCCCACCAACTCGGAAGGAGTCCAGTCATAGGACAAAGGCTCCCGAGAAATCAGAACCTTGCCCGCCCCAATCCTGTCTAGGTAGTCCGCCATTGATTCCTTGCACATTTCGATGTTCTTAGACATATTTGGTTCAGACCCGTCAGCAACCCTATGATTGCCACACGACTCTATTTGCTTCGGTGTTTTGATAGGCCTGAGCGTACCAGCGCTACTTGAGGCCGTGCCGTGGTGCTGAAGAGGGTGTTCAAGAAGCCAACAAGATTGAGCTTATTCGGCGCTACGCTTCTAGCCTTTTTCGAGTCAGTAAACAGCTCTGGATTCTCCGACAACATAGCAATTAGCACCGGACTGGTCGGCCAAGAAAGCATCCCTCAAGGGAAGGAGAAGATAATGCTCCCAGAGGGCGCTGACTTCGAGATTTGGGGCAATCTGGAAATCGGAGTCTTAGATTACGCAATAGTGACATCTCTTGTTTACACACTAGTGTCATTATGGGTCCATAGGCCGATTGAATACCAATTCGGAGTAAAGAAGACCAAGAAACTGATCGCAATCAAGTCCATTCGTTCTATTAGAATAGGTATCCTTGTCCTTTTCGTTTCACTGCTTTCCACGGCAAACAAGATGGGGAAATTCGCCGACATATCAAACAATGTTCTAGGTAAGACGACAAATGTAGGGCCCTTTGGCAGGTATGATGGGTCATGGGATTTCCAGGGACAGGAACTAGAGTGGGGCCTGCTTGATTTCGCAGAATTATTATTCCTCTTCTGCCTCTCTCTTTACATTGTTTGGAAGGGGCTGGAGGTAGACAAGGCAATACTTAACCCGATTCCGGATAATAGGAACTACATTGAGAGGATTTGGGGCGGAATTAGAGAGGCCGAGAGAGATCAGAGAACGGACATTGAAGAAGGGGCGGTGAAAGCCAACGAGTCATTTACAAAACTCGTCAATTTACTAGGTGCGGCTACTTCAATGAATGTTGCCGCAACTTCTCTGGACGAGGGCAATGTCAAGGTCGCATTCAACAAGTGGAAGAATCTTACTCATCGAAAGGGCAAGCAGAACAAAGACTGGCTCGGGTTGTCAGAATCTATTGACCAGGCCGGAAGCTTCTCTGATGAGGAGGAGTGAAGAGATATCGGCGGGTTAAAGCCAACATATGGGTTGCGAAAATTACGGTGAGTGAATGGCAGGCGAACAAACAAGAGAGGAAGTAACAGCAAGGCTGGAGGCTATTTTCTCATCGGCTATGGAAGGAGAGGAACTGGAGAAGGCTCTCGTTAGCATCGAAAAGAGACTGGACAAGTTTGAGGGGAAGTGGGGCGGACTGATCAAGTGGGCCGAGCAGAAATACGGAAAACCAGAAGACTCCGAACAACCAGGCCAAGAAGAAAAAGAGCAAGTTCAGCAGGAATCAGAACCCCCTGCCCAAGTCGCGATGTCACGTGAAGAAGCCTTCAGCACATTGGAGTCTATTTTTCGCTCCAATATTGAAGGACAGGAGTTGGAAAAGATGATTGGCAGCATCGAAAAGAGGCTAGACAAGTTCGAGGGCAGATGGCCGAAACTGATCCTATGGGCAGAGGGGAAGTACGGCAAGGCGGATTCCAAGGTAGAAGTGGCTGCTGAGGCAACTGAGACTCCGCAGGAAACCCATGGCATCGAACAAACATTGGAATTAATAGTCGGAGGCGAATACGAATCGGCATTGAAAAACCTCAAGCATATGGTTTCCGAAGATCCTTCCGACTCAGATACGTGGAATGCCTTCTCTTCCTATTTTTCTTCAATCGGACTCTCTGGAAGGGCGAAGGCTTGTGAGGAAAAGGCCGAATCCTCGTCATAGTGACTTATTGCAAACGGGGCTATTCCCCCTTTTGCCCCATTGTAAGGCCTGGACCACAATTAAATGTACCCCGTCTTTCCCAAGTCTCGGTAGTTTTCATGGCAAAGAAGATTCCTGAGCATGTTGCGTTCCGTCTGGCACAGAAGGCCAAGGACGCTCAGAAGAAAAATAAGGAGGCCGACAAGAAGGTAAAGGAGGCCGAGAAGAAGGTAAAGGAGGCCGAGAAGAAGGCCAAGGAGGCCGAGAAGAAGGTAAAGGAGGCCGAGAAGAAAATTAAGGCGACCGAGAAGGAAGAAGATGACCACGACGACTTCGACGACTTCGATGACCTCGATGACTTCGATGACCTCGATGACCTCGATGTTGTAGAAGAGTCATCAGACGAACTCGAAGAAGAAACCACTAGTGAAGGCGCCTCGGAAGAATCTGATGATCAGCTTGAGGCTTTGCTAAAACAGGCATCAAGCTCGGAGAGCAGTGATCAGAGAATTCAGAGGGCGAATCGCCTAGTTGCAGAGGGGGACTTTGACGGGGCCCTCGAGATTTGGAAGGATCTAACAGCTAGCGAAGCCGAGAACCCAGAAAATTGGAGGGGCCTATCTTCTGTTTTGGACCAGAGGAACCAACCAGGGGATTCAGCAAAGGCACAAACTGCAAGGGATCACGCAGATAGAATTCAGAATCAGGCTATTGCGGAAAAAACTGGAAGGAAGATGGAGGACATTATCGCCGATCTTATGGATGATGGCGTCTTAAATTTCAGTTCCGGCTCGGATTCGAAAGACCCAGAATAGATATTCCAACAGTTGTTCTCGTCAGATTACTCGTCAACAGCCCACCATTCACATTAATAACTCGTCACCCTTGGGGGTGTTCAGGGATTACTATGGTAGAACTAAACGATACACAAAGAATGGGACTTCTAATTGGAGCAGCCGCGATTCTAATCTTCGTTGTTGTGAACATGGCAGGATTGTTAGGGGGTGGCGACAAGCTGTTCCTAATCGATCTGATTGGAATCGGCAGTATGGATGCAATGAGGCCAGACACCGGTTACAGCACACAAGACCTTGTCGGTATGCTAGCAGCAGCAGCGTTGGGGGCACTTTACTTCATGTCCGCAGAAGATGAACTCGACTGGGAAGCCCTATTGGGCGACGATGACGATGACGAAGAAGAGTAATCTTCCAGACAGCGTTACCTTGATTCAATTTGCTGGTATAGATGCCGAAAGCCTATCTGCAGATTTATGGAATTTCATCGAACTTGTAACCAGTTTCCCATTTCTTGTCACCAAGAACAACCTCAAGTTCGAATGGGGTTAGTAGCGGTTTTGCATAACGAACTGAATCGTCAATCGCAATCCTAGGACAAGCGGTATTGACAAATGCGTCCACTGGATAGAAGTCGATTAATTCGGGTCCAACATGTTCCAATGCAAGCAGGTAACCCTTCCTACCATGCTTTTCCAGTTTCCTCTTCATCCTAAGTGCCAGATTCCTCCTCATCTGACCGGGTTTTTCACCTATTAGGATTCCAAAAGTCTTTGCTTGGTCACAAGACATAATCAGCCCGAACCTCTGCCTCAGGATCCCCTCAATCCTTTGGAATGACATTTCCTCGGCCCCGCCAGTGTAAGG
>Ga0315327_10002212_pt1 | contig 10255 bp, 7 predicted proteins | sample M110032315metaG_FD_203460 | JGI IMG/M metagenome (GOLD analysis project Ga0315327, IMG submission 203460) | Ammonia-oxidizing marine archaeal communities from Monterey Bay, California, United States - M1 100m 32315 | ecosystem: Environmental > Aquatic > Marine > Coastal | place: USA: California... | reverse complement strand
TCCGTTCTTTTCAGCTGTAGTCATTTAGTAATTCTCCGTTGTAGCGATCATGAAGATAGTTGAATGAAAGTCAATGAGTTGGATCACGAGAATTGAAACTCCCGCGCTGAAACTACGAGAGTTAACATCTGAACGACCCTGGCTGTACTAATTTCAGCAGCAGTGCCAGACGACCAGTCCAATACTCCATCTACTTGCGCATGAGCGACGAGAGTATCTCGAGTCCCTGATTCCACTTCAAGCGGACCAATCAAATCAAGAATGTTGTCAACTAGTTGTTCAGGGGTGGTCAAATTGCCTTGCGAGCTAATTCGATCGATGATCGCTTTCACGCCGGGCTTGTCAGGATTATTCAGCGTATCGATGGCGTAGTTCACTCGTTCAGTGAGGGTACCTCCATCGATCCATTCCTTCCCTGTGTGCCAGCCTTCCACGCTTGGCGGATCCATCAGCTTCTGCCCCATCGTTACGATCGTGCCTTCGAGCTTGTGGAGGTCAGGAGCAGGTTCAGCGTATTCGCCCGATAGCTTCAGGACACTCGCAACAAACTCGGCTGGCGATTTCACATGCTTGAATCGCGCTGCCTTGAACCATTCAGAGTTGAATAGAGTACGCATAACCACTTTCATGTCGGCATCAGAGTCGATCCATGCTTTAGCTAGATCATCAATAGCACTAGGATCAGCGGGGGGGGCAATGCTCCATGCCGGAACCTGTGCCTCGTCGGCGACAAAGAAGTTGTAAAGATGTCGTCCAATAAATCGGGCGGTCACTTCCTGCTTGGCAATGATGTTGATAATGTCTTCACCATCCAAATTACCGGTGTGTCCTAAAAATGTTTTCTGACCACCATCGTGGTCATCTGCTCTAAATCGATATTTCACATCGAAATGTCCAAACGGATACAGCGCAACCGGCGTGTCATAGGTCCATCCGGTGAAGGCGCGTGCAGCACTCTTAATATCGTCTTCAGTGTAATTACCAATACCCATGGAAAATAATTCAAGAATTTCTCGCCCGTAGTTTTCGTTAATCGCATTGCGATGATTCTCATTGTTGTCGAGCCAGAAAATCATTGCAGGGTCACGTGAAATTCCAAGAAGCAACGTCCTGAAATTGGCCAAGCAGTTGGTTCGCAACATCTGAATATGATCAACCATCGTCGGAGTATGTTCACTCTTGGTCCAACCTGTTGCAAAAACGCTATGCCAGAAAAGCGTCATCTTCTCTTCGAGCGGACGATCGGTGTTAACCATTCGGTAGAACCACCGACCATTCCAAATTGCAGGATTGTCTTTATTGGCATGTAAATGCGGATAGAAGCGACTAAGAATTTCGTCTTCAGGCGCATCGAATCGCTCAGGATTTAGTAAATCATCGACCACATCTTCATAGCTTCGAGCAGCGTACTCCTCTAACTCGTTCCGGTCGGAACCGAATCCAGCCCGACGCAAGAGGTGCGCCATTAGTGAAAGGGGGTTAGAAGCCGCAATTGTCATTGCTATCCTCACGCTTTCGGCGTTTTCACAAATTTGCCACAGATGGAATGCACCTTACCCGAATTCCCCGCAGTATGAGCAATTTAAGTGAAATTCGTTACAACACCCCAAATCTCATACCGAATCTTTCACCACACAGTTATATTTCGGGCTGCCAGACATTAAATATGAATGAATCAAAGAACAAAACTCGGGAAACTATTTTGAAAAGTTCAATCGAATACGCTACAAATCTTGCTACTCACTACGGTCACCGATTGGAAAGATCTGTGGTGTACACCCAGGGCGTGGCAATTAGCGGGCGGCTTCGACTGCACGATCTACTTCCTGAATCGAATAACCCTGTAGCTGACATTGTTGAAATCGTTGCCGAATACGCCAATGCCCCTTTGGACATCTTCAGTCCGTCAGACGGTACAGCCAATTACGCTGGAGTGTGCTGGTCCGATGAATTAGCTGCAGCAACCGATGATGGCAATTACGCCGATCTAATAGAACAGGTCGCTGACATGTTCGGTCCGAACTTGTCAGCCGGTCCACTCGACCCAGATGTACGGGTCGAGGATTTCTTTTTTGCAGCGACGATTTTAGGTCGTGCGTACCTAAGCTCCGGAGACTCGAAACACATCGACTTGCTCACCGAGTTTCTGCTTGCAGCCGATACCCTTCAAGAAAATGGACTCTGGTGGCACTGCAAAGCCTCACCATTTTTTTGGGGACGAGGCAATGCTTTTGCTGCCCTCGGATTCGCCGAAGCTCTTACTTATATGCCCGAAGATCACCCTTCACGAGAAGAATTACTTCACACACACCTTCTTCACTTGGAAGGTCTCGCAAAGTGTCAAGATGAATCAGGCATGTGGAATCAGGTAATCGACATGCCCGAAACCTACCTTGAGTTCAGCGCCACAGCGATGATCGGATATTCGATTGCCCGAGGTCTACGCGAGGGATGGCTTGACGAAGAATGGCGAGGTGTAGCGGATAAGGCATGGAAAGGAATTTCTCAGCGGATATCGGAGCAAGGCGAGCTTGAGCATGTATGCATAGGAACAGGACCACTCGCAACCCTCGATGAATACGTTCAACGGCCATATACCGACGGTCCTGATGAGCGCGGCGGCGCAATGGCACTGTGGTTCGCAGTGGAAATGGCTCGACTAGAAACTGGCGTTTAGTAACTTAGTAACAAGGAAGGATTTAATAATCGATTTACGACACGCTCATCGTTGGATCTGGAGCGCATGAATTGTCCTAGACCCCAAAATTAGAATATGCACAAGCAGCTTTGACCTGTCGGAAATCCCAACAAATTCTACTCCGGACAAGTCGACTACACCTAGTAACACGAGTAAGTAGAACAAGGACTAGAAACACCCAACACGCATCAGAATCACAGTGCAATATTCGTTGAGTTCCCTCTGGGACATTGATTCTCAGTGCTTTGTTACGCTGGCATTAGTTATCAAATTCCAGCTAGTTTGAAAATCGTTCGAGTCCGAACTTGGCGATTGGCAAATCAGTCTCGCCAGCGATAATCAAATCGGCAATAGCCCTGCCAATCACCGGTCCCATCAAAATTCCCTTGCCACCTGTGCCAGTCGCTATAAACGCTCGCTCTTTACCGGGGATTTTTCCTATGATCGGATCTCCATCTGGCGTTACAGGTCGCATACACGCAGTGTGAAGAACCAATTTGTGGGACTCGAGTTCTGGAACTACCCTCATGCCACGTAGTGAAAGCGCTTCCAATGCCTCGCCCGACGGAGTGACATCGAAGCCTGACCCATCTTGAACAGTAGCCGCCAACCACGTCGCTCCGTCGCCTTTCTGAATAACGGAGCATGAGCTACCCAACGAGTAGCAGTGAATGTGAATTCCAAGCGACGGGTTGAGACCTTCAACCCGAACGATCTCGCCTTTTTGTGGGACGATCGGAATGTCGATATCGGTCCAAAAGTTCGCAGCACCCGACCATGGTCCCAGTGCGAGAACGACCGCATCGCAATAGATTCGCTCTTCGCCACATTTTACGCCAACAGCTCGATCACCATCGTAAATCACGCCAGTCGCCTCGGCCAGAACGATCTCGATACCTCGTGATTCAGCCGCTTGAGCAGTTGCCAGCGTTAGATTGTAGCTATCAAGCATGATGACGTCTTCAACGAGCGCCCCACCGTAGTTGTCGGAAGTAATACGAGGTTCCATCGCATAAACATCGCTAGGCTCCAACCACGTTGATTTGAACTGCTCGAAGCCGTTAATACGATCGACCTCAGCCTTAATCTCAGGAATCTCCGACTCTTCTAGCGCAAGCTCAAGATGCGGAACGCTAAGGACTTGAGCATCGACTCCCGACTCTTGCTGAATAGTATGGAGCATTTCTTTGTGCATGTTGAACGACAGATGATTCAGCGTTTCGATCTTGCCTGTCTCATTTGTTGGATTGAGGAGACCGAGCGCAAACCCTGACGCGTGATTGCCGATCGAATCCCGCTCGACTATAGAAACACTCAGGCCTTCACAGGCGAGTCGATAAGCGATCGAAGATCCCACAATCCCGCCGCCAATCACGACTACATCGCTTCGAGATCTCATTCGGCAATATCCTGAGTTTTCAGCCAATCAGCAATTATTCCTCGATCGTGATCGAATGCCAATTCAGGCAGTTCGCCCACATTGAACACCCGAACATCAAGCGTTTCATGATCAGCAGAATCGAGTTTGCCGCCAGTAACTCGTACTTGATACACGGCTAAAACTATCGGATTTCCATCTTCGGAGTACAACCCAACAAGATGTTCGACTTCAACATTTAATCCGCACTCTTCAAGCACTTCACGTTCGACCGCACTTTCCAGTTTCTCTCCTCGGTTTACATATCCAGATGGAAAACTCCACTTTCCAATAGCTGGCTCAATAGCGCGCTGAACCATCACAATCCCACCATCGATAGGCACTATAGCTGCACCAGCGATTTTAGGATCGTTCCAAATTGTGCGACCACAAGTTGAACACTCCGGCTGTCCGTACGGACCAGCGATTAGATTGGGCAGTCCGTGGTTATGTTCGATTCCCACTAAAACAATTTCCTGTCTCTGATGCGATGCCTAATTACGGTGACATTCGTAAATAAGTCAGGCGACTCTAACAGAGGAAGCTTCGAAGTGTTCTGGCGCACTGGTAATGAATTCGACGCTAGAATACAAGCATAATAATCTCATCCCAAATGATGATCGAATGTTCAAGCCCATCCTTCGAAATAAGCTCGTCACATACGTAGTGCTACCAGTAATCGCACTGGTAATACTAATCGTGCTCGGTGGTGGTTGGTACTTTTCGAGCGTACTTGAAGCAGATGGGCTTCGGGTCGACAACTCAAATCCTGAGAATAGCGTTGAGGTAGTCGACCTTGATATCGATTCGATCACACTACGCCAACTTCCCGACGCCGAAGAACAGGATATCCTCACTACCTCGGCTAGATGGGGAATCACAGATGGCGTCAACTACGGTCAACTTGGAGATCTTTTTTCAGATATTGATGGCCTCGTAACCCGCGAATTTGATCTCCAGCTTGGCGGATTCCAAATCGGCGACAAACTGTATCTTGACAGAACAGCTAGACCTCATGAGCCGGATCTAAACTCTGAATACCAGGATGTTGTTATTTCGGGTCCGTTAGGGAACTTCGGAGCATGGTATTTACCTCATCTCCCAGATGGTGATTACGCAAGCGATCCTTCAGATGTTTGGGCGATATACGTTCACGGCCGCACAAGTAATCGTGACTCTTCACTGAAGATCATCGGCACTGGTGGTGTTCCATCATTGGCAATCGACTATCGAAACGATCTGAACGCTCCTCCGAGCAAATCAGGTTACTACGACTTCGGAACCAGCGAATGGAGAGACGTCGAAGCCGCCGTACAATATGCTCTAGATAACGGTGCAAAGAAGGTCATCCTTGTAGGGTTCTCTATGGGCGGGGGTGTCGTAGTCAATTACCAGCTTCGTTCCGATCTTGCCGATCATACTGTCGCAATGATTTTAGAAGCACCGATGTTGAACTTTTCTAGAACCGTCGATAAGGGAGCCGAAGAACGTGGAGTACCGGCACCAATTACTTTAGTTGCTAAGGCGTTTGCCACAATGCGTTTTGGAGTGGACTGGGGTGAATTAGACTTTCTTTCACACGCTGACAAAATCAATGTCCCGGTGTTGCTAATTCATGGAGAAACTGACGATACAGTGCCACTTGAAACTAGCATCGAATTAGCTGATGCTCTCCCAGAATTGGTTGAACTACACACGTTCTCAGATGCAGGTCATGTCGCCGCTTGGAACTGGCATCCGTCTGAGTACACGATACTCGTAAAAGAATTCATCGAACGATTCCGTTAAAAACTCAACCGTATGATTAAACTTCGGCTTGCTAGTCACTCGGAAAAATAAACTTTGGCATCGGCAAATACTAGTAATTACTCTGAAGGCGATTTCTTCGCCGTGCCGCTCAAGACTGGCGGCTACGGAATAGGCATCGCAGTGTGCGTAGGACCACGACGTACCGTCGTTGGTCGATTCTTCAAACCGATATACGACGAATTGCCGACTCCCGACGAACTTATTCAACTCACAGAAGACGATTCAGTTCACATTGAACACTTCCGAGACGATGGACTTCAAGACGGATCATGGAAGATCATCGGGCAACATCCGTTATGGGACAGCTATGAGTGGCCAATTCCTAGATTTGGTGTGTTCCAGCCCAAGGCTAACGATTCACAGGGACAGGCATTTGAGATTGAATTCGATGAGCAACTTCGCAGCGCTCGACAAAAGAAAGTCACTATCGAACACTTCAGGATGCTTCCCTACGAAATCCTCGCTCCTGCAAAAGCAGCGGAGATTACTCTGACTCTCGCCTTGACTCGTCCCGGTTGGAAGCGCTCAGTTCCCGGCTTAGACTAAAGCCTAGAGAACGAAAATTTGCAGGACAATTTAGTCGACCGAGCGAGTAAGTTCATGAAGCGGTCTACGTAAGAAGTTCACGAATGACGCCACAACACCGACAACACCTGCACCGATCGTTGTTGCCAGAATAATCACCACCGGCAGCCAATTAGTTTGTAGTATGAACGGCGGTAGCAACTCCCTGCCGGTCTCTGAGTGAGCGATCGCGCCAACGGCCACCTGGCTGGCGACCAGACCTGCAGCCACGCCGACAATTATTCCACTGATTGCTACTATCCCATGTTCGATTAGCGAGCTTCGCATGAAGCCTGATTTTGTAAAACCCATCGCTCGCAGATAAGCAGAATCGTGAACTGTTCGTGTCGAGTGTGTTACTAAGTAAGTGATATATCCGAGTACCAGAGCTATACCGCCGATAGTTAAAGATACGATTCCCATTCCTCGCCAGCCAGCAACTGTCAGTGGATCGATTACAGAATTATTGATTCGCTTTTCACGATCAAGAAGTGTTCCCCCTCGAAATATTTTCCGAACGTCCTCAGTGACCCGAATATGATCGTCTAAATCAATATCAACGAACGCCTCATTGGCGCTGATGCTTGAAAGACCACGTAGTTCAACGAATTCGATAAGGGCAGTCAAATCTAACACCATAAACGGTGCCCGATCGGGATCGAGGGTTGGAAAGTAATCAGTAGTTCCGACGGTAATTACCGGGATGAAACCTCCCGAAATCTTAACCACCATTGGTTCACCCAATAAAGTACCAGCAGCGGCAAGGAACTCGTTAGAAACGATTACCGGAACAGGATCGCCAGTTGTACTTCGATACGCTCCTCTAATACCCGCAACCGTTCCTCGATCAAGCGTCATCTGACCTACATTTACGCCAAAATCTCCTATTCCCGTTGGTTCTGCCACAACATCGAATGAATCATCTAAACCATTTGAGGTTGGGAACGGAGTCCACAGGTTTTCGCCATCGAAGTCTACAAGCGTCGTTTCAAATCCCGTACCAACCGCCTTAATGTCGTCTATTGACCAAACAGTCGGCGCTCCGCCATCAGTTCCCACTTGCATAAAAGTCTGGATCGACACAACTTCAACCGGTTCGGACAAATGAGTCGGAACTGCAGTCGACTTTTCTTCCCATACTTCGCCAATCTGGCCGAACGTCACCGGGAGTTGCTTACCTTCAGCGCCTTTCAGGACTACCCAAAAGAAGTGATTTAAAACGAATGGATCCTGTTTCGTCCAGACGGTAAGCGAAGTCGTGCCGGAAGGAAGATATATCGGTTCAGGTTTCGACGGGATGTTCACTTTCGCTAAAGCAACTTCAAGTGGTTCTTCTGAAAAATCGTCCCTAAACCATGCCGTCTCGGGAAACTTGTCCGTTTCAACAGCTAGAACGTCGAATTCAATTCCAAGATCGGTAGTACCGACATTACCGTTATGCCGGTAGGCCAAAGATGCTTGATTGACACCTTCGATCGCCATCAGTTGATCAATCTCGGCCTGATGCACGTCGATATGCACTCCACCAGGAAGAACACGCAGGCTAGTAGCGTTATCGTAAAGAATCTGCTCACGATCGCTGCGCTCAAGCGTCGATCCTAGCGTACCCACCATCACTCCCAGACCTGTTCCAAGAATAATCAATAGGACAGGCCAAGAGTACCAGTACGGACTTCTGCCTAGTCTCCAAAACCCTATCACCGTCGGAGCTGAAGTGAATCGACTTACAATATAAGCTGATGTCTTCGTAATTACCGGAAAAGCCCTAAGCATTATCAGTGCAACAGATATAAGCAACATTGCGGGGGAGAAGAGCAAAGTCGGATCAGTGACAATATTCCCATCACGGTCACTAGAGGCGATGCCACGAGTGGTCATCTCCCATAGAAACAGACCACCAAATAAGACTATCAATAAGTCTAAGTAAAGACGCTGGAAAACCGGTGGGTTATCTGGGCGTGCTCGACTACGCTCGACATTTGATATACCAGATCTAGCAACGAGCAATGTCGGCAAAAGTACGATCAAAAACGACAATAAAGCGGTAGTTGAAGCCCAAACCCATGCCATTGGCGATAACTCAACAGGCAGATTAGTGCCGTGAGTTAGTGAATCGAAAACCGGCAATCGACCTGCGAAACCTATAGCTGCGAAGGCAAGAAACGGTGCTATCAACGCTGGCAAAGCGACAGTCATTATCGATTCGATTATTTGAACCCTCATCACCTGATAAGTAGAGAGTCCACGCGATCGCAACATCACTGTTTCCAGTTCACGTTTTCGTGCAATCAGCGAAGCCACTAGGAACAGATAATACGCAACAACCGATATCGCCAAAGCAGCCAACAGCAAGGCTGGCAATCGCAGGAACAACATCTTTTCGTCCATACGATGAATGGCAGTTCGTGCGCCGATCAAGGCAACAGATCGAGGCAGAACCGAAGTTATTTCTTCTTCGAAGACGTTCATTGCAGCCACGAGCGAGCCCGGTTTGCTATCAGAAATCTTGTCAGGATCGGTGAACAGCACCCGGCTATAGTTCATCGGCAAACCCGCATTCGACGGTCCAACCCCAAGGGCTATCGTATCCTCATCGGTAAACAAGACGATTGGCATATCAATGCCTCCAAATATCTCGGGAGGCAATGGTTCCAGAATTGCGTCTGGGCTACCTAGCCAGAATTCATCTTTAAGATTATTTACCTCAAATATGCCGACAATCTCGGCCTTTACGAATCCCGAGCGACGGGACACAGAGGTTGCATGAACAATATCGCCTATGCTGAAGTCGACGAAATTGTCCCCGTGTCGGAGCTCTTTGGAACGCTTGTAATAAAGCGCTACCTCGACAATCTGGACGCCGTTCTCATCGACCCTAACTTGCGGACTTGGAGATCGCCCTTCAATGTATGTGACAACGTCGAAAAGCCCTTCTATTTCATGAAAATATGCCTTCGACACGTATGTGCCACGGAGAATTTCCGTTTCGGTCTCTGGATCGTCATCCTCAACACCCCAATAGTGCGCACGAGACTTAATACGAGTCGATCCATTGCCTATGATCGGTGCAAGATCGATATTTACTGCCGCGTCGATCGTTGAGTTGGCGTCTTCAATCGCCTGTACTTCAAGCGGTATCCAATCGGAAACAGCTCCCACATTTTTGTTGTATCGTCCGATCGTATCTACAACATCTGCCATACCGATTTTCTCCAATGAACGGAGATATATCGGGCCGCCTGCCATCACTGTTGCTGCAAGTAAAACAGCAACCAACACACCTAGCGCTAAAAAACGGTCACCTCTAGCGCGCCGTTGTGCGAATCGAGAGAAATTCAAATTTCAGAAATGCCAATAATGCAGTAAACGTTCGTATCTTCTGCTACTCATCAGTCAATTAACAGTCAAATAAGCGGTCTGTATTTTATACAAATATGAGTGATCAGGAATGATTACAAAAGCAGGGTTTTTATAGAACCAAAAAAGCCTAAACCGTTTAAATCAAAAACCGCCGAAATGGCGGTAAATTGGGTACATATGGTGGGCCTGGGATGACTCGAACATCCGACCTCTACTTTATCAGAGTAGCGCTCTAACCAGCTGAGCTACAGGCCCTTTGAGTGTGACTCAAATATGTGAAATATAAGAGTAACAACTCAAAATTTTACTACTGCTTGCACTAGATTGTGTAGTTATTTTTTTGAAATATCGCCTGTTCCGCCAAGATCAGCAGTCCTTTCGTCCAAGACCGTCCAATTGCACCACAA
>Ga0315327_10002211_pt1 | contig 10256 bp, 10 predicted proteins | sample M110032315metaG_FD_203460 | JGI IMG/M metagenome (GOLD analysis project Ga0315327, IMG submission 203460) | Ammonia-oxidizing marine archaeal communities from Monterey Bay, California, United States - M1 100m 32315 | ecosystem: Environmental > Aquatic > Marine > Coastal | place: USA: California... | reverse complement strand
GTCATTCATCTGAACTTTTCCTTCTAAAATCAGTGTAATTTCAGTTGCAAGTTTATGATAATGTTTATCCCAAATCTCACCTTTTTGATGATGTCCGACTCCCACCTCAAAATCTTTAGTTTTTAACGCAGTAGGTTCAAAATCACCAATAAACCAGCCCCGCTTCATTTCTTCAAATCTAAATTTTTTCATAATATTCTTGAATTTTTTATATATCTAAACTTTTGTGAAATTATTTTAAAGTAATCAATTGAAAATAGAGTGAATTTTATAATTATTGGGTAGTAACATCAAAATGCGATGTTGATAATACACAGGTTTTACAAATTGGATGTTTCCAAAATTCACCTTTTTTATGAATGTCCCTAATGAATTCCATTTGTTTGCTTTTCCAAATTTCTTCTATAGTACCAATTACTAATTTAGATTTAATTGATTTATCTAAAAGTCCAATATTATCTATATTTGAAAATTCTGTGTTAATTTCACTTTTTAATTGTCCAATTGGCATTTCAGCAGCATAAAATGTACAACATGGCAAAATTGTTCCATTATATCTTAATGTAACCCGTTGGAATGGTTGAGCACATCTAAAATCACCTTGTAATTTTGTTTGTTCAACTTGCTCATTTGTTTTTTTACCAAATCCATCCATAATTCCTACTAAATCCTGTATTCCAATTGAATCAGCTTTACCTTCCCAAAATTTTACAAAATCTTCTAACTCATTTTTATTTACATCTGTTTTTACAAAATTTACTCTTAATGTTGGCAATTTCAAACCCATTTCATTTCTTATTTCTAAAAATCTCAGAACATTTTTTATTACTTGATCATAATTTCCTCCTGTTCTTATTTTCTCATATGTATTTTTAGTAACTGCATCTAGTGAGACTTGTAATCTCAATAATCCTGAATTGATTAAACTTTTAATCATGTCATCAGATAACAAAGAACCATTTGTACTGAAATAACTATCTATAATTCCAGCTTGATGTGCATATGAAATGAATTTAACAATATCTTTTCTGATAAGCGGTTCATTAATGTAATTTAATCGAATTGATTTGAGTCCTTTGGAAACTCCATGATCTATTACTTCTTTAAAAACTTCAAAATCAAACCAAGTTTGTTTCCCTTTTCCTTCAGTTGATTCCTCATTCCATGTACACATAGGGCATGTAAAATTACAGGAATAATTTAATTCAAAATCAATTTGAAGTGGAAAATCAGTCACTAAATTCAATTTTGTGGCTTCTTCCCATTCTTTTCTATATTCATCATATTTTTTTGGATCAATTGCATTTCTAACATCGGCATTTACGTCGGGTTTAGAAATTACTGTAGTTACTTCTGTTTTTTTCAACTTAATCAATAAAACATTTGTTTCGGCATATAAAAGTGAATTATATTTATTGTAGATAAATTGAATGAATTTAATTTAATTATTAAAAATTAATTAAAATTCTATTTAGGCTTGATTTCATTAATTATAGAATTAACTAATTTTTTTGTTTTTTCGTCAATAAAATAGGTTAAAACCAAATATCCAAAAAGTCCCAATCCTACAAATAATAAAAGATTAGGAACAAAATGAATCAAACTTGGATTAAATTCTAAAAATTCTAAAGATAAGTAATATGAAAAACCTATAGTAATTATACTTACAAAAATATATTTTATAACAGGTTTAATTTCTAATTTGAATTTAAAATTCTTTTTTATTAAAATATAAAAGTAAACACTAAAAGGAATTTCAACACCAAGCCAAACAATGGACCAATATACAACCAGTTCGGAATCTGTACTAGAAGAAGAAACTAACAGCAAAACAATTGTTAAAGAAATTAAATAAAGAGAGTATTGAATTACTCTAATTGAAAAGACTGTAAATAACTTACTCTTGATGTAATCTTTAAAAGTTGCATTTTGATTAGTATCAACTTTTTCAGATCCTGTTAAAAATTGTGCAAATGGAACAGTGAATGTAAAAAGGATTGTACGAAAAGTCATAAAAATTATTGCAGGGTAAGCGTCCACATATAATGGATTTACTGCATATGCGCCAGGCTTTGCAAAAAAGATTGAAATAGTTGCTAACGGAATTGCAACAAAAGAAAGCAATAGAATATTATTTTGTATAATACTACCCATCTCTTTTCCTTCTAATAATTTTGGATATACCGCAGTTGAAATTGATGATGCATTACTACAGAATTTTGAAATAATTATAGCAGTTCCATAAAAGGTTAAACCAAGAACAGACCCAGTGATTATACTAAAAATTACAACATCGGAAGCTGCTAAAATGGAACCTAATCCAGGATAAGAAGGTAACCAAGAAAATTTAAACCATTTTTTAATATACGAAATTTTAATTTCATCTCGTATTTTTTCTTTACCAAAAATTAGTAAGAGTGCAATACTAGGAATATAAGAAAGGGTAACTGCATAAATTACTCCCAATACTCCCATTTCAAACCAATATATTGCAACAAACAATAATGGGATTTTACTAATTTCTAAAATTAGTGTTCCATAGCTTATTGCATGAGGCTTCCAACCATAATTAATTGCAACTAAAACATTATTTAGAAAAATCATAGGGATTAAAATGAATGAAGATAATAGAATTTCTTTGTCTGCATCTAATTGATCACTTAAAGAAAAAATAATTATTAGATATAGAAAAATTCCCATACAAGAAAATAATCCACTTGACAAAATTGCAGTTTTGCCTGATTCAATTCCTCTTGCAACTTCTCGTGTAACCCAATATGTGACAATGGGTAGTATATAATTTACATATATTATCAAATTAATAATTAATCTCCACGTTCCAAATTCTTCTGGAGTAAGACCTCTAGTAATTACTAAAATCACAATTAATCCTATTACAAGTGAAAGTAAACCTGTGATTAAAGAAATCAATCCAGTATATGTAACTCTAATGTTTGACATTTTGTCTAAATAATTTTAAAATCCTTCATTAATAATATTTAATAATTTTTCGATATCCTTTCCTGTAACTTTTTGAGGATTATTATCTAGATGTTTTTTATCAAGAAGAATTGTTTCTGATGCTTCATGAATATCCTGTTTTAAACTAATTTTAGTAAATTGCAATTTTTTAACTACTTTTAAAAACCTATCATAAAAAATTGAATTATTAAATTTGTGTGCAACTGTTGTAGTAAATGCGAGTGCATGCCCATGTGAAATACCTTCGTTTGAATAAACATAAGATAATGCATGTCCCAAAGTTGTTGAACTATTTCCAAATCCTAATCCACAAATTAAAGAACCTAGAGGTAATTGTTCATATTTTTGATTTAAAATTGAGTTTTCTAATATATCAAATGCTTTTTCACATAATAATTTTGTATAGGAATTTGTAAGTTTACTATCATATGCTTCCGTAGCTTGCGCACATGCATCAATGGCAGAATTTTTAATTATTTCAAATGGTGCACCTTTAATAAAATAAGGATCAACTATCGAAATATCTGCAAATAAATCATTATTATGAAAACTAGTTTTCTTTCCATCTATCTGTAATACTGAAATTCTAGTTACTTCACTACCACTTCCAAAAGTAGTTGGAATTAAAATTTTTTTTGTTTTTAATTTATTCGCTACAAATTTTGCTACATCCAGTGAACTACCACCACCTAAACCAATCACAGAAGAAAAAGTTTGATTATATTCAGATAGAATTTTTTCAACTGTTTCCATTGAAGGATTGGGTTCAACTGAATCAAATATTTGAAAATCTTTAATGTTAAGATAATCCAACCAACCTCTAGATTTTGCTCCAGAAGAGGTGATTATAAGGGAATTTTTTTCAAATGGGAATTCCCTAGTGGAATTCATTCCAAATATTATTCTATTAGGCTGTCTTATCGTATACAATGATTTTTCTTAATTTGAATATTCTTTATAAGTACAATAGCAAGAGACGTGGTAATGTCCAATAGTAAAAAATTAAAAGAAATTTTAGAAAAAAAATCTATTTTAAAAATAGGGGGCGCATTTGATGCGTTATCTGCAAAACTTGTAGAAGTGACTGGGTATGATGCAATTTGGGCTGGAAGCTTTGCTATTTCAGCAACACATGCATTACCAGATGCAAGTATTTTAACAATGACAGATTTTCTTAAATCTGCTGAAAATATGGTTGATGCCTGCAATATACCAGTAATTGCAGATTGTGACACGGGGTTTGGAGGACCAGCCAATGTGAGTCATGCAGTAAAAAAATATGAAAAAGCAGGGATTGCAGGAATTAGTATCGAAGATAAAACATTTCCAAAACAAAATAGTCTTTTAGAAAATTCCAAACAGGATCTTTTGCCAGAAAAAGATTTTGTAGCAAAGATTATTGCTGCAAAAGAATCAAAAAAAGATCAAAATTTTATGATAATTGCACGTACAGAAGCTTTGATTGCAGAAAAAGGAATGAATGAAGCAATTAGAAGAGCTGATGCTTATGAAAGTGCAGGTGCGGATGCAATTTTAATTCATTCTAAAAAAAATACACCAAATGAAATTTTTGAATTTTCTAATAAATGGAAAGGAAAAATTCCATTAGTAGTTGTACCAACATCATATCCATCTGTTAAAGTGAATGAACTTATTTCTCATAAAATAAAAATGGTTATTTATGCAAATCAATCATTACGAGCAGCACACAATATAATGTTAAAAGTACTACAAGAAACACTTGAAAAAGATAGTTTGGAAAAAGTGAATACGGAATTATCAAGTATGAATGATATTTTTAAACTTCAAGAAATGTATAAAATTAATGATCAAGAAAAAATGATTGAAAAGAACTTAAAAGAAATGGGTTACATGAATTGAATGAAAAAATACAAAGACAAATTTTTAACATATTAACAAAAAAAGGGATCAAAAATTTTGTAGGAGTTCCAGATTCAACAATGAAATATTTTATTGATGAAGGATTAAAAAAAGAAAAAATCCTGATTACAACTAGAGAAGAAGAAGCAATAGGAATTGCAGCAGGAATGAGTATGTCAAATGAGAAATCCTTGGTATTTATGCAGAATGCAGGATTTGCAAATTCACTCAGTACAATTACATCATTAATTAAACTATATGAGATTCCAATGATATTATTAATTGGATGGAGAGGTTTTCTAAAAAATGATGCTCCAGAACATGAAAAAATTGGAGAAATTCAACCAGAATTGATAAAAATTATTGGATTAGAGTCAAAGATCATTAATGACAAAAATTTTAAAAATGTATGTGATTGGGCGGTAATGAAATTAAAGAAAAAGAAAACAATTGCTTTAATTATAAAGAGGGATTTTCTTGATTAGAAAAGAGGCTGTAAAATTAATTGCACAAGAAATCGGCAATCATCCAATTATTTCAGCAAATGGATTTATGAGTAGAGATCTATATGAAACAAATGAAAAAGAAAACAATTTTTACATGATTGGATCCATGGGATTAGCTTCATCAATAGGATTAGGAGTTGCACTTTCAAATCCAAGAAAAAAAATCTATATCTTTGATGGAGATGGAAATATACTAATGAATTTGGGTTCATTGGTGACAATTGGTTCATTAAAACCAAAAAATTTCATTCATATTATTTTTGATAATAAAGCCCATGAATCAACTGGAGGTCAACCAACAAATTCAAAAATAATAGAATTAGAAAAAATTGCAAAAGTTGCAAAATTTAAAACATATAAAATTTCTAAAAAGGAACAAATTAAAAAAATATTTTCTAATATTAAAAAAGAAAATGGGCCAATCTGCATATTAGTAAAAATTGAAAAAAGTAATGTTAGAAGTATTAGGGTAGACATTACACCACCAAATATTAAAACTAGATTTATGAAATCATTAAAATGAATGCAATAATAATAGCAGCAGGTTCAGGTAGAAGAATCAGTACTGAGGCTAAAAATATACCAAAATCAATGGTTAAAGTAAACGGAAAATCAATTATTGAGTATCAATTATCAGTATTAAATAAAGTAGGAATTAATGAAGTATACGTAATTACAGGTCCATATAGTGAAAAATTTACCATAAAAAATGTAAAATATGTTAAAGATCTAGAATTTGAAAAACATGATATTTTAGGAAGTTTGATGGAAGCAAAAAAATTTTTTAAAAAAGATACTTTAATTTTATATTCAGATATAATTTTTGAATTAAAAATAATAGAAAAAATTATGAAATCAAAAGAAAATATTTCAATTGCAGTAGATATGAATTGGGAGAAAAACTATGAAGGTAGAACAGAACATCCAAAATCAGAAGCTGAAAATGTGGAAATAAAAAATAATAGAGATGTTATTCAAATTAGAAAAAATATAGAAAATATTAACAATAATGTAGGGGAATTTTTAGGAATTATAAAATTTGCAAACAAAGGAAGTGAATTATTTATTAAAAAATATGAGGAATTAGTAAATAGTGATATAGGTTCATTTCATGAAGCACCTTCAATTTTAAAGGCATATGTAACAGATATGATTCAAGAATTAATCGATTCTAACATAAAGATTGAACCAATTTTAGTTTCCGGACAATGGTGTGAAATAGATACAATGCAAGATTTGAAAAATGCTGAAAAAATATTTTCTTTTTAATCACGTTTATTAATTAAATTCTGTAATTCAATCCACAAAAGTTCTTCAATTTTTTCTCCTGTTCCAATTAAATTATTATTTTCATGAGGATCTAATTGAAGATTATAGAGTTCTTTAGTATTATTATATTCATTAAAAATTAATTTCCAATCAGATGTTCTAATTGATTTCGTATTAGGTTCTTTTGGTGGAGATTTATCATGTAAAGGATTTCCAGTTTCAGAAAAAGCATAAGGTTCAGAAACAGATTTTCCTTCAGTTAAAGGTAGTAAAGATATTCCATCTAAATCATAATAGGATTCATCCAATGAAATGTTTAATAAATCTAAAATAGTAGGCATGTAATCAATTGTACGTATTTGTTGTTTAATTTCTAAAGGTTGAGAGTTAGGAATTAAAAAATAAGCAAAATTTCTAAGTGTATAGTCATAACAATAAGCACCATATGCTCTTTCACCAAGTTTTTCACCTACACTAACTCCATGATCAGACATGACTAAAATAATAGAATTTTTATCAAGTTCTAAATCATATATTTTATCTAAAATTTGACTGAGATAAGATTCAGATTCTTGAAATAATTTATCATAACGTAATTCATTTTTACTTTTATTTGAAAAAAAATCTTTACTAAAATTATCATATACTTTAAGAACTTCATTCATAATTCCAGTATGAATATTACTATAATGTAAGTATAGAAAAAAATTTTTACTATTTAATTTTTTATTATTCATTTCATCTAAAAGATTTTTGTGTCGTTCAACTAAATTATCATTTAATTCATCATGTACAACATAATTATCAAAACCTTGTTTTGGAACCACTAATTGATTAATTACATCAGCATGAGTATCATAATTTTTGGTTTTTAAATATTCAGTTAATGTTTTAAATTTATCTTTTTTAAATTTGAAAGTTGACCAATAACTATTTGTTCCAGTTCTAGAGCCATATGATCCACTAAAAATAGCATGCATTGCAGCAATTGTATGAGGTCCATATGTAATAGAATTTGAAAAAAATATTGATTTAGATTTTAATTTTTTAAAAATATCAGAATTTTGAGCTCGATCAAGTCTTCCACCGTCAATCATTATAATTATGACATTTTTTTGATTCATGGTTTTTAAAAAAAGTGGAATAATTAATTATTTCCCTTTGGATTAAACCATTGCATAGTTTCAGAAATGGCTCTTTCTGCATTATTTCTTCCAACTACAGAGAGTTCTCGTTGAGGATCACCTGCAATTTTTCCACCTATTCGTAAAACTAAAAGTTTTCCATTTCCACTAAAATTGTGTTTAATGAATGGTTTCATGTATACTGAATCATTAGGATGGATTAATTCATTAGATTGTTCTTCTCCCAATTTCCAATTAATTGAAATTGGAGAATCACCAACATTGTAAACATATTGATGTAACCCAGACTCAAGATCTAATTCAGAATTATTAGAATTAAGCACTTTAATTTCAAACGATTTGGAAAAAGGTAATACAGTTGTATTTGCTAATTCATTAAATTCATATGATTTTGTATTTTCAGGATAAAACCATTTTTTTCCTTCTTTATTGTGTTTAATAATTACTTTATCTTCAATTTCATCATTTGGGAGTAAATCTCTGAGATTGATTGTTAAGGCATGTGCAATTTGTTTTAAATTAGAAATAGATGGAATTTTTGTTCCAATTTCAAATAATTGTAATTCAGATATAGAAATTAAAGTATTTTTTGATAATTCTTCAATAGACAAATTAGAAATTTCTCTATGATATTTTAAAAGAGATGCACTAGAAGATTCCTTTGATGAAAAATCCAAAGCAAAATTAGTACCAAGTTCTACTGACAATCCAGATAATTCCTGTTGGACATCACCAGTAAGTTTTCCACCGTAAGTTAATGCTAAAATTAAACCAGGTTCTTTTGCACCTTTTCTAGTTGTAAAAGAATGTGGTGTAAATGGGGTGATATACATGGAATCACCAGTATTCATAATTGCAACTTTTTTCTTTCCGTTTGAATCCTTATAATAGAAATTTACTTCGCCGATAAAATAAGTAAACTGGTGCATAAAATGACCATTGTTCCATTGAACTTTAGAATTTGTAGCCTCATTATCATCAACTATACATAAATCAAGAATCCATTCAGGTCTAAACGGAGCTACAGTGCTCATTACAGTATCTCGATATTCATAATAGGGTTTTCCAGCCCTATTCATAATACGACTAGATTTTTTTGATTCCTCTGATCTCATAAGTTTAATTCCAGATGGACAATCATCTTGAATTACATAGAAATCCCTTGCATTGACTGGCCAAATTTTTATTGCTTTGTTTACAATTTCTGAAGGTAGTAATTTTTTTCCATTAATAATTAAATTAATTTCATCTAGTGAAATTTGTAATTCCTTTGCAGCATCTTCAGGTCTTCGTTTAATATCATTTAAAATTCCAAGAAAATTTTTTCCAGATTTTATCATTTCCATATTTAATGAGAAATTTTCTAATTGCATAAACCCCGTAATATTAGGAGATAAATAGGTCTTTTTCAATATTTTATAAATAAATTTAAAATCAATAGTAGAAATCATAAATCACAGTAATAAAGCAGAGAAAGAAAGCAAACTCATTGAAAATAATTAAAGGTATTGGCTAAATAGGATAGCAGATATCACTGCAACAGGAATAGGAAGTGTATTTTGCTTATATTTAGCATCATTATTACCTGCAGATAATTATGGAGAAATTCAATTTTATCTAAGTATATGAGTAATGGCTTATGTTTTTTCTATGATAGGCACTAAAAATTCAATTATCTTCTTTTCAGATTCATTAACTTGTTCTTTTTTATTTTTTAGTTTATTATGATATTTTTTGATATTTTTCAAATTCATCAATAACATTAAGAATAATTAATTTAATATAATTTCTAATAAAAATAATTTTATATTTTTAAAAAAATTTATAATAAATATTAATTCTGATAATATTTTAGAAATACTATGATTTCATCTAAAGTTATTTCATTAGATTCTAAGAAAATTCCAAAAATTCGAATAATTTTCTTTTCAGCTTTTTTATCAAATAATTCATAATTGGTAGAATTAATAATATTTTGAGTATCTTTAGAAATAATATCTAAATTTCTTGTTTCAACAGGTAGTGAAAGAAATTCTGAAGAACGCAGTAATTCATCTCTAATAATTTTTTTAGAAGATTTTTCAGATTCTAGTAAAGATCCAAAATATCTTAATCCTTCTGGATCTACATCGCGTCTTAAGATTTTATTATATAAATCATTTATAGTGTTTTTAGTTTCTAAAGATAATTCATTAATATTTTTAAAATCACTTGAAACAAATGTATTTTGATATTCTTCAGAATTGTATAATTCTATTCGAATTTCTTCAATTGTAATTTTCTTTTGTTCTAATAATGCTACAAAATAATCTAACCCCTCTTGATCAGCAGATCTTTTTAAAATGTCACGATAAATATCGTCAACTATTTTTTCATTTTGACTTTTATCAATTGAGTACTCAACAAAGCTTGAAAGAATTGTATTCATTGCATGCTCAGCATTAGATTGAGGAATAAATCCAAACCCAGTTAA
>Ga0315327_10002192_pt1 | contig 10316 bp, 11 predicted proteins | sample M110032315metaG_FD_203460 | JGI IMG/M metagenome (GOLD analysis project Ga0315327, IMG submission 203460) | Ammonia-oxidizing marine archaeal communities from Monterey Bay, California, United States - M1 100m 32315 | ecosystem: Environmental > Aquatic > Marine > Coastal | place: USA: California... | reverse complement strand
CAGTTAACCAGTCACGGAGAAGTTGTTTATCAAATGCTTCCTGAATTTTTCCCGGAGCATAAGAGGATTTTGGCCATAAACGATATTCATCAGGACCAATAGAGTCTCCAAGAGTGATTTTACCATTTAGTCTTCCAAATTCCAGCTTTAAATCCGCCAAAATGAATCCAGCGGCATCAGCGATAAGCGACATTTTGTTGTAAATCTCAATAGATTTTTCAGATAACCATTCATAATCATCTAAAGTGACAAGGTTTTGTTGTATAGCAACATCTTTTGTTATAGGTACATCATGTTCAGACTTTGTCGTAGGATCAAATAACGGAGTAGAAAGTTTTGCTGCAAGTTCAGTATCAGTGTTTTTAGGCAGAGTAATTTCATCAGACTTCCACCTACTAACCAAACTACCATAAAAGTAACCACGAACTACACATTCAATGGGCAACATGTCCATTTTTTTTACAATTATTTCAGTATCCGAATGTGATTTTACAAAATGATTCTCCACATCTAATTGTTCAAACCAAAATTTAGCAAATTTACATAGTACTTCTCCCTTTCGAGGTATTTCATCATTAAATTTTACATCATATGCAGATACACGATTGCTGAAATTGAATAACAGAGTATCATCACCAAAATCATAAACATCTTTCACTTTACCAGAATTAAGAAATTTCATAAGACATCTAAGACCCCATCATTCCAGGCATAGCAATTGGTTCACGATAAACTTTACTAACGTAAACACCCTCATTTGATGTAACAATTACATATTGTAATGAATTACCCTGAGGAGGAGAAATAATTTCATATTGCCCCGGTTTTAGAGTCCCAAGATAAATTTTATCTCCATCTCCAAAATTAAGTTCCACATTTGTTAGAGGTTTCGTACCAGTGTTTTCTAAGGAAACACGCGCCATGATAAACAAAGTTTGTTTTTCTTTTGTTGGATCAACAGATAAAGAATATTCTTCTTGATTAAGACCGTTAGGAGTAAAAAATAATACAAATACCACCCCAGCAATAGAGGCCCCAATCCCCCCAAATATAGGAATTTTATTCGCCATTAAAAAACAACAAAAAACTAGAATAATAGATTTTTCTCATTCTAGTCTCATCATAGAGCCAAGAATATTACTTTGCCAGCTTAGATCAATATTTTTTACAGTCTTGAGTTTCTGTTTTGTCAATACATCCATCACGTTTGATAAGTATGAATTTGTTCTACTGAATGATTTTTTATGACAAGTACAACTACATTTTTTTCCATCACAGCAAAATTTTGCACAAGAAGTACATCTTAATTTCATCGTATAGTATTACAAAATCAGTATTTAAGACACCTAGATGAGAGTGATTCCGCCTAACTTGCAGGAAGGATGAGAATCACTCCAATCTGGGTGTAAAGTACTTGTAAAATTAGTATAAAAGAACGAAAATTAGATTTGTTCTTTCTTTTTTTCTTTTAATTCCTTTTGTCGTTTTGCAAATTCCTTCGCATTGTCATGTTCTTTGTCTAATTCTTCAAAGAACTTATTTGAAAATCCTTTCTTATCAATAGAACGTGTTTCCTTACTCATTTTTCAAAATCCTGTTCAGGAATTATAGATAAAGTAGTGGTTGCAGTAACATTTGAAATATTACGAATTTTTTTTGTAATCACATCTTCAATTTCTGAAGAACTTGTGCCCTGAATTTTTGTAAATATATCATAGTATCCAAAAGTGCCTTTTGCCTCTTTCACTATATCAATTTCCAATAATGCTTTGAGCACTTCCATTTCATGTGCAATTTTACATTGAACTAAAACATATGCAGTTTCCATCAAACACTTTTTATCTGTTTCATCTTATTAAAATTTGGGGTTATTCCTAATGGAGTGTAATCCCCAGTTGCACATGTAAAACACATTGAATCTTTTGGAATGCCAACAGCGTTTGCAAGATTTTCTGCGTCATTATAACCTAGAAAATCAGCACCAATATCGTTACGAACTTTTTCAATCATTTCTTTATCTGTAACATCTTTTCCACCATCAAATGTTGCAAGTTCTTCTTGTGATGGAAAGTCAATTCCAGCATAACATGGAAACTTAATTGGAGGATACGTAACCATCATGCTAATTTTTTTGGCTCCAGAACGGCGCAATGCTTTGATAATTGCTTTAGAGCTAGTACCACGGACCAAGCTGTCATCAATTACTACAACATGTTTATCCTCAATGACTTCACGAATTGGAATAATCCATCTATTAATTTCAACTCTATCACTTTGATGGGGTTCAATGAAACTTCGTAGTGGACCTTTCTTACTGTAACGATCTTTTAGTAAACCTTCATCAAATTGTATTCCAAGCTCCTGTGCGAAACCTAATGCAGCAGGTCTTGCAGAATCAGGAACAGGAATTACTACATCAGCATCATTGATTGGATATTTTTTTGCAAGGAATTGACCTATGCGTTTTCTTGCAAGATAGATGTTTGTTCCTTCCATTTTACTTGACGGTTGAGCAAAATATGTAAATTCAAATGAACAGTGTGCACGATCCTTATCATCGGAAAACATTTCAGTTTCAAAACCACCTTCTTTACTAATTTTAATTAATTCACCAGGTACAACGTCACGTACTAATTTTGCTCCAATTGCAGAAATTGCAGATGATTCGGAAGTAACAATGTGTGTGTTGCCATTTTCCTTATGACCTAAAACCATAGGACGAAATCCTTTCGGATCTCGTGCAGCAAATACAGCATCATCATCAGAAAGAAATGTGAAACAAAATGATCCGACCATTTCATTTTTCAATATTGATAATGCATTTCCAAGTTTTCCATTTTCAGTGATTAAAGAAACTAATCTTTGTGCTGCAACAAGGGTATCACTTGCATTTTGTGGGGTAAATGTACACCCTCCAACAAGATTAGAAAGTTCTTCGACATTTGAAATTGTACCATTATGTGCAATACAGAGATCTTTCACTTTTAGTGGTTGTGCACTCTCAAGATCACTTTTTCCAACAGTAGAATATCTAACATGACCGATAGCAGAATGTGAAGCATATTCTTCGCTGATTTTTTTAAATTCTCCAGATGAACTGGAAACAAGTCCAAGTCGTTTTAATGGAGCCTTGTTTGGGATTGCCAATCCCCAAGCTTCTTGACCCCTGTGCTGCAATGCCCGTAATGCATCAATCACCATAGGAATTACATTCACATCTCCTTCACTGTAAATTCCTACTACACCACAGTTTTCTTTAACCATTTTGAATTATTTTCCCCAATGAGTTTAGATAATTATTTTCTGCTTTATCAACTCTTAGTTTCAAAATTTGTTTAGAATTGAATTCAAAGATGATCTGATCGCCAGAAAAAATTCCAATCTCTGAGAATGAACATTTATTTTTTAACAAAAGAGTTTTGACCATATCAAGATTGTTTTTTTCTATTACCAATATGTACCGAGAATGACTTTCAGAAAATAATGTTTTTTCTGGAGAAATAGATGACATATCAGATAAATCAACAACACACCCAGTTTTACCAAATATACATAATTCAGAAATGGCAATTGCAAGACCGCCTTTAGAACAATCATGCACGCTCTTTATGAGATTTTTTGAAATTAATGCCAAAACTGATTTCATGTTTTTCTTTGATTCAGAAATATCTACTTGAGGTGAATTTCCACCGATAAAATTATGTATGTATTCATAATATTCAGAGCCACCAAGTTCATCTTTTGTTTCCCCAACAATTAAAATTACATTATTTTTAGACGGAGGGGTTGGGAGTAAAGGAGAGTTTTCGATTAAACCAAGCACACCGATTAAGGGAGTTGGTTTGATAGGACCCTCAGAAGTTTCATTATAGAAACTAACTTTTCCACCCACACAAGGAATATTAAGCGATTTTGCAAAATCAGTTATGCCTTCGATAGATTCCATAAATGTCCAAAATATTTCAGGATCCTCAGGATTACCGAACTGTAAATGATCAACCATTCCAACAGGAGTTGCGCCAGTACAAACAACATTTCGGCATGCTTCCTCAAAGCATCCAATTGCACCCTGTCTTGGATCAATGTAGCAGTGTTTTGGATTACCATCAATTTTTACAGACAATGATTTCCCATTATCTAAGCGCAAAACAGAACTATCAAACCCGGGTTTTATGACAGTTCTAATTCCAACTTCATGATCATATTGACGAAAAACCCAATGTTTACTCACAATATTTGGAGCAGATAATAGTTTTGATAGAATGTCAGAAAAAGATTCGTGATTTTTTGATTTTGGTGCAAAAGGGAGGTTTGAGAGGTATGCAGGTTTTGATTTTTTTCTATCTATCAGAGGACCACGTGCAACAAAATCTGCAGGGAGTAATGCCAAAGTTTCATCCCCATTTTTAACATGCATCATTTTATCTCGTGTTACTTTACCAATAGCAGAACACTGAATTCTGAATTTATTGCAAATTTGTTTAATTTTTGAAAGTTTCTCAGGATTAGATATTACAAGCATTCTTTCTTGAGATTCAGAAATCATTATTTCGTCAGGAGATAAGTTAGATTCACGTAAATGAACATTTTTTATATCAAGTTCAATACCGATTCCCAAACTTTCTGCAGTTTCAGATATAGCACATGAAAGACCACCTCCACCCAAGTCTTTCATTGCATTAATACAGTTTTCATCACGACATTCCAAAATTGCTTCAATGATTAATTTTTCAATAAATGGATCAGGAATCTGTACAGCAGAACGGTCTTCTCCTTCTAATGCATCAGATGCAAATTGCGAGCCCCCCACACCATCACGACCAGTAGATCCACCAATCAATAAAACTAAATCATCAACATTAGCATGATTTTTAATTAATTTTGATTTTTTACCAAATCCAACTGCAGCCACATCAACTAATGCATAATTTTTGTAGCAATCATCAAATTCAACTTCACCGCCAATTGTAGGTATGCCAAGACAATTTCCATAATCTGCAATTCCTGAAACTGCATTTTTGAACAGCCATCTAGCATGTACATCATTTTCTATATTACCAAATCTTAATCCATCAAACAATGCAATCGGTCTTGTTCCTGCAGATAATATATCACGAATGACGCCACCGACACCAGTTGCAGCCCCACCAAAGGGTTCAACCGCCGATGGGTGATTATGACTTTCAATATGAACAGTAACGACATAACCATCACCTACATCTAAAACTCCAGAATCATATCCTTTCTCAATAATTACATTTGGACCGGTAGTAGGTAGCATTCTCAAATGTTTTTTTGATGATTTGTATGAACAGTGTTCTGACCATTCAGCAGCAAGAATTTGTAATTCAGTATCGGTTAATTTGCGTTTTATATTTTTTTCAATATGTAATTTCTCATGTTCTTGGAAATTCATTTTTTCATACCTACAGTTTCAATTAAGGATTCAAAAATTAATGATGACGGCTTATGATCGATTTGATTGAGTTCTTTTTCAGCAGCGCGTTCAGGATGTGGCATCATGCCAACTACATTTCCATCAGCATTACAAACACCTGCAATTTGTGAGACAGACCCATTAACTTTATTTTCATATGAAAACACAATTTGGTTATTTTTTTTTAATTGATTCAAAGCATCATCATCAATAAAATATCGTCCTTCACCATTTGCGATTGGGATTGGAATTTTTTGATTGAGTTTTAATTTGTTTGTAAATGGTGTTTTGTTATTATTTACAATCAGATTTGTCCACTCACACATAAAATTTAATGATTCATTTTTCAATAAAACACCTGGAAGTAAACCAGATTCAACTAAAATTTGAAATCCATTACATACACCTAAAATTGGAATGCCTTTTTGAGCCAATTTTTTTACATCTGAAATTATTGGGCTGTGTGCAGCTATTACTCCCGCACGTAATCTATCCCCATACGAAAAGCCACCAGGAAGTACAATCGCATCAATACTTTCAGGTAGGTTCTTTTCATGCCAAAAAAATTCTGCTTTTAGATTAAAGACATTAGTTAATACGTGATACATGTCACGATCACAATTACTGCCAGGAAAAACAATAACCCCGACTTTCACAATTTATGATTGAATTCGTGGTATAAATTTGATTTCGTGATGACATGTTTTTATTTCAAGAAATTTACATTTCAAGTATGGGACAAATTCGAGATATTATGGAGAAGAATGTCATAACAATCGAGAATGACAAAACTGCGCAAGATGCAGCAAAGATTATAGCTGAAAAAGACATTAGTTTTCTAGTAATAATGGATGATGGAAAACCTCAAGGAGTACTAAGCGAAAGTGATTTTGTTCGTAAAGTTGTAGCAGAGGATAAGAAATCTAGTGAAATTAAAATCTCAGAGATTATGTCATACAAATTTCGCTCAGTTGGACCAACCACTACCATAGAGAATGCAATTCAAAAGATGTTAAATAACAACATACGTCGATTATTAATTCTAGATGGGGAGAATCTTGTAGGCGTTATTACACAAACCGATCTTGCGAGTTATCTAAGGGATCAAATTTTGGTGGATGGAACAATAAAGAGTATTAGTCAAGATTAAATTTTTTCAACTGTAGCAGTGACTTTGCTTACCAAAGGATTGTAAATTCTAAGTTCATCACAAATTTTTACAACTTGATCTTTTGCACTTTCTTGAGTTTTTTCAGTAATGGAGAATTTGAGAATAGTTCCAGCACGGATTTTTGTGATGTCTTTATTTTTACCCTTTAGAACAAGATCGTTGAGTATAGTATCCCCTTCAGGATCACTGATTCCAGGTTTATTTTCTATCACAACACTAACTTGAAAATTCGGCATGATGTTTTAAGTTGGACAATACAATATAAGCCGTTTTTTTCAAAAATGGGATCATTTTGTATATGGAATTGAATTTATAATGGCACAAATATTGCGTGATATGGTAAAATTTCGTTATTGGAAATTAACTCCAGAAGATATGGAAAAAGTAACTCATGACGAGAGTAAAGTTCTCAACTGGGACATTAAATGTACAAGAGAGCCAGAAGAAGAAGCAATATTCTTTGGAGTGTTTCTTTACAAGGCAGGAACCCCACACGACTATGAATCGAAGAAGGGCATAACATACTATTACAATAATATTGAAAGAAATGAATTACCTGGAATTACAAAATTCCTCAAAAAAAGATTTGGAGGAGAACAATATGAAAAAGGTGAAAGAATTTTCTTAGTAGATTCAAAAGAGATCTATTCAGGAAAAGATATTGCTAAATTGGCAAAGGAATTACAAGATGAATTTACAATGAATCCAATAATAACAATTGAATTACACGATACAACACAAGAAAAGTTAAAAGAATGGGGTTATCCAGAAGCCAAACTCCTCCCAGTCCCTACGTAAAATATTTGAAACGTTTTTGTTGAAGACATGCCATTAGGAGTTTTAGATGTCTGAAATTAGTGGAATAAACGTACACATTGAAGAATTACGAAAAAGAGTAATTCGCTCAATTATATCAATTTTAGTCATTACTGTATTCATCTTAACTTTTCATGCAACGCCTTTTGATGTCATGGGGATTACACTGTACTACCCATACCCAGAACCACTAAACAACATTGCAGCCCAATTCACAAATGTAATGAGAGGCGAATTAGTTCCAGAAGGGGTCCAATTAATTCAAACAGCTCCAGGACAGGCATTTTTTTCTCAAGTGTATATTGCAGCATTAATTGGAATTGTTCTAAGCATACCAATCATTGTGAGAGAGTTCATATCATTTTTGAAACCTGCATTAAAAGATAGAGAAATTAACGTAGGTCGCTCCATTACAGTTCCTGCAATCGGATTGTTCATTATAGGATGTGCATTTTCATACGCCGCAGTTATTCCGTTTATTTTAGATTTTCTTTACAGATATGGAGAATCTGCAGGATTAATCACATTCTTGAATATCATGGACTTTGTAACATTTGTTTTACAATTTTTGTTAGCATTTGGAATATCATTTCAATTGCCACTCATAATGTATGCAGTTAGTCTATCAGGATTAGTAGATGCCAAATTTTGGAGAAGGAATTTGAGATATGCAATAATTGCTATAATCGTATTTGGTGCAGTGATTACACCAGATGGTAGTGGAGTTACAATGTGGTTTGTATCATTACCAATGATTGCATTGTATTTTGCAGGCATGGTTATTGCAGAAAGACAAGAAAGAAAGACCCTCAAGACTTAAGATCATACATAAGCATTTGTTAAGACACGAATTTCAGTAGTTTCTACAAAAACTAACTTACTTGAATAATTCCAACTTTTACCAAATATTCAATTCCTTTTACAAATGAATTGTCATCTATCTGCCCATCTGCCCACCATCCAGCATTATTTTTTACCCATGCTGGAACTGATTCGGTAGTTTCTGACGACGATTCAGGTAAGTTTGGAATTGAAATGATATTTTCTTTAATCATAAACTGTATTCCTTGAACAAATGAATTATCATCTATCTGCCCATCTGCCCACCAGCCTGCATTACCTTTAATCCATTCTGGTATAGAGACGCTAGACTTGGAAGAATCCATATTCTCATAACCCAAAATTGTAAATGAATTTTTTAATGTATTGAAAACTTCTGTGCTGCTAATCTCAAGTTCATATGCTGATTGTTGAGTAAGTTTGTTAAAACCTTCATCGGTTTTCAAATAGATTCCCCAGATTCCTTTATCAGAATGTACTTCAAACATTTGAATTTTATCTCCTCCCAATATGCCACTTTCATCTAATGTTTCAAATTCTAAATAGAATGTTGTTGTTTTTTCATCTTTCTCTATAGAAGTCGATATAAATTCAAGGGAAAGTGTATTTTGAAAAGAGACGGGTACTTGTTCTTTGTGTAACCTTTCTTCAAATTTCATTATCTCTTCTAATTTTTGTTCATCTGATAAATCAGAATAAGATAGTCTATCACCATAATAAAATATAGTTATTTCTTGATGTGCATTCAAGTAAATTTGTGATGATTCTAACATTGCGTAATCATCTCCTGTTGCAGGATTATACGCTGTGTATGCATCCCATGATTCGGGAACACGTATAGAGATACCCATATCAATTTCATACTGTTCATTATCACAATATGATGGATCAGGCATGTAACAAGTGGTGAGTTTTTTTGAATCATTTTCAAATTTTGGTTGTGATTCTGGTTGTGGCATAGATTCTTTTGGTACTGAATTAGAGCTAGATTCAAGACGTATAATCATATCATCAGCTTTCCACAATTCACTTGCATGTGTTATTTTAAAAGTAGATTCTGATTTTGGAACTTCAAAACACAAAGTGGCAATTATTGGCATGTCAGGATAGGCAGTTTTTGAAACATAAACAGGGCAAGTCTCATCCCATTCAATATTTTTAGGAACTGTTGTTCCTATGAATGTAAAGTCTTGTGTGAAAATTGCTGTGTTACGATCATTAACTAAAAATGAACTACCATAATCAGATAAAGCTGGCATATGTGCAAACGGTCCATCATAAAAAGCCATTTCAAAAACTAGTAGATTGTAGGGTTCACCTTGAATAAGATATGCTGATGTGATTTTTGCAATTTCAGGAGGAGAATCACCAAGCACAGTAAATGAATCCTTTAGGGTATCATATAGAGCGTGGAAAGATTGTGATGTATAAAATATTGAATCCTCAAGTGACATTAACTCTATAATCCACATTTGATGATTATGAGTTACCAAAATAATTTTGCCGATTGAAGTATCATTGCCAAGTTCATATGCCAATGTTGCGTAAGTTTTTGTGAAATCGCCTTCTGTTACTGTTGATTTATCTATTATTCGGATATTGTCGAATGGAATATTATCTTTTTTCAAATTTATTAAACGTTCGAAGTTATCTATTGATTCATCATAGGAGGGAATATAAAAAACAAGTAGAGTTGCAAATGGTCCATCATAAACAGACGTTTCAAAAGAACTTTTCAGTTCTAATATATTCTCACCCAGAAATTCTTCCTCCCATTCGGAAGGAATCATAATTGAAAAATTCATTGAATAATAATCACGTTCTTCTAGAGTCAATCCAAATACACTAGGAATCATCAATCCAATCATTGCAACTACTAGGACAGAAAGAAGTAGAATTTTCAATGAGTATAGAAGATGTTAATCTGAGATAAGACTTTAGGCATGATTTTTTTGTATACTTTTTTTGGTTAATCGGTGCTTTTGTAGTCGACCCATTAGACTTAAATGAGAATTTATCAATAGTTGAATCATGATTGAGAATGTATTCAAT
>Ga0315327_10002190_pt1 | contig 10321 bp, 8 predicted proteins | sample M110032315metaG_FD_203460 | JGI IMG/M metagenome (GOLD analysis project Ga0315327, IMG submission 203460) | Ammonia-oxidizing marine archaeal communities from Monterey Bay, California, United States - M1 100m 32315 | ecosystem: Environmental > Aquatic > Marine > Coastal | place: USA: California... | reverse complement strand
CGGGTTAAAGCCACTTCATTAAATTCGAGGCCTAAAATGTCTTCGCAGTCAGATAGAGTCAGAGTAACTTCGGCCATTCCCACTGGCTTCCTTTTATCTGTTCCATTAAAGATAACATCAGCCATTTCTCCGCCGCGGAGGGCTTTTGCTGATGTTTCTCCTAATACCCAACGGATTGCATCAACTACATTGGACTTGCCGCAACCATTTGGTCCAACAACTCCTGTTACACCAGGATGAAATTCAAATTCAGTGCGATTGGCAAATGATTTAAAACCGTGAAGTTTTAGCGACTTTAAGCGCATATTTTTTAATAGAATAAATTAAACTGTTAAGATTTGTAGATTTTATTGGTAAGCTTTGTGTTTGAACAGCTTAAAAGACGAAAATTCACAATATATGGGTATTGTATTGTTTATAGAGCTCAACATATTGTATGTATAATGTCGATTGATTTTTCTTTAGTGTTCACTTTTTATATTAAGCAAGTTAGATAATTGATATAACTTAGGTTTTAATATTAGACATAGTTTAATGGTATAGAATGAGTTGCGGAAAGAGATATAAAAATTAAAGGAACCAAATTGAATCTCATCGTCATTTTTATTTTTAGCTTACTGATTTGTGTGGCTTGTGATCGGCCAAAAGCTACAAATGCAATTGAATTAGAAATAGCTGAAGAGCTTGAGGAGTTGGACATGAGTCCTGAGCCTATGCAACTTCCAAAAGTGCTTCCAGATCCTATAATTGATAAAAGCTCTCGAGTTACTTTTTTAGGATATCACCAGATCATTACGCGAGGTAATCCTGGGGAAATGAGGATAAGGGTAACAAAATTTAGATCTCAAATGCAGGCCCTCAAGGATGCAGAAATCCCAGTAATTTCTTTTCGTGATTACATGAAATGGAGAGATGGGACAAAAGAGATTCCTGAGAGTTGCGTCGTCATTACTATAGACGATGGGTATGATGATCTTGCGGATGTAGCTTTGCCCATACTTAAAGAATTTAAGTATCCTTTCACATTTTATCTGTATACAGACTTTTTGGGAGGAAGTGGAAGGACTTTGAACGATAAAGAGGTGAGGGCGTTAATCGAAGGAGGAGGTGAGTTGGGTAGCCATAGTGTGTCACACGATTTTTTAGTGAAGGCTAAAAGGAAGTTTAGGAATGAAAGTGATTATCAAGATTGGTTAGTTAAAGAAATTAAAGGCTCTAAGGAATCATTAGAAAAAAAATTCGGTGTAACTGTTAACAGTTTCGCTTACCCCTATGGAGAATATAATGAGAGCTTAGCAAAAAAAATTGCCGAGGCAGGTTACTCATCAGCGGTGACCGTTAATGGAGCAAAGTCTGGATATGAGACGCTCCTTTATGAATTGCCTCGTTACATAATTCACGGAAACAATGACATCAATTGGAAGGCAGGAACTAGTTTTAGAGGGAAAGGAGGATTGGTCGGCGCGCAAAATATAATTGGGAACAATGACAAAGCAGCGGGTAATGCGAGTCGGATCAAAGTTTGGCCGGAGAACGGGAAGGAGATTATAGACAGGCTGCCAAATATACTTGTAGATGTTTCTGCATATGTAGAGATTGAACCTGATTCAATTAGTATGAAAGTTAGTGGTTTCGGAGATGTTCCGGTTGCTTATGATGAAGATCGCGGAATTATTTCCTGGGAAGTTAAAAGTAAATTACGCGCAGCTAAATACATGGTAAATTTATCATTTAGGGAAATTAACAATAAAAAACGACATTTTGCGGCATGGTCTTTTTTAGTTAATCGTAATGTTTTTTATTTGCCTGATTATGAACAAAGGGTCGAAGCAGAAAGGTCAGAAAGGTTTGATGCGCCGAATAATGAAAGTACATCCAAGACATAAAAATGATTTCTTAGTTATTGTCATTTTGTTTGAGACGGCTCAAAATGTAATAATGAAAATCAGGCAAAGAAAGAAATCGATGAAATTCTACCAGATTAATATAGTGATCCTTGCCCTTTTAATGGCTGGATGTGGTATCAGAGAGCGGGCTCCAATTTCTTTATTGCCATCAATTGGAGTGAAGGGAGGGGAAGTTCATCCGTTAAATGTGGATTTTGCTGATTATCCTGATGAGGAAGGTAAAATCAGTAAGGAAATTGAATCAATAAAGACAGAGGACTATGCAATAAGAAAAGGTGATAGTCTTTGGAAGATTTCGAGAGATCGAAAGACTTCAGTTTCAATTTTGAGACAATTAAATGGTATTAGTGGTGATTTGATTAGAGAAGGTCAAGTGATCAAAGTGCCATTTGTTGAAGGTTTGGATTTAACAGAGGCTCCTAAGGAAATTGTTACAGAAGAGAAGCCAAAGGAAGTTGAAGCGAAGTCCCCTCAAGATTTACTTGGCGGTGATGGGAAAGAAGTAAAAACTCAAGAAAAGGAAGTGCCAGAGCTGCTTCCGATTCCTGAAGTTGAAGATGATTTTATCTTACCTATCCCAGAGAAGCCATAGTGCCAGAGCTGAGAATGGATTGTTTAACAGGGTTATCTGTACAGTAAAAATAAATTAATGATTAAATTATTAATCATTAAAGGTGCAAGCAGATCCTAGCTTTCGATTAATTAAATCTAGGAAGTAAATGAGGCGGTCGGTTCGAATGTATTTAATTGGTTTTGGATCAGCTTCTTTAATTTTTGGTGTTTTAGCTTGTTGGTTTTATTTGTCTAAAGGGAATGGTAAATCTGATCCTAACAATAAGAATTCAAAGGTCGTCTATCGCGACAAAGAGGTAGTCAAAAAAGTTTTGGTAAGAGAACCTCTTCCGAGTAAATTTGTTAATTATAAGAGCATTGATACGGCTCGACTGTGGAACGGAATTGATTCCAATTCTTTAATGAATGTTACTCAAGGTGCATTCGCATCACAAGAGAGGACAGATAGGAAAAGTTATACTTTTGATTTCAATGTCAATTTGCGGGTTCCGTTGCCGGTTAAAGATGCACAAGGGATCTTATCTATTAATCAAAACTTGAGCGAAATTGTTCCTGAGTTTGACGATATGATCAAGACGGGAAAAGTATCTGGTTTTTACTACAAATTGTATGATTTGAAAGCCAAAAGATTACAACAGTTCCTGACTCGATTAAATGCAGTACCTGATAGGCATAATTTTTATGACTGTGAGACAATACTTGAATTAGTTCATCCAAAAACTAAAAGGAAGGTTTTATTTATTCAGAGTGATATGGATGTTGTTTCAGACGGATCAGATGGAGATCGCATGCCGGAATATGATCAATACATAGCAGAGTCTACCAATTACCAGCCCTTCACTAGCTATGGTTGGAAAAAGCAAACAGACCAGCCAAATCCATTGCTTAAGAGATGGGAAAAGAAATTGAGTGATGAGAGTAACAGGCTTGCGCAAGGCGAATTGAGTTCTTCGAAAGTAAAAATATCAAAACAAAAAATTGAAACTTTGAAACGTGAAATTGCTGATATGAAAGCGCGAAGTTTTTTAATTGCTCGAGCTGATCCATTTATTGTCATCCCTTCTTGGATGAGATTGTATGCGAGTCAAAATAAATTTGCACCTTCTGTCGGCGATTACGTTGCAATAATTTTCGAAGGTAGAATTTTACCCGCGATTATTGGAGACACTGGTCCAACATGGAAATTGGGTGAAGCGTCATTGAGGGTTGCTAAGGAATTAAATTCTAATGCAACTTCTTACAAGCGGCCTGTAAGTGACTTAAAGGTCTCATACTTAATTTTTCCCCAAAGTGCAGATTCAGCTTCTGCGCCAGATATGGATAAGTGGTTTGATAAGGTTCAGTCGCTTTTGGGGGAGGTGGGAGGTCTTGGTGAAGGAGTTAAGCTATTTCGGTGGCCCAATTACTTTAATAAAAAAAAGGAGTAAAAGAATCAAAATTTTATAAATGATTTGTAAGAAGTAGTGAGAAAAGAGTATAAGTAATTTACAAATCGTAAAGTAATCACGAGATCATGCCAGAAGAGGAAGAGTCAAATCGCCCGAAATTAATAATTCCGGAATCTGAAGAGAATAAATCGCAGAACCGTTTATTGGTTCCACCTTCGGATCAAGAAAAAGAATCTGATGTGCCGAAACCTCAATTGATTACACCAATAGATCAAGCAGAGGAACCCCAAGCAGAGGAACCCCAAGCAGAGGAACCCCAAGCAGAGGAACCCCAAGCAGAGGAACCCCAAGCAGAGGAACCCCAAGCAGAGGAACCAGCTGGCTCAGTCAAAGTGGTTGAAATGAGCCCGCCAGTTAAGGAGGAAGAGGTGATTGGTCAATTGCCCCAGCCACAACAAGAGGATGATTGGATGAAGGATGCATACGAACAGGTCGCTGACGCGGACAGAGCGGCGGAGGTAATGAGTGAGTTAGGGAATGAACTTTCTTCTCCCGAACAAAACGTTGAACAGACAGTTGAACCCGTCTACCAAGCGCCAGTTGAACCCGTCTACCAAGCGCCAGTTGAACCCGTCTACCAAGCGCCAGTTGAATCTCCACTTATAGCCTCTCAGTTGGCTCCAACACCTCAAATGTATGCTCAGCAGCAAGTGAATCCGTATCAGAATGTTCAGCCTTACCAGCAAACATATTCTGCTCCACCTTCAGCAGGAACCTATCCTTATCAACAAGGGATGCCTACAAATGTCCCGCCCAATCAACAGATCCCTGTGGGCCAGCCAAAGGGTATTCCTGGGCCAGCGTGGCTAGTCATTGGTTTAATCGTTGGTGCCGCTGTAGGTTTGCTTATTTTTAAGTATATGCCGCAGGATATGGCTGCTGGTTTCCGACCTGATCTAGTAGATAAAGGTAAGGCATTAGTAATCAATGCAAACACAAATATGCCAGCTCAAAATCAAACAGTTGCTCCTCCTATTTCCGTTCCTCAAGAGGAAGAAGCGCCAAATGAGCCAGAGGCTGTTCCTGATTCAGATTTGGAATCTGAATAGTGCTGATAAATTACTTTTTCTTTGTTAAAGAATCAGCTGCCGCTAGCACTTTTTCTGTGTGAGTTTTTGGAGAAACTTTACGGTCAATCCATACTATTTTTCCATCCTGAATAAGGAAGCTTTCTCTGGCGCATATCTTTGGTGTGAAGAGTTTGACGCCAAAAGCTTTTACTAGCACACCTTTCGTATCGGCAATTAGTGGAAATTTGTAATCGTTTTTGTCTTTGAATTTTTTTTGATCTTCGGCCTTGTCCATGCTGACTCCAATGACCTTGATTCCTCTTTTTTTCAAAGATGACATATTATCCCGCAAACTGCAGGCCTGGGCAGTTCATCCCCCTGTATTTGCTTTCGGATAGAAAAAAAGCAAGGTTGTTCCTTGTTTGTAATGTTTGGCAAGATTAATGGCTTTGCCAGTTTCATCACTGACGGTTGGAGCAGGAGCATTGGCTCCGACCTCAATAGAATCTGCTGCGGTGATTTTAGGGTGTATAGTTAGAGCAGCGAGTATTAATGCTGCTTTAAAGGTCAATCGTGCTTTTTTCATTATTAGACAATTTGTAGAATTTTCATCTGTATAGTAAATAAAAAAATAATCTTAAATATAAAATCTATTAAAGTGTCGTGAAAATAAGGTTTGAGGTAGGTTATTATAATTTTAAATGCTATATAATCTTTCTTTCTATTTCTTGTGGATTAAATCAAGTTTGGTTGAAAAGTTAGATCCTTGGTTATCATTATTTTACTCGTGAGGTTATTTCTAATAATATTTTTTTTCTGCCCTCTTTTATTAGCTCAAGGCCAAGAGGGCTCTGCTCCCATTGAAGGTATTCGGAGTAATGATTCAAGATTTCATGCTTTGATGGGTGGGGTTGTAGTTAGTCCTAAAGGTGATATTAAAGCAAATATTGTTCTTCGAGATGGGCGCATTGATTCGGTTGGTGAAAATGTGATCGCTCCAGAAGGGGCTAGAGTATGGGACATGCAAGGTAAGCGTATTTATCCTGGTTTCATTGAGCCTTGGTTAGAGGCGGAGATGTCAGATAAATTTACAGGCAGTCATTGGAATAAAAAGGTAATGCCAGATCGCAATGTATCAGCATTGATCAGTATTGATGAGGATAAATTAAAGTTGATGAGAGGTATGGGTTTCAGCGTCGCTCATACGGTTCCAAAGGATGGAATTTTTAGGGGTAGGAGTGCACTCTTATTGCTTCGGGATGGGGTCAGAGGGGAGCGACTTCTTAATTCATCGGTGGGTCAAGTTCTTGACTTTGATCATGGTGGTGGAGGATATCCTTCGTCTTTGATGGGATCCATTGCTTTGGTCAGACAAACTTTATCTGACGCAAAATGGTATCATGAGGCGATGGCTGCACATTTGAAGGATCCGTCCAGTTCTTTGCGGCCAGCGCACAGTCGAGCCTTAAATGAATTAGAATTGGCTGACAAGTTCATGTTCATAGCTCGAGACGAGCTTGATTATGACCGTATAAAAACAGTTAAAAATGAATTTAAATTGGATATTGTAGTGAAGGGTAACGGATATGAATATCGGCGGCTTAGAGCATTAAAGGAGTTGGGATGTAATATAATAATGCCTTTGAATTTTCCTACGCTTCCTTCAATTGATGATCCGACAAAAGCTTTGGATTATTCACTTGAAGAACTGCAGCATTGGGAATTTGCCCCCTCAGGTCCTGCCTTAGTGTCTACGAATGGATTGAAATTTTCTTTTAGTTCACATGGTTTGGATGATCCATTAAAAAGCTTCTGGAAGAGGATACGAATTGCAGTCAAACGTGGAATGGATCCTAATGATGCGCTCCAAGCATTGACTTCAGTCCCAGCTAAAACGCTAGGGATAGATGATCGGTGTGGAGATTTAGAGGCTGGCAAATTCGCGAACCTTGTAGTTTCTGAGGGGGATTTGTTTTTGGACGAACAATCAAAAATACATACGACTTGGGTTGACGGCATTCCTTACCTTAAGGAATTGAGTCCTGATTTGGACGTTTCTGGGCGTTGGGAAATTAGTGGATTTGGGGGCAAAGAGTCAATTTTATGGGAAATTCCTGAAGGTAAAAACATCAAAGTGAAATACGGAGAAGGTAAAGAATTTTCTGGTGAATGGAAATTAGGGAGACTTCTCCTGTTCCCGCCTTCAGTCATTTTTGGAGAAGGAAAAGGTAATGCTCGCTTGTCGGCATCCTTTAATTCTAAAGAGAAGACTTTGAGTGGAGTAGGAGTGCTATCCTCAGGAAAGACACTATGGTGGAACGCTAAGCGTGTCGGAGGCGTTATTGATAGAAAGAAAGAAGAAGAGGAGAAGTCCGAAATTGAGGATGATGTACCAGATCTTGAGTTTTCTTCCTATCCCGCTGGAGCTTATAGTGTAAGGAATCTTCCTTTAAAACTTTCTGAAAGGATTCTTTTTCGAGGTGCTACAATATGGACTAGCTCTGATCAAGGGATTGTCAAAGGGGCTGATCTGTTAATTGATAAAGGGCGTATCGTCTCTATTGGAAAGAATCTTGCCCTTCCTGAGGGGGTTAAAGAAATAAATGCGTCAGGGAAGCATATCACTCCCGGGTTAATTGATTGCCATTCTCATAGTGCCATTAGCAGGGGAGTGAACGAAGGGACTCATGCCGTTACTGTAGAAGTGCGAATCGGGGACTCTCTTGATCCTACCGATATTTCATTGTATCGGCAGCTTGCTGGTGGTTTAACGACTGCAAATTTATTGCATGGCTCTGCTAACCCCATGGGGGGGCAGAACCAAGTAATTAAATTGCGGTGGGGTTCGAGCCCTGAAGGGTTGCGGTTTGTTGGTGCAAAGCCTGGGGTCAAATTTGCTCTGGGTGAAAATGTTAAGCAATCGAATTGGGGTGATAATAACACCACTCGTTATCCACAAACTCGCATGGGAGTCGAGCAGATCATGAAAGACACCTTCATCGCTGCTTCTGAGTATCGAAAGGATAAAATAAAAGCAACCAAAGAGAATCGCCCTCATAGAAGAAATTATCGATTAGAGGCAGTTTTAGAAATATTAGATGGCGACAGGATTGTTCATATTCATTCATATCGGCAGGACGAAATTTTAATGTTTGTGAGACTTGCTCAAAAGTTTGGCTTTGTTGTGGGAACTTTTCAGCATGTGTTAGAAGGATATAAGGTAGCTGATGCTATTGCCGAGATTGGCGCAGGAGGTTCTACGTTCAGTGATTGGTGGGCATACAAATTTGAAGTATATGATGCGATTCCATATAATGCTGCATTGATGAGTAAGGTGGGGGTGGTTACTTCATTTAACTCTGATGATAGTGAGCTCGCATGCCGGATGAATATTGAGGCAGCAAAGGCAGTCAAGTACGGAGAGGTTTCAGAAGAGGAGGCCCTGAAATTTGTTACCATTAATCCGGCAAAACAACTTCGAATTGATAGTAAAGTTGGGTCATTAGAACCAGGAAAGGATGCGGACTTTGTTATTTGGAATGGGCATCCCCTCTCTACTTATTCTAAAGCGGAGCAAACCTGGATCGAGGGGGTGATTTATTTTGATGTCGAGACCGATAGAGAGTTGCGTAATAAAGCTAACAAGGAAAGATCGCGGTTAGTGAACAGAGTGATTTCGCAGAAAATTAAAAATCCAGAAGATGATTCAAAAAATGACGAGAGCAGTAATTCAAAAGAAGAAACTGTTCAGTTATCGAAAAGGCCGCGCTGGTTGCCAGTAATCTTAAAGCCGTGCACAACAATTACTAGAGGATTGTATCATAACGGGAAGAGTTTGCACACATGCACTAGTGGAAAGTGCTGCCAGTCTAAATAGGATGAGAAACTGTTTTATATTTTACTTAATATGCTTGGGGTATTTGCAAATTGCCTTTGCGAATGACAATGTGCCGTCGGCGGAACCGAAAGGAACATTAGTTTTTAGTGGGGCGACCATTCATCCTGTCAGTTCTGATCCCTTTGTCGGGTCAATGTTCATTGAAAATGGGAAGATAACGAAGATTGAAAGAGCTGATTCTGACAAGCCAATCAAAGAGCGTAAATCAGTGAATGTAATTAATTCTTTGGGGAGGCATATCTACCCGGGGATGATTGCATCAAATACAGTCCTTGGGCTCACTGAAATTAGGGCCGTCAGGGCAACTAGAGATATGATCGAATCTGGTGATATTAATCCGAATGTGAGGGCTGAGGTTACAGTGAATCCCGACAGTGAATTGTTGCCGGTTACACGTAGTAATGGAGTCCTTCATGTTTTGAGTGTGCCCCAAAGTAATGGATTAATTGCTGGGCAGTCAGCTTTGATGAAGTTGGACGGTTGGACTTGGGAAGAAATGACAGTAAAACCTTCCGTTGGGATGCATATGCGCTGGCCGAATGTTCCTGATCCCGGGAGGGCTCTAAACGCAAAACAGAAGAAATCTCTTAAAGAAGCTTCCGATAAGACGAAATTGCAATTAAATAAACTTGAAGAAAGTTTCAATAGAGCCAGAGCTTATTTGAAGGCAAAGAATGTAGGCGGCTCATTGCAAAAGACGGACTTGAGGTGGGAGGCAATGGAGGGTGTGTTGGCTGGTACTGTGCCGATATATGTTCACGTTAATAGATTGTTCGAGATTCAAGAAGCCGTTAAATTCTCCGTTGAGCAAAAGGTAAAGATTGTAATAGTTGGAGGTTCAGATGCGTGGAGAGCGATTCCGTTGTTAAAGAAACACAATGTTCCGGTCATTATTAGTCCTGTGAATTCGCTTCCAGGAAGGCGTTGGGAGGATTATGACACGCCGATGGTCAATCCAGTTAAACTTCAACGCGCCGGTGTAAGATTTTGCATCGCGGGCCGTGGAGGATCCATGGATGCACCTCATGAGAGGAATTTACCTTATCAGGCGGCTAGGGCAGCTGCATTTGGGTTGCCTAGAGAAGAAGCCTTGAAATCAGTGACTCTTTATCCTGCACAGATCCTAGGAGTTGATGATAGGCTCGGATCTCTGGAAGAGGGAAAAGATGCTACTTTCATAATAACTTCAGGAGATCCTTTAGAGGTAACTACGAAAATTTTGAATGCTTATATTGGCGGGAGGCCAATAGATATCTCGAATAAGCAGACTCGATTATACGAAAAGTATAAAAAGAAATATCTACAAAAAAATAGAGGTTAATTGTAGTTCTTATTAGAGTAATATCTTTTTACACTCGCTATCTGATTGAGATCCTTTTTCAAGAATCCTCATGCATTCGACGCCATCAGAGAAATTTGGATGTATGGGTTCTTTGTTTGCAATTGCGTTTAAGAAATCTGCTGAGGCGTGCGCAAATGTGTGCT
>Ga0315327_10002186_pt1 | contig 10329 bp, 6 predicted proteins | sample M110032315metaG_FD_203460 | JGI IMG/M metagenome (GOLD analysis project Ga0315327, IMG submission 203460) | Ammonia-oxidizing marine archaeal communities from Monterey Bay, California, United States - M1 100m 32315 | ecosystem: Environmental > Aquatic > Marine > Coastal | place: USA: California... | reverse complement strand
TGTGGCCATACGTATGCTAGCGTCCCGCTTGCCTGCCAGATGAAATTACAATACGGAACCAAAATGTTTCCCGTACCTTTGTTGTTTATTGGCGAAAAAGCATATGTGAACCATCACCAAGCCAGAATTCCATGCGGCGCAGAAGTGTTGTCAATCAATAATATGGCGATGGCTGAAATTGTGGAAAATTTGATGCCATTGATTACGGGTGATGGATATGTCAATACATTTAGATACCAGTTCTTGGGGGAAATGTTTGCCATTTCTTTTGCAACGGCATTCGGAGAAACAAGGGAATTTCAAGTTAAATACCGAACGTTAAAAGGGGACGTGAAAACGACCAAAGTAACCGGAGTGTCGTCATATCGTTTGGAACAATTGATGGAATCGGTGGTAATGGGAGGGCGACAAAACGAAGCATATCGCATGTCTCGACCACGTGAGGATACCGTACTCATGGCCATTGATACATTTGATAACGGCCAAGGTTCACCGCCGTTTCGTGCTTATCGAAAATTAATAACAAAAGCGTTTGCAATGATGCATCAAACCGACGCAATTACCAATTTGATCTTGGATCTTCGACAAAACGATGGTGGGTATACTCGCAGTGAGATGTTCTTATATTCGTTTTTAGCAAACAAACCGTTTAAAGAAATGTCTAGCGGGGAAACAAACCGTAATAGCATTGCTTTTCGGGAATTCCTTAGTCGTAATTACCAATCGCGCGGGACCATTAATTATTTTGACCGCCGTTTGCAAAAAGAAATGATTGCTGAAGATGGCCAAACATGGAATTTGCAGGATGAATGGATCGTCCAGGGCGTACCGTCGGAACATCGCTTTAGGGGGAATATCTATGTTTTAACGGGGGGCCGTACGCACTCAGCCGCTTCGGCGATATGTACTCGGCTTAAAGAGAATGGCCGTGCTGTGTTTATTGGTGAGGAAACCGGAGGTGTGGAAGGCGTCTTTACAGCGGGTACGACGCTCTATTATGAACTTCCCAATACGGGAGTTGAGTTGGCTGTGCCAATTCTCAAATACAATAATCTGACAAAAATGCCAACGGATGTGGGTCGAGGAATTGTGCCAAATCATAAAGTCTCTATTCAACCGGAGGATTTACTTAACGGTAAAGACCGAGTGCTTGATTTTACACTGGAGTTAATTGAGGATCACGAGTGAATAGCATGAGCACTAGGAATCGGTTTGTAGCAAAGAGGTATCGCGAATTTAACGGTAAATCCAGTAACGAGCGATAGAGCAATAACGAGTTTGTTGATGGGGCTATCTTTAGTAACGCGTCTATGAGCCAAATGAACTGTTACGACTATCCCCAATATTGGGACTTGGCGTTTGCCGATGAAACTGAGCAAGAATGTGAGTTCTTGATTCAATGTTCAAAAAAGTATATTACCGGTAACGTTAAACGTGTTCTTGAGCCAGGGTGCGGTGGTGGTCGGTTGGTGGTGGCATTGGCATCCCGAGGCTACGATGTGACCGGTTATGATCTTAGCAAAACAGCGATAGACTATTTAAAAAATCGGTTGGTAAACCAAGGGCTACAAGCCGACGTTTTTGTGGCTAATATGCAGTCGTTTGTGGCTTCGCCGCCAGTTGACATTGCTATCAACACAGTCAGCACATTTCGACACTTACTTACCGAGCAAGCTGCTCTAGCACATTTGAGAGCAATGGCGGAAAGTATTCGACCAGCAGGGCTCTATATTATTGGCATGCATTTATTGCCTCCTGACGCTGACTTGGAAGATGAAGAATTGTGGGAAGCAGAAGATGACTCAGCAAAGGTGACCATGCGTTTGACCGTCCTCGAAGCAGCGCGAGAAAACAGGCGGGAAATCTTGAGGTTTGATATGACCGTGGAAGACGTAGATGCGCAGCAAGTTGCTCCGCGGGAATTTAGTTCTGAATATCCAATGCGGTTGTATTCAGCGACTCAGATTCAAGAATTATTTAACCAAGTCACTGAGTTTGAGTTAATTGAAGTCTATGATTATTGGTACGACATTAACGAGCCCCAGCTGTTAGATGATCGACTAGGTGACGCTGTATTTGTGTTACGTCGGCGTTAGTTCTCGCGAAAATCCGCCTTGTCAGCTTGCCATTGTCCAATCGGGGCATTCATGGAATCTTCAAGATCGACTCCGAGACCATCGGCAACGCGATTAATGTAATTAAAATAAGCAATGACTTGTACAGCAATGGTGATTTCTCCATCGCTGAATCCAGCCGTTTGTAGTTGCGCGACATCGCTATTGGTCATGGTGTGCGGATTTAGGGTGAGCTTGACCGCGTATGCACAAAGCGCTAGATCTGCGGCACTGAGTCGAGCTTGACGATAATCATGTGTCAGTGCAGTCGCAGCTGTTGGATCTTTGGACTCCAGACCGAAGTCGTGCGAATGTGATAGCGTTCAGTAGTAGCAGTCGTTGGCTGCCGAGACGACTGTGGCTAGCATTTCTTTTTGTTGAGATGAAAGGGCGTTAGGTGATTTCATCAATTTAACGTAAAATTGCATCGAAGCGTTAAGTGTTTCGACATCATGACTCATAATGCGAATGATATTGGCAAGACCACCGGAACGGTCTCGAGCAAGTTCATAGGCTTGTTGCAGTAGGCCACTTGCTTCGTCTTCGCTGATTTGTGAAATATATGCCATGCAAAAAATCTCCAAGGCTCGTTGAGCCTTCTTCTTAAAATCAATTTTCTTGGTTTAAATACTCGAGCCGCCGCTGTACGAGCGGTTCGTGGGATCCTTTAATTTTGGAAGAATCCAATTGAAACTCGTAGCCGTGGTGGTCACGTAGAAACACGACGGTATTAAGTGTGATGGTCGCGACCGTGCCGGATGGATTGTTGGCTAGAATGTTATAGATCGTACTCTGTGGATCGGTGTGGCCAATGATCGCCAAAAATTCTGTTGCCCGTAGTCTAACTAGATCGTCTTCATCATTAAGTAGTTCTTTCGCGTTGTTTGCGAATCTTGCGGCTTGCTTGGCAAAACTAGTGCAGGCAGTCAATGTCCAATAACGCACTCGGGGATTGTTGGATTTTAAGCCTTTGGAAATTTTTCTGCTAGCGTCAGCGAAAGGGATTAGTGCAAGGTCTACGGTATCCACCAGTGTGCTGATTTCCGTGGCATGTGCTTGACCGAACCCAGCACCATCGGCGATGGCAAACTCGATCATTTGATTTTCCGGGTAGAAGCTGAGATCGTGTGTTTTTTTAACGTGTGTTTGCAATGCACTTCGCAGTTGCAACAACGTTTCTCGATGCGCCGGGTCACCAGCAAGGTTGTGGATTTCGTGAGGGTCGCTGGAAATGTCGTATAGCGATTCAACTGGTTTGGCTTTGAAAAAATGGGATTGTGCTTCGTTGAGTTTGCCTTGGTTGAAATGTTCGCGCCATTCTCTATAGGAGAGCATGCGATAGCGGTAATTGTTTTGTAAGGAGTCGGGGTAGAAATTTTCGTAGTTGCGAATGTACTTGAAGTTCCCCTTTCTGAAACTGCGTACCAATTCATATCTTTCATCAAAACGATCAGCATAGCCAAATGCCTCGTCTTGCTTGTCGATTAGGCTCGCGTTAACTCCCGTTCCTAAAAATGGAGTGCCGTCCATGGTGGCGGGTATTTTTATACCCGCGAGGTTCAACACCGTTGGTGCAAAATCGATAAAAGATACAAACCCATTTACGCGCGTCCCAGCGGGCCATGTGTTTGCTGACTGATATTTGGGAGGCACTCGAATTACTAAGGGCACATGTAATCCGGATTCATACAGATAACCTTTACTGCGAGGTAAGACGCCCCCGTGGTCACCGAAGTAGAAGATGATTGTGTTTTCATAGAGTCCATCTTCTTTGAGACGGTCAATGATAGTTCCAATTGCCGCATCGACAACGGTTTGGCGATCGTGATATCGAGCAGCGGTATAGCGGGACAATGCGGTGTCTTGATGATACGGGAATAGATTCACTTTAGTGGGATCTGTGTTTAGGGAGGTGATATCGATTGCCGGTTTAGAAAAATGTAGTGACCCCTCATGGGATTGAGCAAAAGATTGCATGTGAAAAAATGGTTGTTGTGGGTCACTTCGGTTTTTCCAAGATGCTTTGCGTGATGATTCGTTCCAGACGTTCGCATTAACTGCGTTGTAGTCAGTTTTTACATTGTTTGTGCAGTAGTAGCCGGCTTTGCGTAAATAGACCGGAAACATTTTTGCACCTGGTGGTAAGTTGGTTTGGGTGATCTTGCGATGGTATTGAAATCCAATGCGTGGGGCGAGCATGCCGGTCATTAGTGTGGTCCGAGCGACCGAGCAGACAGGACTGTTGGAAAAGGCATGCTCAAACGTAAGCCCGTCCTTGGCAAGTAATGTTAAGTTGGGTGTGGGGCCGTGCTTGGCGCCGTAGTGTTGCTGGTAGTGCACTGAATTATCTTCAGACAATAGCCAGACGATATTGGGTCGGTCAGCGGCTTTAACGGTAATAAATCCGAGGGCAGTTAGTAGAAATGGTAGTATTGCAAACTGGGCGATTCGTTTCATGATGGGTTTTTTGTTCTTGTGAATGTAAACGGATGATAGAAATTAGAAAAAGGAAGGCACGTCAATTTCGATAGAAGCTGCTTTTGCGATCGGCGATATATTCGACGTCCAAATGTGGCGTCTGCAATGCATGCCCGAGATGTAATGAGGTTAACGCTGATTGCACCATACCGCTAGTGAGCAAGGTGCGTTTTACATTGTAGGGTGCCTTGCCTGTCATAAACATTTGTTTGGCGTTGTCCATCAGCGCAGCGGAGTAGACAACATTGGGATTGGGCGGCAGATAGAACATTGTCGATAAGGGAGGTTTGCGTCGGCGTAGTTGAGCCGCGAAAGTAAAGTCTGTTACGAGCCCATTAAGCAATAGCATTGTCGCGCGGGTGCCGTCGCGATAAACAATGCGATACGCAATCGGGTCTTTTACGAATTCTTGCATCTGTTGTCTTGTCGGATAGCGGTGGCTGAAATTGTTACTTTGAGCGAGCGTTTGGCTGCGGGAGAGACAAGCTTCGAAGAGTTCGCCGGACCAACCACCTCTGGCAAAGCTGCCAGCGTCAAGCATTCGCCATACGTCATCACCGCGGACTGCAAGAATCGAATGAACGCCTGTTTCACCACCTTTGCGTCGTTCAAGCATGCACTGGAGTGTTTCGAGCGCATGGAAGTCATAGATGTCTGTGCCTCCGAATGCAACCACTAATGCTTCTTCGACTTCAGCGCCAAAAGGCATTTCGACGCTTGGCATACGCCACGTGACGGGAAGTGACGATCCGGCAAGCAGTGGGAAACCTAGTTGTTCCGATTGGGAGACCATGTCCTGAGCCCACTGGAAATTCCAGCTGAGGTGTTTGTCATTGAACACCGGCACGCTGATGCCGTCAGCGCGAAAGACATCCGTAATACCATTGAAGAGCCGGTAACGAGGATATAGCTTTTGCCCGTAAGCGTTTTGCTCGTAATCTCCATGTTCGCCAATTAGCAATACACAATCGACATCTATCTTGTCTTTACCATTACGAACCGCTTCTGCCACTGTTGGATATATATTGAAGCCAAACTCCTTGGCGCGTCGATGACTTAAGTCATTGTCTTTGACCTGATCCACATAGGCGGATACAACATCAATTTCAGGATGTACCCACTTTCCGCCTTTTGGATAGCCTACGAGAAACCGCGTGGCCATGTGCCAAGCATGCGATCGTTCCCACCAAGTTGTGGTAACGATCGCCATTTTTTTCTTGCGGTTATTTGTGGCACGACGCGTCGTGGCGGACGCACAAAGGGGGATGAATGTAGCGTTCGCTGCTGCCCCAGTTGCAATGCTCGATTGAATAAAACGGCGACGATTTAACGGTTTAGACATGATAGGTACTCGTAGAAAAAATGTATCGATATGCTTTATGATAACCTCGTTGGAGCACTGGTGTGTACATTACCAGTATTTCACGATTTGTGGATGTGTTTGTTTCAAAATGTTAACTAGGGCAAGTTTGAGTTTTGGTGTCAGGTGGTCTAGACCCTCTTGGTTCATGTCGGTCGTGAGGATTTGATGTAGTTTTTGTGCGACGAGTTTTAGGGTTGAGTGAGGGAGTTGCTTAAAGCTTGGTGAATAGATCATGTAGCTTAGTGGATATCGAAATAGACGCTGTTGGAGGTCAAGTTGATACAGGCTGCGGCCTTGGTTGTCGCAGGGTTTACGTTTGGAAAATGTTTCGGTAAACGATGAAGTTCCGGTAACGGGCGCGGTTAGTTGGAACTCATTAGCGAATAATAAATAACGCACTAGATTATCAATGGATCTCGTCGTACGACGTTTGGTAAACTCGCTTTTGAAATTAGGATCGCGATCGAGCGCAGCGTTCATACTTTTATCATATTCTCTGCCGCGAATGTCTTCATAGTGTGCGAACGTAATCAGGTTCTGCATTTGCGTTTGGTGTTCGAGCACCATCAACGCCACGACGTCACTTTCGTTTGTGATATAGGGTTTGGTGTTTAGCATTGTGGAAAGGTCCGTCACATTGGCACCATCGTCGTAATTGATCGCACCGCGGCCTTGATTGGCATCCACCAAAATATTTCCCATGTGACGCATGTTTCCATGAGTGCCGGTAACATAGTAACCGCCCCATCGTTGAGCAAATGGGCTAGTATGGTCTGAAACGTAAGTTCCAAAGTTGAAGACGGGTTGACCATTGTGACTCGTGAAAAGACTACGCACGACGGGGCCAGGTACGTTTTGTGTGCGTCGTGCTGCGTGGCATTGTAAACATTGCCCTTTGTCTCGAATGAACCTAGGTGAATCTGTCGGCTGTTGCGGCAGGGTGTAAAAGACAGAACCTAATTTAGGATCTGCCGCTATAATTTCGACCACGTCCCCCCCCTGTACCCATCCCAAATAGAGTTGATCATTGAAATACATAGCGCGGGGTTTGGCTGGGTCGATACGACGTAATTGCAAGCTAGATTTCGAATAGACAAGCGCTTGGGTGGTTGGTGATACTTCTAGTAATTTCATCAAATCTGGCAAATAACCATGTTTATAGCTGTGTTTTAATGTGATTTTGCCTTGGTCGAGCTTTGCTTGTAGTTCAGTAATTGGATTGTTTGCAATGGTCTGATGGTAATCAATAGGGGGTTTTTCAAACTCGAATAGACCCTGCGCGTTACAAATCCGTGGAAGGCAGAATAATACGACCGCTAGAAACACAGATGCACGACCATAAACGGCAGGAGTAGAATTCAAACTGGAAACCATAACAAAAGGGCGTGAGAGTGATTGAAGTCCAATGGAAGTTTGGTCATTATAGATAAACGAGTTAATGAAATGTGTATAACTTGTATTATAGCACAACAGAAAAAACAGGAACTATGCAATGGTGTTAAAGGTGCGAGCAACGTGTCAGCTTTTAGCAGCGAAATCCTTTGTAATCGGATTCGTTACAGCTGTCAGTATGGTGGTAGCCTCACTAGCGGTTGTGGCCCATGAAGGTCCTGACCCGTTAAGTCACTGGTATTTGCAGAACGAATACATCGAAGATAACGTGTTATCGGCCCGGCTTGGGCCAGAGGCTAGATTCCAAATAAAACCAAAGTTTGTCATGGATGCAGCTGGTGAAGCGGTTTTGTTTTCAGGACGCACACCACACTGTGTTATCGCGACGGATCACAACAAAGCCAAAGAGTATCTACCAACACGGGCTATGACTGTTGCCGCGTGGGTGTCTGTTGACACAGCTAAAGAATGGGGTGGAATCATTGGTGTCGTTCAAGACAATGGTGGTGTGGAAAAAGGGTGGGTGTTGGGTTATGACAATCAGTATTTTACATTTGGTCTGTCTACTAAGGGGGCCGATGATGGCGATGGTTTTATGACCTATTTTCGCAGCACGACCAAATTCGAACTGGGGAAACTTTATCACGTAGTCGCCGTGTATGACGGCAAGGCGACAGAAATTTACATTAATGGAAAAAAAGAATCGAGTGGGACCCAACAATCTGGAGATATCTTTTACCCAACGAAAACCCCCTATGTCATCGGGGCTTATACCGATAGTAATGAATTGAATGTTCATCATGGGCGTATTCGAGAAGTTAAAGTCTATGGTTTAGCGGCTAAGGCTGAGTGGGTGGCGGAGGCATTTGCCCACCACAAGCAGTTAGCTGCAGAACCGGCTGTGGTGCAGCCACAACCTTTGGAAGTGCTTGTTAAGCCTTACCTACAATGGGCGACAAAAACATCGATGACAGTGATGTGGGAAACGAATGAAACATCGACATCGGTTGTGCACTACGGAGAAACGAGTGCCTGTAACCAATCAGTTTCGGCTGTCGATGCCAAAATTCATGAAGTCAAGATTCCGAATTTGAAAACGCAAACGCAATTTTTTTATCGGGTGGAATCAGTCACGGCAGCTGAGGAGAAATATGAAAGCAATGTATCAACGTTTCAAACGGCAGTGCATGATGATTCTCCGTTTGCATTTGCCGTAATCAGTGATACTCAGGGCAACCCAGCAGTTTCCTCAGTGTTAGCGAAGATGGCGTGGGGCCAACGTCCTAATTTTTTGCTGCACCCTGGCGACCTAGTATCGACTGGGAAGAACAAGGATCATTGGTTGAATCATTTCTTTCCAGGTATGCGACCGTTGATCGATCGTGTTGCGTTTTTTCCAGTGCTTGGAAATCATGAACAAAACGCCGACCACTACTACAACTATGTCTCTTTGCCGGACCCCGAATACTTTTATACGTTTAAGTATGGCAACACACAATTTTTTATGGTGGACACGAATCAAAATGTTGGTGTTGGTTCCAAGCAATACGAATGGCTTAAAGGCGAATTGGAAAAATCTACGGCAGTGTGGAAATTTGTTTGCCATCATCATCCTCCGTACTCTTCCGATGAAAACGACTATGGCGACCTATGGAAATCCAATAAGAGTTCTCGCGGTGACGTGCGAGCGCGGGTTCTCGTGCCATTGTATGAAGACAATGCTGTCGACATTGTGTGGAATGGCCATATTCATTCTTACGAGCGGACTTGGCGGATTCGTCGAGGAAAAGCAGTCGAAAAAGAAGGTCCATTCTATATGATTACCGGCGGCGGTGGTGGTGGTCTCGAAACCCCCAGTCCGGTGCGTCCGTTCTTTCAAAATAACGTGCGATATGGTCACCACTATGTTATGGTTTCATTAAATGGTGGAACGTTAGAAATGAAAACGTTTACACTTGAAGGGCGAATGTTTGACTATCTTAAGATTGTTAAATGATAAATCAAATCCGATTGCGAGGTGCTAAATGAAGACTCTCTGTTTATTGACAATGGTAACGGTGATGGTTGCTGCAAGTTTGGGAAAAGTGAAAGGTGGAGAGGTTATTTATGTCGCCTCGATCGTTGAAAAAACGGTCAATACATTCGCGGTAAATCCAGATTCCGGTGCGTTGACGAAGCTTGCATCACTCAAGCTACCAGACTCACCTGGTGCGATGGATTTATCGCCTAGTGGCAAGCATGTGTATGTCGCTATGGCGGGTCGAGATACGAAGACTAATGCGGCGACCGCATTTGTCGCGACGCTGGAACGACAGAAAGACAATACGTTGCAGTTGTCGGCAGTCGCAAGAATTGCCACTCGTCCGCCCTATATTCGTGCTGATGACTCTGGGCGATATTTAATGATGGCACACTATGCTACCGGAGAGATCAATGTTTATCGGATCAAAGATGGGATCGTAACCGATGAACATCTAGATTATCACAAGACTGAGAAAACCGCACATTGTGTTGAGATGGACCCAAGCGGACGCTTTGTATTTGTCCCCCATACGTCGCCCAACGCTATTTATCAGTATGTGCTAGATAGTGGAACCGGCAAATTAATACCCAATGATCCCCCTGTCGTATCCGGCCCAGATGAGGGACATCGCTATCATCAACCTCGGCACATCGCTTTTCATCCCACGTTATCGATGGCTTTCACGTCGAATGAGCGGGGTGGGGGTATCAGTGCATATAGTTTAAATCGCAAAACGGGTGCGTTGAAATTAAAACAAACTCTTTCGGCACTCCCCGAGGGATATAGTGGTGGGGCTGCCGCGGCTGATATCCGTATTACCCCTGATGGAAAAGTTGTTTATGTGTCGAATCGGGACGTCGAAGACCGCGAGCCTCACCAAGATAGTATTGCCGCATTTTCCATTAGTCGGCGTGGGGATTTGCAGCGAATTGGCACGTATCCCTCTGTTTGGTTCCCTC
>Ga0315327_10002185_pt1 | contig 10333 bp, 10 predicted proteins | sample M110032315metaG_FD_203460 | JGI IMG/M metagenome (GOLD analysis project Ga0315327, IMG submission 203460) | Ammonia-oxidizing marine archaeal communities from Monterey Bay, California, United States - M1 100m 32315 | ecosystem: Environmental > Aquatic > Marine > Coastal | place: USA: California... | reverse complement strand
AAGCAGGATTTTCACGTGTAGAACTGACGCTTGCCCCACACAGGCAGAGAACAATCTCGCAGCGTAGGCCAACAGCTCCCGCATAAACGCAACTGAATCCCAATTAAAGAGGGACCAAGTAACATATCCAAATTCAAGGCCTACGACTAGGCTTTTCGCTCTTTTTAAGATCGATTCCGAGTTGATCGCTTCATGTCAATTTCTCAACGGTTTCGTTCCAAGATATTGATAAATCATCAAACATGTTGAATTGCATTGCGAGCAACCTCTTCGATCGTAGCGTCGATTCCTTAATGCCCCCCGAAAACATTCACTTCAATCTACAAGAATGCCAGCTACATACCCCCACTCTCTAACCAATAGCCCCGAAGGCTTGCGTATCCAAAGCAACTGTACCTTTGCCGCGCAGAGAAAGTCCCAACCTTAAGGAGAAAATCATTCAAGCGGCGGGCTATTCTTCGAAGTCCCACCATCAAAGCTAAACGCATAAACCTTTCCTCTCCTTAAATGACTCCCTCAAACGTCCTCTTAATCATGTCGGACCAACACGCCCGACATATAACAGGTTGCTATGGCAACGAAGTCATACGAACTCCGAATATCGATTCGATCGCCAATCGCGGAGCCAGATTTGACTCCGCGTACACTCCGTCCCCAATTTGCGTGCCCGCGCGAGCTTGCTTCGCCACCGGAAAATACACTCATCGAAATGGATACTGGGACAACGCCCACCCTTACGACGGCGCCGTCCGCGGCTGGGGACACGAGCTTATCGACCGTGGCCATCACGTCGAATCGATCGGCAAGCTTCACTATCGGGACGACAAAGACTCGGACGGTTTCAGCGTCCATCACATCCCGCTCAACGTAGTCGACGGAAAAGGCGACCCTCAATCGAGCCTACGTTCCGACATTCCCGTTCGGACTGGAAACCACGACGCAATCGCTGCCGCCGGTCCCGGAGATTCAAGCTACCTAAACTACGATCAAGACATCGCAGACACCGCCTGCCAATGGCTAGACTCCGCATCGACCGCGAAAAACGACAAGCCATGGGTCCTTTTCGTTTCCTTCACCTGTCCCCATCCTCCCTATACTGCTCCCACCGACCATTTTGATTACTACCACTCCAAAGAAATCGAAGGTCCATACAGAGGAAAGGCCGACGAATGGTCCGACCATCCTGCCTTGAATGAATTGCGGCGCGTATTGGAAATCGACACACCCTTTTCCGAAGAAGAGACCCACCGTATCTCGGCTGCCTATTACGGTTCTGTCAATACGATGGACGATCGCGTGGGCGAAGTGCTCGAAGCTCTTGATCGAAATGGTTTTAGCGACAATACACGCGTCATCTACACCTCCGATCACGGAGAAAGCCTGGGCCAACGCGGACTCTATGGAAAGTTCACCATGCTAGAAGACTCAGCAGCCATTCCTCTCATCATTTCAGGACCCGAAATTCCCAGCAATCAGGTGATCAAGGCTCCCGTCTCCCTAGTCGATTTCCATCCAACTTTAATCGAAATGGTGACCGGCGAAAATAGCTCCCAGGAAAGCCGCGTCGACGGAAAATCCATTAATCCGCTTTTCACGAGCGAAGCGAGCGAGCGGTCGGTGATTAGCGAATACCATGCAGTCGCCTCCAATAACGCGTGGTACATGGTTCGAAAAGGCACCTACAAGCTGATCTATTACGTCGGAAATGATTCGCCAATCCAACTTTACGATATCGACAACGACCCAATGGAAGAGCGCGACCTCGCCAACGATCCAGCAAGCGCCAACACGCGAGCGATGATGGAAGCGGAACTCCGAAGCTATCTAGACCCCGAAGAAACGAACAAGCGAGCCAAGGCGGATCAGGCCAAATTGATAGCATCCTACGGAGGGCGCGAGGCAGTCCTTGGACAAGGGACTTTTATAAATTCTCCTGTCCCCGGCGAAAATGCCACCTTCGTAACCGAAGATTCATGACGCTAAAAAAGCTCTACAGACTCCTTATTTATCTAGGAATTCTATCGATTACGATTGGCATAATCGATCGCTTCACGGGAAACAACGCTCCCGAACAAATCTACCCAGGCAAATCGATAACCATTATCGTTCCCTTCAAACCAGGAGGTGGAAGCGACCGAATTGCTCGAGCCGTCAATGCGTTTACGGAAGAAGTCTTCGGTAGAGAATTTATTTTCCAGTACAAGACCGGCGGAGGGGGTCACTTAGGCGTCGGCTATCTCGCCCAGTCACGAGCAGACGGATACACGGTCGCGACCTACAACACCCCTGACCTTGCCCTAGGCCCATTAACCGGGGCCGCTCAATACGAACTAAACGACCTCAGGATCATCGGCCAAATCGCCTTCGATCCGAATGTCTTCGCAGCTCAAGCAGATACTCCCTACGCCGACATGAAGGGATTTCTTGACGATGCTAGAAAACGTCCAGGTAAGCTACGACTCGGCATAGCCCAGCCCAAGGGCGGCACCCATCTCGCTACCCTTGCGATGCTCCACCAGGAATCCATCGATGTCAGCGTAGTACTCTTTGCTGGTGGATCCGAACTCGCAACTGCAGTGCTCGGCGAACAAGTCGATGTCGGTATCTCCGGACTAGCGCCCTTCCTCGGCTCCATAGATCGGGTTCGCTTCTTAGGGGTCGCTGGCAAATTAAAACATCCCAGAATTCCGAATACAAAGACCATGAATGAGCAAGGTATACCGATGAATTCAGGTACTGGCCGCGTGTTCCTCGCCCCAACAGGCATTAGCGAAACGAGACTCGAAATCCTAAGAAAAGGTCTCAGTGCAATTTGCGCGAACGAGTCCTTTATAACCGAAATGCAAACATCCGGCAACGACCCCATTTGGACCGATGGCAAACGTATCGAAGCAGAACTGGCGGCGTTCAGCGAACGAGCTACATTGATGATCGAGAAATATGAAATGTAGAAAAATGAGCAAAAGCTCCAAGAAAACCTCGGTCGTAGCTCAGCGCTTTAGCCTGAGTTTCTAGCGACATTCGAACGCATGCAACAACTCCTATCAGGCTTTTCCGACATATTGAATTTCCAGACGATTCTGGTCATGTGTCTGGCCATAACCGGAGGTATCGTCGTCGGCACTCTCCCTGGGCTTTCATCGGTTATGGCAATATCGCTAATGCTTCCAATAGCCTATGGCTTCGGTCCCGTTATCGGGCTTAGCATGCTAGGAGCCATTTATACAGCAGCATTGTACGGTGGAGCCAATTCGGCGATCCTTCTCAATACACCCGGAACGCCTTCTTCCCTCCCGACTGCATTCGACGGTTTCCCGCTCACCAAAAAAGGGAAAGCCGACCGGGCGCTCTACGCAGCCCTCTTCGCTTCCGTTATTGGCGGGCTCTTCGGCACCTTCATACTCATAGCCGCTTTCGAACCGCTCGCAAATTTGTCGCTAAAATTCGGTCCACCGGAATTCTTCGGCCTCGCTTGCCTCGGACTCTGCGCGGTTGCCGCCATTTCGGAAGGCCAAGTATTACGCGGATTGCTCAGCGCCTTCATTGGCCTCCTGCTTTCCTTGGTCGGACAAGACCCCGTTTCGGGTGATGTTCGATTCACCTTCGGCATCTACCCGCTCATCTCGGGAATCGAAATCATACCAGCCCTGCTTGGATTATTTTCCCTTTCCCAAGCGATGAATATCCTTGAGCTAAAAAGCAGCCACATCGCTCACTACCGAGCAGAACCGGGGGTACTCGCTCTGATCGCTCGGAGAATAGGCGTCGCATGGTTCACTCTCCTGCGAAGTTCCATCATTGGCAGCATCGTTGGTATCCTCCCAGGAGCTGGAGGAGCAATCGCATCGATCATCTCCTACAACGAAGCGCGTCGCAGTTCCAAGGATCCTAGCCAGTTCGGCCATGGAGCGATCGAAGGGGTACTCGCCTCGGAAGCGGCAAACAACGCCCAAGTATCCAGTAGCCTAGTACCAATGATGGGCCTAGGTATTCCTGGAAACGTAAATGCCGCAGTCATCATGGGAGCACTCATGTCCTTCGGCATTCAACCGGGCATGGGGCTGCTAACCAATAGCTCCGACATTGCATACGCATTTATGGCTTCGCTCATCGTAGCCAACATTCTGCTTCTCGGAATTGGTATCTACATGGTCAAACTGACCGCTCGAGTTCTGCTCATCCCCAACACCTACCTGGGACCTAGCGTAATCGCTCTTTGCATCGTCGGAGCCTATGCCGCGTCCTACGATATCTACGGCGTCTGGGTTATGTTTGGTATGGGTGTTCTCGGTTTCGCCATGCTCAAGCTAAAAATTCCAATCGGTCCCATGGCTTTAGGTTTGGTCCTCGGACCTATCGCCGAAAAAGGACTTGGCCAAAGCCTGCAAATGGCCGAAAGCGAAACGAGTCTAATCCACTTCGCGATGAGTCGACCAATCAGTCTAGGGTTATTCGCCCTATGCGTATTTACCTTATTCGGCGCTATTTACGTCGAACGCAAAACACGCCATGCTAAAGCTTTCGCCAAAGGAATCGACAATGACTAAAACCCAATTGCAGTTCCGTTTCTCGATCATCGATCTATTCCTCGTCGTGATTGCGGCCATTGCTCTCGTCTTCTTGCAAGAAGCAAACGGACTCGTAAAACCTTTCGATACGTATCCAAAACTCGTTTGCGCCTCCCTGTTCGGGCTAGCATTCGCTTGCCTCGTACAACGACGATTGAAACCAACGAGCTCCCAAGCGAGAGAATCCAAAACCAAATCTCAGATCCGGACCTGGACCATGATCGCCGGGATCGGACTATACATCATTTGCATCTCCAACATTGGCTACTTCGTTTCCTCCTTCTTTTATCTCGTAGCCATGCTACAAATCGGCCGATACGGAATCGACGAGGAATTTCTGGAAACCAAAACGCTACTTTCGGATTCGCTAATCGCCGCCGGAGTTACGACAGCGATCGCTATCGTCTTTAAGGTTTCGCTAAACCTAGTATTCCCGGGTGCTTGGCTTTTCTAAAAAAAGCCAGTCTCTATCCAATATCGATCAGGTCTCATCATCTCGCTACAGGTTAGTCTTGCAATACAACGCAATGGAGGCGATCAACGAGCCCTCCCCACCCGACAAAACGCTTCCATTCGACACGTTTAAAACCCGAATAACTATAGTCATTCTTTGAATACAGACACGCCCAACAAAGGAATTCGTCCAGCACCAACAAGCGCTAAAGGAATAGCCAAAGAACTCGGCCCTGGTCTAATTGTCGCTGGCGCAGTCGTAGGCTCCGGCGAATTGATAGCTACAACCGCCACTGGAGCCGAAGCAGGTTTCTGGCTGATGTGGCTGATCATTATCGGCTGCCTGATTAAAGTATTCGTTCAGGTCGAACTCGGGCGCTACGTAATCCTTACCGGCAAGACCACCTTGCGGGGAATTACCGTTCTACCGGGTTGGAAACCGGGCGGGACTCACTGGATCGCTTGGTTTTGGCTTTGCATGATCGTTACCAGTACCGGACAAATGGGCGGAATTATCGGCGGCGTTGGCCAAGCCCTCTCCATTGCCGCCCCCATAACCGAAGAAGGAAGAGCCTTTAACGATGCCGTCGGCCAAAACATTCAAGCTCAATTGGCGAAAGTCGACTTACTTGCAAACACAGAACCAATCGCCTCCGAAGAGATCCTCAACACAACCGCCCCTCAACCTAGCAAAGCGCTTCCGAGTCCAGGGATCGACCCCTACGCTTGGGCCCTTATCATATCGGTTGGTACAGCGATTATTCTCTATTTCGGTCGTTACGGAATGATCGAAACAGTCGTCACCGTTCTCGTCGCTGGCTTCACTCTGCTCACACTCGTAAATTTAATACTCCTCCAATTAAACCCAGTCTGGGCAGTAACCTGGCTGGACTTCAAACAAGGTTTGAGTTTTGGTCTACCGCCCAAGAGGGAAGGACTCGATCCGGTCGTTACGGCCCTAGCGACCTTCGGCATTATTGGAGTGGCAGCCGGCGAACTCGTATTCTACCCGTACTGGTGCTTAGAAAAAGGATACGCCTCCTTCATCGGTCCCCGAGAGGATAGCGAAGCCTGGAACCAAAGAGCCCGAGGATGGCTACGGGTTTTGCGTTGGGATGCCTGGTGCTCGATGGTCGTTTACACAACCTCAACCGTAATCTTCTATCTGCTCGGAGCAAGCGTGCTCGGACGATCTGGTCTGCACCCACAAGGGATGGACATGATCCGGACTCTAGCCGCCATGTACGAACCAGTCTTCAACGAAACTGCAGTTGGCCTCTTTCTCGTGGCTGCCGTCGTCATTCTCTACTCAACTTTCTTCGTCACCAACGCCAGCAAGGCCCGTGTATTCGCAGACGCGCTTGTCATATTCGGCTGGAGACGATCATCGCCAGAAGCCAATCGAAAATGGGTCAAAGGCCTTTGCCTGTTCTTCCCACTCATCAGCTTCGTCATTTTTTGTTTCATTCCGAAACCCAAGCAACTCATTCTTCTAGCAGGCACAATGCAGTCCTTCATGCTCCCAATGCTCGGGTTTGCCGCGATTTACTTTCGCTACAAGCACGCAATCCCAGCGCTCAAGCCCAGCCGAACTTGGGATATTTTCCTTTGGATATCCGCCCTTGGACTACTGATTGCCGGCGCTTGGCTAGCCATTTCAAAACTTGCTCCGCTCTTCTAAACAAGCTTTCGACAACAGACGAAGACTGATCGACTATTTAATCATGACCTCCCAATAACGGGTACGTTTCGATGAGCCCTTTTCATCGCTCACTTCCAAAGTAATTACCTTACGCACGCCTTTGTCGAATTGATGGATAGGGCTTGGCTCGCTCGAGCGCTTGCCGTCGCCAAAATCCCAATTCCAGGTTTTGATTTTTCCAATCGACTCGTCTTGAAACGCAACTATTCCTTCTTCCATGTTCAAGACTTTAAAGGTCCATTCCGCTAGTAAATTCGGCTGAAGCGAGCGTTCCAACGGTGCCAACTTAAATGGCAGCAAAAACGACGCATCTTTCACCATACGAACGTCGTGAGCGAGATTGTAATGTCCATCACGCTTGCCCCCATCGAAATCCAAGATCGACCAAGAAAAACCAATACGCTCATTTTCCTTCAACTGAGAAACCACCGCATCTTCCGGGCGATCGTATGGAGCGTAATCATAAGGCGTTATCCAACATTCCAATACTAAACTACCACTTTCACCGTGCTCAAAATCATACGAGTAAGCGTAATTCGAATGCGGAAACTCGGAAATCCAATGCTGATTGCCCCAAACCAGCACCCAGGCATTGTTCACCATTGGAGTATAGAAATGATAGTTTTGGGCATGAACTCCGCTGAAGCGAAAGTGATTTTCTAGAAATGCGGGATCGTTTCGATCTCGGTTATCTTCGGGAAGTAAAAGTGGGTTGAAAATGAACGGACCGCCCGACATGTCGCCGTCTACTACGATTTCAAATATGTCATTGAGATAACCATTGGAATTGAACCGTCCGAAATCCCAATAATCGTCATAGGCTTCATAGCGAATGTAAATCCGGTTCAAACCTTTCACCCACCCGAGCGTCACGTTCACGTCTATATCCTTTGAGTCGATATCCGTCCCATGCCCGTCCTCCGTATCATTCAATAGCGAAGACCCGTAAGTATAACGCTTCGGCACCATGTCCCAGTCGTCCAAATTGCCATCAATTCGAGGTATCGCATCCTTCGGAAACTGAAAAAGCTCGAACGCCACGTTTGAATGAGGCGATTCATACTTTACCAACCCGTCACCAGCTCCTACCAGAACTGCACACTCAAGAAAAATAAATACCGAGAATAGGCAAATGAGCTGAGCATTGAATACTTTCATACTGAGACAATTAGGGGTTGAAAACTACCGATGAGCTTCATTCTCCTACACGATTCAAGTAAGCATTCAATTCGTCAATGCCTGAAAGCCCCGAACCATATCAAAAACAGCAATCTATTTCTCTTTGATAAACCAACTCAAGAAACCTCCCAACAGCATAGATTCTTCCACCTTGAGCGTCAATCGAAACCGCACGCGTCCCTACGTCCAAGCGTTCTAACTACGGCCCGGCGAGACACCTTCAACAACCGGTAATGCGAAGCTCATTGCGGTATTTTTCCGCCTGATGCTTGTCATGAAGTCTGAATTCCTTTCTAATTGAAAAACGAAGCTTCAACCCATCTAACATGCTCATAACACGAAAATTCGGTTTTCTCATTCCGGAGAAAGCCACTCCTTTTCAACTCGTTTCCGAAAGTATTCTGGGAATGCTAATCGCGTTCGCGCCGGTATTTCAACAAACCCCCGGATTGATCATTTCCTGGTCCCTCAGCCTGAGAAATCTGTCAGCCGACGAATTTGCTTCAAAACTAAAAAGCGACGCCCAACCTCCTATTAGCGACTGAACGATGATTATCGCAATCAGCGGAAAGCTAAGTTCCATCGATTCCAACTTGGAGATCAAACCAACATTCAAAGGCTCCATCTTATCAATCGCGGAAAACCAAATACCCGCCGACAGCCTAAGTATTCCAATCTCACTACGAGGCCCTATCGACAAATCCGCTTTCAAACTAGATTCCAAAGCCTTCCATAAAGCTATCGCCAAAGCCGGCAAAAAATGCTTCTAAGCGAAGCTACCAAAAAACTCGGTATCGAATCGTCAGGCGACGAAAAACTAGAGGACACCGCCAAAACGTCTCTCTGTGGATTTCTTAAAAAGAAGAGTGAAGACAGGTAAACTTTTCGAGCCTAGTAAGGGCACAATTTTCAACTTAGCTGAAATCAGCTGAAACTACACCGACAATTCGATGGGGAAGCTACATTAATTTCCTCACAATATAATTAGATTAGCGCCTATGGGCCTAGCGGCACCGCACAACATAGGCGTTTCTTCCCAATCCCAAAAACTCTTTGATCCCACCATACGATACGCGAAGCCCATTCGAGCTAACAGTTGTCATTCCCGCCTTCAATCGGCAGGCAACTCTAGCGCGCTGTCTTGACTCCGTCTTGAACCAAACGCGCTCCGTTGACCACGTTATCCTCGTTGATGACGGATCGACCGATGGCACTAAAGAATGGATACGCTCTACCTATCCAAGCGTTCAGGTTATTTCCCAACCAAATAAAGGAGTAAGCGCCGCTCGCAATACGGGAATCCAAGCTGCAACAACCGACTGGATTGCTTTCCTCGATTCCGACGATGCATGGCTACCGAACAAAACCGAATGCCAAATCGCATTTTTGCAATCGCATGTCGAATACAAGATCTGCCATACGGAAGAAAGATGGATCTACCAAGGCATACCAAAAAAAGTACCCGCTGCCTACGCCAAGCATGGTGGATGGATTTTCGAACACTGTCTACCTGTATGCGCTATATCGCCTTCGACAACGTTCATCCACCGAAGCGTGTTCGATAAAGTCGGACTTTTCGACGAAGCGTTTCTTGCCTGCGAAGACTACGATCTGTGGCTTCGTATCGCTTCCCGCTACCCTGTTGGCCTAGTCGACGAGGTGCTGATTGAAAAACATGGGGGCCACGCTGATCAATTATCCAACCAACGAGGGCTCGACTCCTATCGAATCGAGGCGATCGAAAAAGCCCTCAATACCAACACCCTTAATTCGAATCACCGAATCCTCGCGATCGAGACTCTACAATCAAAATGCGCCATTCTCGCCAACGGAGCTGAAAAACACGGCCGAGTCGCAGAAGCGAAACGCTTCCGAGACATATCAAATCGATTTCAACTTCTTTAAACTCATAATTCTGAAATCCGAATATCCTTATACCAGGCTTCCATCGGCGCACCACTGTGTACTTGAACGGCAATGACACCAGAACGGTCAATCGAATCATCCTCTTCTAAATAATCAACTGTCTTCATTCCATTTAGCCAAAGCTGGATATGCGGCCCCTCGGCCCGAATTACATACTCGTTCCAATCATTCAAATTAACCTTCGCCATAACCGTCTCGAGGTCCGGTCCCTCTAGCACCTTGCGGCGACGCGCTTCATCGTAAAGTGCTCCCCAATACTTGCCGCCCATATCCGCTTGATAACCAATCACCTCATGATGATCCGGTATCCGCTTCGTACGAAATTGAACTCCCGCATTCGGGCTTTCGCCGATCATTTTGAAGGTCAATCTAAGTTCGAAATCTCTATATGTCGCCTTCGTGCTCAGAAACTGATTCTTCTCGATCCGATCGTCCAGGGTGCCGCCCACAATTGCACCGCCCTCGATGCGAAAGGAATCAAGCGGACCTTCCCAACCGGCAAACG
>Ga0315327_10002184_pt1 | contig 10336 bp, 11 predicted proteins | sample M110032315metaG_FD_203460 | JGI IMG/M metagenome (GOLD analysis project Ga0315327, IMG submission 203460) | Ammonia-oxidizing marine archaeal communities from Monterey Bay, California, United States - M1 100m 32315 | ecosystem: Environmental > Aquatic > Marine > Coastal | place: USA: California... | reverse complement strand
TCAAAATCTTATAAAGAGTTAAGCAATGCATGTGCAAAATTAGAAAAACATTTCAGAGAACCACAAGATATTGAATTCACCATAGAACAAGGAAAATTCTATCTTTTACAGACAAGAACCGCAAAAATGAGTGCAGGTGCACTAATAAAAACATCAGTCGACATGGTTAAAGAAAAATTAATTGATAAAAATAAAGCATTGACAAGAATTCCAGCACAGCAATTAGAAGCACTACTTCATAGAACAATGGATGAATCAAAAATTAAAGAACATAAAAAAATAGCAAAAGGAATTGCAGCATCGCCTGGAGCTGCGAATGGGATTGCAGTCTTTAACGTAAAAAAAGCAATTGAACTGGGTGAAGCCGGAAAGAAGGTAATTTTAATCAGAAAAGAGACAAAACCAGAAGATGTACCAGCATTTTTCTCAGCAGAAGGGATTTTGACTAGCCTTGGAGGAAAATCATCACATGCGTCAATAGTATCAAGAGGAATGGGTAAACCATGTATAGTAGGATGTGCAGAATTAAAAATCGATTATGATAATAATACATGCACTGCAAATGGAACAAAAGTAAATGAAGGGGAAACAATAACAATTGATGGAAGTACAGGAACAGTTTTCATTGGAGAAGTACCAACAGTTGAACCAAAAGTAACAAAAGATTTTCAAACAATTCTTAGATGGGCACAAAATACAAAACAGTTAGGAATACGTGCAAATGCAGATACTCCAGATGCAGCCGAACTGGCAAGACAATATGGCGCACAAGGCATAGGATTATGTAGAACAGAACGAATGTTTAATGAAACAGATAGAATTGGATTGTTTGTTGAAATGATCATGGCCCAATCATTAGATGAAAGAAAGATAGTTCTAAAAAAATTACAAGAATTACAAAAAAGTGATTTTATTGGAATCTTAAAAGCAATGGAGGGATACAAAGTCACAATTAGACTTTTAGACCCACCACTGCACGAATTTTTGCCAAACCCAGAAGAATTAATGGATAAAATTTACAAAGATAAGGACAATAGTAGTGAGACAAAACTAGTGTTGGATAGAGCACGTGAATTAGCAGAAGTTAATCCAATGATGGGACATAGAGGAGTTAGAGTAGGAATTACATATCCAGAAATTTACAAAATGCAAATTACAGCGGTCTTTGAAGCAGCAGCAGAACTGGCAAAAAAGAAAATTAACGCAAAACCACAGATAATGATTCCACAGATTGGAAGTTTAGCTGAATTAAATTATATTAAATCAATTTATGACGAGGTGAAAAAACAGATGGAGAAAAAATACAAGATGAAATTTAAGATAAATTTTGGAACAATGTTAGAGGTTGTTCGTGCATGTCTTACATCAGATGAATTAGTGAATACTGCAGAATTTTTCAGCTTTGGAACTAACGACTTGACACAAGCAGTATTTAGCTTTAGTAGAGAGGATGCAGAAGGAAAATTCCTTCCAGAATATATGGAAAAAGAGATTATAGAGACAAGCCCATTTCAATCAATTGATGTTAACGGCGTAGGTCATCTAATGAAAATTGGAATTAAACAAGGAAGAGATATCAAAAAAGACTTGGAAATCGGAATATGTGGAGAACACGGAGGAGACCCAAATTCTATAAAATTCTGTCATTCTGCAGATGTTTCCTATGTAAGCGCATCGCCACATCGGATTCCTATTGCAATAGTTGCAGCCGCACAAGCTGCAATTGAGCAAAAAAATATGAAAAAATCAAAAAAGAAGACTAACCGAAGATAATATTTTGGATTTGTTCTACAAACAATACTACATGCTCAAATGTATGGATTACAAAATCTTCAGTAGTGTAGAGATCGTGCGAATGTGTTGCCATTAAATCCATTGTAGCATGAGGATGGGCCTCAGCAATAGAAGTAAATCCTAGAGAAAATATACCTACAGTTAAAATTGCAAACAAAATTAAATTTTTCAATATAAACAGGTCACAATACTACTACTTTAAATTTTTCAAAATATGTAGATCAATTAATGGGCTTATTATCTAAAGCAATCATAATGGGAGGAATTTTCATACTTTTGTTTGGAGTTTTCTCAATCATACTTGAGTAATACAGTATAAAATCATGAAGAAGTAAATTTTTCAATTATTTTAACTATTTTGAAAGGAATTTCATCAAAAGATTTTCTTTTATCCATTGATACCAATAAAACATTTTTTCCAATTGGAAAACTCATTACAATTAGTTTTTCACGATACGAGAGACTAAAGTGCACATGCCCAAAATCAGCATCAAATTCCTGTCTCATTTTTACACGCAATGCAAGTTCCATGTATAACATTTCATCTTTTTTCTCATCTTCTAGTGATTTGATTTTTGTAACCATACCTCCAGCAATAAGGCGCCCGCGATGATTTATGAGACCTGAAAATCTAATTTTGGGGGCAATTTTGGCGATTTTAGAACATAATTCGTCATTTTCCATATACCAATAGAGTATGCTAATAGAACTATTTATTGCGATCGGTTTTCTAGATAGCTCTTCATGGAAAGACCAATTGACAACATGTTTGATTATTACAAACATACATCGATGTTTTGGAATGATATGATATCTATGATGTCATCAAAACCAGCTTCACTAACAGCTGTAGGACCACTAAGAAATTTTACAGAAAATATAAAGAAAATTTCTCAAGAATTAATAGAGTCAAATCAAGAAATTGTAGATTTTAACACATACCTTATGGAATATTACAAACAGTTAGGAGAAACATGGGCAGATTCACAAAAAAAAGTCATGTCAAAAATTTCAGAAATTCCACAGGATACAGAATCAACGGAGGCGTACAAGAGAATTTGGATTGATATGTTTGAAAATGATTTTACTCAATTATTCGATACAGAAAGTTTTTCCAAAAATTACAATAAATTAGTTTCAACAGAGATGCAATTACTCAAGAGATGGAACACAATCATGGATATAATGCTCAAATCAGCAAATATGCCAACGAAAGAAGAAATTGACGAGATTTATCAGGAATTATTCAATCTAAAGAAGAAGATCAAAAAATTAGATTTATCAAAAAAGAGAAGTGATGTAGAAAATGACTCTTGAAACTAGTGTAAACGAATCAATCATAGGAGATTTTCTGAATTTTAACAGAAATATTGCAGAGATACCATCAAGAATTTCAGTTCCCCATGAAGTAAAAATGGATACATGTGAATATGACGTGGTCTATAAAGAAGACCGAATCAGAATGCTGCATTACAAACCACTTACATCAAAGCAAATTAAAACACCGTTAGTAATTTCATATGCAATTGTAAATAGATATCATATTTTTGATATAGATCCAAAGAAAAGTTGGATTCGAAACTTACTTGAAAGTGGAATTGATGTCTACATGATTGATTGGGGAACACCTACAAAAATGGATAAATTTTTAGGATTTGACGAATATGTGAATGACTATCTGGACAATTGTGTTGAGAATGTATGTGACAGATCAGGGGCAGACAAAGTTTCACTGCAAGGATATTGTACTGGAGGTACATTAGCAACAGTATATTCAGCACTACATCCAGAAAAAGTAAAAAATCTGATTGCAACGGCACCAATCATAGATGGATGGAAGGATACAACGGTTATCAGCAATATTGCAAAGAATTTTGATGTTGACAAAATGGTAGACGTGGTAGGAAATATGCCACCAGAATTCATCTACTACTGCTTTTCAATTCTAAAGCCATTTGAGCAAGGAATTGAGAAATATTTGAAATTTTTCCAGAATTTAGATAATGAAAAATATGTAAATAGTTTCCTAAAAATTGAAAAATGGCTTGCTGAGACACCTCCAATTCCAGGAGAATTATTCAAACAATGGATTAAAGGAATTTATCAAGAAAACCTTCTTGCACAAAATAAAATGTTTGTAGGAAATCAACATGTCTCTTTAAAAAATATTAAAATGCCAGTTTTCACTCAAGTGGCAGTTGGAGACCATTTGGTATCACCAGAATGTAGCATGCCATTGCATTATGCAGTAGGCTCAGAGGATAAAAATTTGGAAATTTATCCTACAGGCCATGTAGGAATGATTGCTAGTTCATATAGTCAAAAAAATGTGTTACCAACATTAACTAATTGGATTAAATCAAGATCAGATTAGAATGTGAAATATTAGTTTGAGCCCGTTATTTGGTTCGCTAGATTTTATTTTTATAAAACAATTAAACTAACAATCGTTTTTTTGGAAACAAAGTTTTCAATGTTAACATTACAATTGAAACAGTCTTTTGCTACAACACAGATAATTCCTTATTCTATAGTAATCATCCAATATAATCAAAAATACCATGTTTATTTTATAACTAAAACAGGAGATTTTGATTTATGTAAGACAAACTGCGAAGTACTTCCAAAGAATATTTCTTTTGCAGAACTTCGTCCTCTTGAACCAATTACAACCATATCGATTTTGTTTCGGGCAGAATTTATAAATTTAGCAATTTCGTAACCAGGATTTCCATGTACAATTTTTTGGTCAAAATCAACTACAGCTTTTTTGCATTGATTTTCTGCAATATCCATCATGGAATTTAGTTGTTTTTTGTGATCTTTGTTAAATCGTCCAGAGGTATCAAAATCACCTTTTGGAGGAGCATAAACTGCATGTAGTGCAATAATTTTAGCATCACATTTTTTTGCAAAATAAATTGCAGCAGATAAACCTCTAAAGGAGTTTTTAGAATTATCGAGAGGTACTAGAATTTTCTTAATACTTGTAACCATACAAGATTATTTTCAATACTATTTAAAAAAGAAACGCCGGGAGAGGGATTTGAACCCCCGTGTGCAGTGCACAGACGCTATCCTGTTTTGAGATTTCGAGGCGTCCGCCTTGGACCAAGCTTGGCTATCCCGACATGCAAAGTAAGAATTTCTAGTATAAAATCGAATCAGTAAACAAAAAAACTAGCAAATATACGATAAATGTATGGGATTAGATCTTAAACCACTACTAGTTAGGGAAAAAACTCAGCTTGAATCATTTGCAAATAAAATAGTGGCAATTGACGCGTATAATGCCATCTATCAATTTTTGGCAATAATTAGAGGACCAGAAGGACTTCATTTAACAGACTCACAAGGAAGAGTAACGAGTCATATTACAGGATTATTGTTTAGAAATATTAATTTTCTTTCAATGGGAATTAAACCAGTTTATGTATTTGATGGAAAACCACCATCTCTAAAATCTGCAGAAATTGAAAAAAGAAAACAGATTAAAAAAGAGGCTACAGTAAAATATGAAAAAGCAATTTCTACAGGAAATATGGAAGAAGCAAGAAAGTATGCTCAACAAACTACATCAATGCGAGATGGAATGGTAGAAGATTCAAAAAAATTATTAGATCTATTTGGTATACCACATATTCAAGCACCGTCAGAAGGTGAGGCAACAGCTGCCAATCTAACAATTACAGGACAAGCATTTGCATCAGCAAGCCAAGATTTTGATTCCATTTTATTTGGCGCAAAAAGATTAGTTAGAAACTTTACAAACAGCGGTAGAAGAAAACTTCCAAATAGAAATTCATACATCGAGGTATTACCAGAGATGATAGAATTTCAAAAAAATATGGAAAGCATGGGTTTGACTAGAGAAGAGCTTGTAGATACAGGAATTCTGATTGGTACGGATTTTAATCCAGATGGATTTGAACGAGTAGGCCCAAAAACAGCAATTAAGATGATTAAACAACATAACAGACTAGAAGACATACCACAAATTCAAGAGCAATTACAAAAAATTCCATTTGACGAAATAAGAAAAATTTTCCTTGAACCAAATGTTGCAAAAGTTGATAAAATTGAATTTGGAGAGACAGATTATGAAGGAATCATACAGTATCTTTCTGAAGAAAGGGATTTCTCAAAAGATAGAGTCGAAACATCGTTAAATCGCCTAAAGAAAAGTTTGGAGAAAAAAAGTCAAACTTTAGAACAGTGGTTTACATGAATTTTGTAAGTAAAAGAGAAGGATAATCGAAGCCGGTCAAACACTGGCGTGTTTGTAAACACTGGGATTCTATTGTATTACCCCCCTCAATTATACAACAAATCATAAAAATAAAAACTAATCTAAATTACTCGTTGGATTATGTGAGGGATCAATTCTTTTAATTAAGACATATTATCAAATTGAGCAATTGGTCAGTTTGGAAATATACTGAATACCAAACAGTCTATCTCGTGTTGATAGATTACTGCTGAAAGGCCAATTTCTAAACTATATTAAATCAATCAATATCTAAGAAAACGTATGACAGAAAATGAACAAATTAAACATAATTTGTTGTTGAATATCAAACGTTTAGAGGGAATATTAGAAAGAATTGATAAATTTTGTCACAATTATGATCAAGAAAAGGTTGATGCATCAGTTGCAGTTCTAAAAATAAAAAGTGCAATAGAAAACCTTCGAGAAGTAATCCCTGAAATGAGTAAAGATACGGAATCCATAGATCAAGATTTAGATGATGAAAAAGATTAACTAACGTAAAAATGGTAAAAAAATATGAGTATGGAGGAAGATGTGGATGTATATGGTGAATGTAATAACTTCATCAAGTTTTGTAAGGAACAGGGAATACCAGTTACATCAGAAGCAGTGGCAGCAGTCTGGGCAGCATTTCAGACTAATGTTGCATTAGATGAAGATGATAATGAAGAAACAACACTAGATGATTACTAAGGTATTTAATTTACCAAACATCATCAACTTCATCCAATTCTTTGTAATCACGAAGAGATTCTTTTTTGATAATCTTCAAGCGAGATATATCACGTTTGAAGAAAAGATCAAGACTCCAGTCAAGCCATATACGAAATTTTTTGTCACTGCTTCTGATTTTTGAGAGGTAAAGATTTCTCCATAAAAGATATGCCAAAAAGCCAGCAATATTAATTCCGAAAAATGAGGCGATTCCAGTTCTTTTACCTATAATTGCACTCTGACCTTTCCATGAATAATCAAATTTGGTCATCTTACCACCGAAAATTAATTCTTTCAAATTTTGTGAGGCAGATTTTGCATGAGCTTCGGCAATCTGTGCAGTTGGAGGAAAATGCTTCATGGATAATTCAGGATCAAATACAGAACAATCACCAATTGCAAACACTTCGGGAAACTGTGGCACTTGTAAATATTCATTGACAAGTATTCTACCATTGTATGTTAGAAATAATGATTCCTTGATTAGATCAATTGGAGTTACTCCTGCAGTCCAAACAAGAGTTCGTGAAGAAATTGAATTGATCTCTTTCAACTTTGAATGACCTTTCTCTTGTGATGAATCACTTAACAAAACGGTGCTTGATTTTGAACTACTACTCAGTAATACCTCTTTTCCGTCAAATGATGTTACACCTGCATCAAGAATTACATCAACACCACGCTCTACTAGTTTTTCTTTTGCAAAATCTGCAAGTTTTTGTGGAAAACCTGCTAAAATTTTAGTAGATGCCTCAATGAGCATTACCTTAACATCGTTTTCATTGATACTAGGATAGTATTCAGACACATCAGAAATAAAGTCATTTAATTCACCTGCAGTTTCAACTCCTGCAAAACCACCACCAACGATTATAATTCGTAGAAGAGATTTACGTAGAATAGGATCAGTTTCATTTTCTGCTTGTTCCATTAAATCAATAATTCTATTTCTGAGTAAAATTGCATCATTGATAGTATTCATCTGATATGAGTTTTCTTCGACATCTTTCATCCCAAAGAAATTAGTTTTACTACCTAATGCTACAATAAGAAAATCATAATGAATTAACATTCCTCGATTTTCATAAGTACCATACAATGCAACAGATTTGCCATGAGGATCTATGTGTTTGATTTTTCCTTCATAGAATTTTGTTTTTTTGATTAATGTCCTAATTGGAGTAACAATATGCCTTGTTTCAATTGTACCAGATGCAACCTGAGGAAGCATTGGTGTAAATAGAATAAAATTATCTTCGCTAACCATAGTAATTTCAATATTAGAATTATTTGCAAAATACGATTCCAATTTTAAACAGCATTCTACTCCTGCAAACCCACCACCTAAAATGAGAATTCTTTTCATAATGATATGAAAGACATTCTAGAATTAATAACGTATTGTCATAAAAAGCATAAGAATATCTAGTCAAACAGTTTTTTTAAAATATAATGTTACCATCAATTGAAAGTATTAAACAGCAACGACTCAAAATTGGAATGACCCAAAAGGAGCTTGCCAAATTAGTAGGGGTAAGTACATCAATGATTAATCAAATAGAGTCTGGTAGAAGCGCTCCAAGTTACAATACTGCTAAGAAAATTTTTGAGGTTTTGGCAACTAAAGAAGGGAAATTATCAACTCATAATGCAGGGCAATTATGTAGTCAAAATATTATAAAATTAAAATCAACTAATACATTACATGAAGCAATAAAAAAAATGCATGATGTCTCAATTAGTCAAATACCAATATTTGATGGCTCTATTCCAGTGGGTGTAATTTCAGATTCAGGAATTGTAGGACACTATGAAAATGGGAATATAGAGATTGCAAAAAAGATTAAGGTTCAAGACATAATGGAGCCCACCCCTCCAGTAGTGGATATTGATACACCAGCATCTACTCTTGCCCCACTCATAAAATATTCAAAATGTATTCTTGTTAGAAAAGGTTCAAAAATTTTTGGGATTATTACAGCATCAGATACATTGAAAATGATGGAATGACAATTAGAGATAATCAGGTAAAATTACTTTCCGAATTATTTTTAAAATTTGGTGAATTGTAATTTTTTGATCTTCTGATGAGTTACCCAAAATTCTAATTGACACCCCAGAGTCATTTGGCAGAATACTAGATCCTCCAGAGATACCTTGAATATTAGAAAACATTTCATTGATTAAATCATTAATTTTGATACCATGTTTTTTTGTCAAGACATATACTGATGTAAGGATTGTTTTATCATCAAACATTGCAAGGGATTGGATTTTTTGTGTTTTTGGCATTAAAAGTGATGAATCTCGGAATTGGATTTTTTTATTTATTGAACCCTCAGTTTTTAGATAACATACATCAAAATCAAACATCTCCCCCATTGCAATTCTTCCAGGTACAATTGTTTCAGAATAAACAGCAGTTGATGAATCATCAATGTCAAGATTTGTCTTTTGATAAAATCTTGAATTTTTGTAAGGAATAATTTGTTCAGGAATAAATTCCAGATATGAATTATTTTTCAAACTAAGAGTTATCATATGGGTTGCATAGTTTGATTCCATTTTGTAAATTCTAGTTGCACCTTGAGTTGTAAGATGAGAGATGGCATTATTTTTTAGTTCAACATCCATCCTGTAACGATCTCCTTGTAGAATTCCACCTGAGGGAGATAGAACAAATACATGAGCCATTGAAGGATAATTCAGATCATAATGCAGTGCCTTTTGCACATAGAGCGGAACTTGAGTTCTTTTCCGAGTGATAATGGTTTTTTGTTTGTCAGAATCATGTTGTAATTCTAATTGTAAATAACCAATCTTTCCAGACTTACCAACACCCATTTGTGCAATATCGCCATCATATTGTATGATTTCATGTGGAATATCAGAAGGAGTGCAGTGATCTAAACTCATGATTTCACCTGCGTAATCATATTTTTTGGAGGTTCATCAAATAAAACATCATGGATTAGGTGTTGTGCCACCTGTTCAATTCCTTGATCAGTTTTACAATTTACTAATACGTAAGGTTTGTTTTTTCTAACAATTTTTGCATCACGTTCCATTACATTTAGATCAGCACCAATTGATGATGCAAGATCAATTTTGTTAATTACTAAAAGATCACTTGTTTCAATTCCAAGTCCACCTTTTCGAGGATATTTGTCACCCCCAGAGACATCTACAATGTAAATTGTATAATCTGCAAGAGCAGGACTAAAGGTAGTAGTAACATTATCCCCACCGCTTTCAATAATTATTAAATCCAAATCATTATACTTTGTTTCAATTTCTTCAATAACAGCAAGATTGATTGACGGATCCTCTCTCACAGCTGTATGAGGACACCCGCCAGTGGCAAGACCAATCACCATATTTTCAGGAAGTAACCCCTGATCTGTGGCTAAATTTTTTCTAATTCTATCAGCATCTTCTTTTGAAATTACATCATTTGATATTATGCATACACGATAATTTTTTTTTGCAAGAAATGGAACAACTCTTTCAATTAACATACTTTTACCAGCACCTACAGGACCACCAATACCTACACGA
>Ga0315327_10002181_pt1 | contig 10341 bp, 9 predicted proteins | sample M110032315metaG_FD_203460 | JGI IMG/M metagenome (GOLD analysis project Ga0315327, IMG submission 203460) | Ammonia-oxidizing marine archaeal communities from Monterey Bay, California, United States - M1 100m 32315 | ecosystem: Environmental > Aquatic > Marine > Coastal | place: USA: California... | reverse complement strand
CCAGTTTCCAGTGAGCCAACTTAGACGGTCTATTGATAGTGTTTAATCGAGAGCCGACTCAGCCTGCCCGTAAGAAACACTGGTTAGCACCATCAGGAGGATTGAAGTTATTAGTTTCTTCATATTCATACTTGAACGATACTACAAATATCAGCTATCAGGGATACCAAAATAGGGGGTTTCAGGGCATAAGCCCCAGACAGATCTCAATGCCACGTATCCAAGCCAACTTTCTTCATAATAAATCCGCATTAGCAACAAAAAAGCAGAGCAGGGTTATTGTTGTTAGTAGTTTCATTGGTTGGGTGAATGAAGAAACGACATTACTCTTTCATTAATGAAATTTGCGTCGATCTCTGATCTCCCGGTGCCAGCCATATGGCCCCATAATGATGGTATTACAACAAATTTGGAGTTTGGTATTAATTCAGCCTCCCATCGTAAGGCTTCTATATGAAAATATTGATCGGTCTCACACGGCATATATAAGACCTCGGATTTTATTGAAGACAGAGCCGCTTCACTGTCACCATTAAATCCAAGCGTTTTACCAATATCATTACGCTGCCAAGTGTTCGCTAACGCAATCAAGTTGTTAGCGTCCCAAGTCTTAACAAGAGTTTTAAAGAATTCAATAAAGTCCTCTGGAGTTTGCAATCCCATGTCTTTATACAAGGCTAATCGAAACCATTCTTGAGAAGTCCCCCAACCCGCCCAGTGAGTTCCTCCTGCTTCTAATCCAACCGTTGGAGGCTCAGCATATAGACCATTCATATAGGCTGAGTCTGCCATGATCGCTGTCTTAAAACCTTCAAGCCGGACAATGCCGTGTGGATGCTCAATAGCTGAGCCACAAATTCCTACGGTTTGTCTCATAAAGTTTGGGTGACTTACGGCCCATTGGAAAGCTTGCTGCGCACCCATAGAGAATCCTACTACTGCAGCAGCTTTCGTTACCTCAAATACTTCTGTTAAAAGGCGATGCTGAGCGGCAATGTTATCTCTGATTTCAATTGTCGGAAAATTAGGTCCGCTAAAGGGTCGGGGTGTGTTGCTTGGAGAGCTAGAGTAACCATTCTGGAACATATCTGTCGCCACGATAAAATATTCATCCGGCGAAAGAGCCTTGTCTTCCTGTATTAGAAAATCAAATCCATGATGGTCGCCAAGATATGCTGACGGAACTAATACAAGATTGTCTTTTTCTTCATTAAGTTGGCCATGAGTTACATATGAAAGGATAGCGGAAGGCAATATCTGGCCGTTTTCCAACTCAAAATCTCCGAGTTCAAAAATTTGATGACCGCCGTCAGCCAAAGAAACTTCTGATAGAAGTATTGCAAATGCCGCAGAAAGTATCACTAATCGTTTACTCATATTACACGCCTTGTTTTATTATATTCATCCCCAGAAGATACTCGGTTTAGTGTCAGGCAACACCTCAAAATACCTAACCGTTCGTCCAATATAGTATGTGTAGGGATGCGATGGAACCTAATTAGGCAAGTGGGGGGAGTACCCGACTGTTCTACTATTTAACTAAGGGTAGTTGGCGAGTAGTTCTTCACCTTTGCACATGAATCAATCCCTCAAATCTGTTTCTCAGGATTCTTGGAAGAAGTTGTATTTGTATCATTCAAACCGTTAGGCCTGCGTCCAGCAAAAGACTTTTCCGGTCCAATGGTTGGAGTTTTTCATCGGGGTCTGGAGAAGGGATAGCTGAAAGCAATAAGCGTGTGTAGTCGTGTTGAGGATTATTAAATATCTCCTCCACCGATCCTCGTTCTACTACGTTCCCTGAATACATCACTAACACATCATCACAAAATTCTCTGACCACCCGCAGGTCATGGGCGACAAACAGATAAGTCAGGCCTAATTCGGATTGCAACGACGCCAACAGATCAAGAATTTGCGCTTGTACTGACACATCCAGTGCTGACACTGACTCGTCACAAACTACTAAGCGCGGTTCTAAAATCAGTGCTCGAGCAATTCCGATGCGTTGTCGCTGGCCGCCAGAAAAAGCATGGGGAAATCTCGAAGCAGAGGAAGAGTCCAACTGCACTTTTTCCAGCATTTTCGCTACCTGCTGTTTGCGCGATTCCTTATCTCCAATACCATGGATGATGAGGGGCTCTTCAAGAATCGTCTGCACTGTCATCCGTGGATTCAGTGACGCAAACGGATCCTGGAAAATCATTTGAATTTCACGTCGCAGGGGCAATAGCTCCTTTGGCGAGAGCGAGTGTAAATCATGCCAACCTTCACGGCTGTTGTAGCGAACCGTACCTGAATCGGGTTCGATGGCGCGAAGAATAGAACGCACCAGGGTAGTCTTGCCAGAACCGGATTCGCCCACAATTCCCAATGTGGAAGATTCATTTAACTCAAAGGACACTGACTTCACAACAGACTCGCCAGCGAAGGATTTGCATAGATCTGTGACGCTTAGTAACTGACTCATGGGCTGAGCTCGCGAAACTCTCTAATTTTCCGCCCTGCATCGGCTTCTACCAGGAAAGTACCTGCGCCGATAGCAGCCCCATCGGACCAGTTTTTGTTTTTTTCGCGAAAATCAGTAGCTGCCCCCGGCATCGATGATAATAGATGCATGGTATAGGGGTGCTGGGGATTTTTTAGCACTTGTCGGACGCTGCCAATCTCCATCACCTGGCCGTTGTACATGACAACAACTCGATCAGCGATTTGCGCCACGACTCCTAAATCATGCGTGATAAATAATACGGAGTTGTTTAGTTTGCGTTGCAGTGACTTGATTAATACGAGTATCTCGGCCTGAATTGTGACATCCAGCGCCGTTGTCGGTTCATCACAAATGAGTAATTGAGGATGACAAATCAACGCCATGGCAATTACTACTCGCTGACGCATGCCGCCTGAGAATTCGAATGGAAACATGCGCATTTTCGATTCAGCGTCTGCCAGACCAACTTGCTCCAACATGGCAGCGGCTTCGGCCCAAGCTACATCTGGCGAGACATCTCTATGACACAACACCGCTTCTGCAACTTGATCACCGATGCGATGGACCGGTGACAAGGCCGTCATAGGTTCCTGGAAAACCATACTGACAAGGCCGCCGCGTAGATTCTGCATCTGCGGATCACGCTCATCCAAAGAAGTAATAATTACAGGCTCACCGTCTTGAGGATTCAATTCAATTTCCCCAGATGATTGTGCAGTATCAGGGAGTAGTCGCAGAATAGCATTGCTGGTAACCGACTTACCGGATCCGGACTCACCCACAACTGCAGTAACTGAATTGCGTGGCACTTCAAAGCTCACTTCGCTCAGCGCCCTCACCAACCCAAGTTCAGTTTTAAATTCAACACTCAGGCCTCTTATGGATAACAGAGAATCCGTCATTGTTGCCTCAAGCTACTATAAGGATCAGCAGCGTCTCGCAGGCCATCGCCCAACAGATTGAATGCAATCACGGTGACAACAATGAAAGCGCCCGGCAATAGCAACCAGGGAGTCATCACAATTACCTGGTAATTCTGCGCCTGCTGCAGAAGCACTCCCCAACTCACCACTGGCGCTCGCAATCCGATTCCCAGAAAACTCAGTGCAGTTTCACCCAGTATCATGGCAGGTACTGCCAGGGTTGCCGTAGTAATAATGTGCGATGAAAAACTGGGCAGCATGTGACGAAAAACAACTCGTTGATCATTAGCACCGATGAGTCTTGCTGCCACAACAAAGTCTTCTTCGCGCATGGCAAGGAATCGTCCCCGCACTTGTCGCGCCAGAGTAGTCCATCCAAACAATGACAATATTATGGTCACGCCAAAATAAGTTGTGATCGGTGACCATGCTGCAGGCAGCGCCGCAGATAGCGCCATCCACAGAGGTAAGGTGGGAATGGACTGCAGTACTTCCGTCATTCGCTGTACTGCACTATCAAAGATGCCACCCAGATAGCCAGCGAACCCGCCGAGCAAGACTCCAAGAAAAAGAGTGAGGCCCACTCCAACCACACCTATCGATAAAGATACCCGCGCACCGTAAAGCACGCGGCTAAACACATCGCGGCCTAAAGAATCTGTACCAAACCAATGGATATAACCAGGTCCATTTGGGTCCACGCTAAAGAGATGCCTTTCTGCTTCAAACAATCCCCAGAATTCATAAGGCTCGCCCCGAGTGAAGAAGCGAATAGGGTAAGCAGTGCTGGCGTCTTCCTCGTACTCCCGCATCCATGTATCGGGATTAATCGTGAGTTCCAGGTCATAAACGAAAGGCCTGAAATTAAACTGCCCTTCTGCGTCGAAGAAGCGAACATCCATTGGCGGTGCATTGATGGCGCGGGAGTTGCGTTGTTCCGGTGTGTAGGGACTGATGAATTCGCAAAATATAGCGATCGTATAAAGAAAAATCAGCGAGCCCGCAGCAATCATTGCCAGGCGGTGGCGACGAAATTTCAGCCAAGCTAACTGCCCCGGAGTAAGTTCCCTAAGTTCGCTCATAACGAATCCTCGGGTCCACCCATGCCAGCAACAGATCAGAAAGTAACATGCCGACGACAGTAAGCATGCTGAGTAACATGATGAGACTACCGGCCAGATACATATCCTGAGCGATCAGCGCTTGCACCAATAATGGACCGGTAGTAGGAAGATTCAGCACAACACCGACGATTGCTTCGCCCGAAATCAGTGCCGGCAGTAGTAAACCGATAGTGCTGATAAAGGGATTTATCGCTATGCGCACCGGGTATTTCAATAATAGCTTCAGCGGCGGCACGCCCTTGGCTCGAGCAGTGGTTACATAGGGTTTTTTGAGTTCATCCAATAAATTCGCCCGCATCAATCGCATTGTGATCGCCATGCCTGAAGTACCTATGACAACTACAGGTATCCACAAGTGTGACAGCATGTCCGTGAAACGCTCCCAGCTCCAGGGCGCATTGAGATACTCAGGCGAAAATAAGCCCCCGAAACTTAAGCCGAACCAGCTGTAACCCAGATACATAAGAACCAGAGCGATTAGAAAATTTGGCGTGGCCAGACCAATTAAGCCGATGGTAGTAAAACTGTAATCCGCGATTGAGTATTGACGCACTGCAGAATAGATACCAATTGGCAATGCCATCACCCAAGTAAAGATCAAAGCGCAAACAGTGATAAGCAAGGTGTAACCAATACGCTCCCAAACCAGTTCATTAACTGGCTGAGCGAAGAGGTAAGAAAAACCCATATCGCCTGTGATGAAATTGCCAATCCATCCCAAATACTGAATGGGTAAAGGTTGATCTAGATTGTATTGGGCTCGCAGGTTTTGAATGCGATCATCGCTTAGGTCAACACCTGTCGCTGAAAGACGATCCAGTGTGGAAGTGACGATATCCCCCTCAGGCAATTGAATAATGATGAAGACTAATACAGAGATGACCGCCAGGGTTGGAATCATTCCCAGCAGGCGCCGAGCTAAATAGTTTCTCATTGATCAAAAAACCAGGTAGCCGGATGGTAAGGCATGGTATAACGAATATCCCATCCCCAGAGACCTGATTCCACGACGTTCTTGAGTCGATTCGAAGTAACAACAGGTTGTGGAGCAAGGCCGACAGTCCCAATAGTCCACACGTTTTCAGCATTGGCGGCTAGTATCAGTTTACCCACTTCGATTCGTCGATCTCGATCCATGGTTGTTGCCAGCTCATCCCCCCAAAGTTGCAACTGGCGAATTTCAGGAGGTGGCTCTTCACCCAGATTGCCATCGGTAAGATACCAGCGAGACCACTCACTCCACATAGCGAGACTGGCCGCTAGTTTTCGCGGAACCCAAAAATCTGGGTTGATGGGAAACAAGACATCGGTAGTTCGGTCCGCGTGCCAAACTGTCATCTCAAGCTCACCGGATATAGCGCGTGAATACTGTAACTCACGATCGATCAGCCGCTGCCGAACATCCAGGCCAACAGCATTCCAGTAACTTACAACCAGCTCCATGGATATTTGTTTTGGAGTCTCTGTATCCACGTACTCAACTGTCAGGGTAAGCGGACTGCCATCGGATAATTCCCTGACACCATCCCCATCCACATCGTGCAAGCCAATCTCGTCAAGCAATGCTTCTGCAGCATCGGTGTCGTACTGAGCCCAGGCTGTGGCGAATTCCGGTTCGAAGTAATCACTGCCAGGAACCACTGTTACCTGGCGCGGAGTACCGCGACCAAAATAGATAATGTCATTCATCTCGTTGCGATTGATCGCCATGGACAGCGCACGACGGAACCTTACATCGGCGAACAATGTGCGCTTCTGCTCATCGGCAAAATTCATATTGGCCTGTATGGAGAGATCGCTCCCGTGCAAGCGGTTCCATACATTGACTTTAATGCCACTCGTCCGCTCTCCCAGTTTTAGCAAAGGAATGTCCTGCGTAGGCAGGCGCACACCGGCGAAATCCAGTTGCCCAGTTGATGCCTTGGCTACTGCAATCTCAGGCTCCCGCACATCCTGTGCCTCGATAGCATCGATGTAAGGAAGCTGTTGACCGTTTGTATCCACTTTGTGAAAGTAGGGATTGCGTTCATAGCTATAGAGTCCGGGGGTAAGGCTCTCGATTTTGTAAGCGCTGGTAGTTGGATGATTTACCAGGTCGGGAAACAAACGCCTCTGCATGCTGGTAGTCATGAACGCAGACCAATCACTGAAACCCAACTCCTCCATACGCTCGGCAATTACTTCCTCATCCGCATAATCCGGATGAAATTCACGAAAGTAATGCTTGGGCATCAAGAAATATTCTGGCGATTGCGCCATGTAATTAATGTAGAACGGTTCGGGGCTTGGAAAATTAAATACAAAAGTCCTGTCATCAATGGCAATGACTTCGAGGCCAATAAAATCCGGCAGAGTTACCGGCATGAAATTCTTGTTGAGCTGCAAGTCATTAATGCTGAACAAAATATCTTCCGTGGTCAGAGGATGGCTATCGGACCACTTCAATCCCCTGCGTAGCGTTATTGTCAACTCCCTACCATCTTCATTGTACGCATAGGACTCGGCGAGATTTGGCAGGATAGTTTTATGATCAGGCGCGATCGTGAAGATACCTTCCGGGGGAATGAACATACCGCGATCTTCATGAGTAATATTTGCCACTCCGCCATAAGTTCCTATTGAATCCAGTGGCACGATGACGATGGGGTCGTCGGGCAGGCGCTCTTCCACCGGTGGTAGATCCCGGTTATCCAGATAAGCGCTTTGGGAAAAAGAGGTGATACCTAATTGTGAAGCAGTTTGGGCTGGCTTGAGCCACGCGTCTGGTACTTCCAGCTCTGCTCCGTTTGCGGGCTGAATGGCTAGCGAGGCAAGGAATGCGAGTGAGACTATCGAGTCACCAGGATGCAGCTTGTCCGCCAATCTCTTCTGAAAAAGTCGGCTCATGAATCGCGCCACCGATGAGGTCGATCCTTGGGCCACAATTGGATCATGACACCATTCGCTGAATCCGGATGTATGAAAACACGATCAGTACCAACGCCCATCAACTCGATACCATTTGTCTGCAGCTGTTCTACTGCAGTATCCAAGTCTGCCACTTGCATCGCTAAGACATGAATTCCCTCACCTTTATCTCTCAAGATTTGGGCAACGCGGGATTCATCATTTGTGGCCGAGAGTAGCTCGATGAAGGAACCATCAGCCAGAGGAAAGAAAGCCTGTTTGATACCGTGCTCTTCGAAATCCACGAAGTGCTGCAGAGGCAAGCCCATCTGGTCTCGCCATTTTTCGATGGCGGAGTCCATATCCTCGACCACGTAAACCAGGTGATCCTGACCAAGGAAAGTTGGAAAGCTCTGCGGCTCTTTCATATTTTAAGACTCCCTCGTTTTCCGATAAATTCAAGTAAGCAGGGCTGAGAAAACGAGACCATTGTATCTATTGCTGTGGAGGTTATTATAACTGCACTCAAATAGGAAGCATGGGTCTGACGCTCGATTTATTCGCACAAACACCAATACAGTTGATTGAAAGCATTAATCAAAGGAGCACAAAGCGGCCAATGGCAGAAAACGCTAAGAGAATCCGACTTTCACCTGAAGTACGACGCAATCAGATTCTGGATGCAGCGAAACAGGCGATCGCCAATGAAGGCTTACAGGCGTTTTCCCTGAAGCAGCTAGTTGCTGACGCCGGCATTTCCGAACCCCTGCTCTTTCATTACTTTTCTTCGCGCGTCAATCTCTTACAACAGTTATTGATCAGGGACTATGAAAATTATCTCAAATCTATTCATAGTTCACTCGCTAGTGCCAATACACTGGAAGAAGTTTGTAGAGTGTTTGTCGCACGCAACTACGACCACGTAGATGAAGACTGTGTGATGGATATGCTACTGGAAGAACCGGACGTAGCAGCGGCGGTGGAAGCACAGCGTACCAAACACCACAAGCAACGACGAAAACTCCTGATCAATGTGGTCGCCGAAGATATTGGCGTGCAGCGCAAGAAAGCCGCAATGTTGGTACGCATGGCTTCAGCAGCATCTATGGCCGCCGCCAAATACGCCCATAAAAACAAGGTATCGAGAGAAGATGCTATCCAGATAGCAATGGACTTCATCGATCAGGGATTCAAGTCCCAGAGCGGGAAATGAATGTCAGCTATCCTGCTTGTTCGGCTGTTTTAGTTTAACTATAATAAATTCGTGCTCATGCAGAGGCGGCTTGGGAAGGCGCTTCGGAGCGATAGATTCCTTACCAGAAAAACTTCAACGCCAATCATAATTCAGGAGACTGACGTGTATTACAAGGCTACCGCGGCAGACCACGAAACGGGCACGCTTCCCAAGGAAGTACTTGCACAAATAAACGAAGCCATCAAGGCCGATGGCTTTGCGCTTGTGAGTGGGCTTGTCTCCGAAGAGACTAGAGAACTTCTACTTCCTACAATCACCGAGGATGTGAATATCGTCCGGGCCAATGCCAATGGTGAACTAACTCCCCATGAACAACATACCGGCGTAGGTCATTTACAACTTGGATTACGCCGCTATTCGCCCTACGTACGAACAGATCTAGCTGCTAATCCACTTATTGAGAGCGTTGTTGCCGAAGTCCTTGGTCAGGGTGCCTGGCTGGGATTTTACAACGGCAATGTGAACTGTCCGGGCAGCACCAGTCAGCCGCTGCACTTCGATCGACCTTACTCCTGGAAAACCAAAGAACAAGCGGAGGCCGATGGACAAACATGGCCACCACCAACCACCACCCTGTCCTGCTCAGTCGCGTTTGCGGACATAACAGCGGAAACTGGAGCCACCGAGATTTATCCCGGCTCGCACCGAGAAACCGAAGTAGCCACCTGGACTACAAATCGTTTGAAAGAACGCCCCGATCTTCTGGAGGAGTGGGGCCCACCGGCACGCATGGAAATACCTGCGGGATCCGTCTGCTTTCGCGACCCACGCATGTGGCATCGCGGTGTACCGAATCTTTCCGACCGCCCACGAGCCATGTTGGGGCTAACCTACCATTCGGCACGGGGAAATCATTGGCGTGGCCGAATAGTGCACGTGGTGTCTCCAGAAGACCAGGTTCAACTGGATGACGACCCTGCGCTTAAGCTTATGGATGAGGGCGGCGTTGGTGATGGTCGGCTAATCTTTCACAGCAGCGCTCGTTTCGCCATTGAAAAAGAATCGCTGCACGGTGTTAATCGCAATATTAATTTCGTCGATGAAGAAGTGAATCATTTGGTAAATGCCCATAATCGCGGCGGCGCTCACGTCGAAAAAGCTGAGTAAAAACTCATGACCCGAGTTCTTTACATCGGGGGCAGCGGCGAAATTTCCTTCGCCTGTGTCGAAGCAGCCGTAAATGCCGGACAGCAAGTCACTGTTTTCAATCGTGGCACCCGCGGCGAGTCGTTTCCAGAAGGAGTTGAACAAATCGTTGGCGACCTCAATGATGCTGAAGCTTACTCCAGGCTTGCCACCCTCGAGTTTGATACCATTTGCCAATTCATTGGTTTAAGCACAAAAACCATAAGCAGAGACATCGAATTTTTTTCCGGTCACTGTGGACAATACGTTTTTATCTCCTCTGCGTCGACCTACCAGAAGCCCTGGAATGGCGAAGTAATCACCGAGGACACGGCTCTGGAAAATCCTTTCTGGGAATACAGTCGGATGAAAGCTGATTGTGAGGTTTTGCTTTTTGAAGCGCACGCAGCAGGACAATTACCCGTAACTGTGGTGCGCCCAAGTCACACTTATCGCCGACGATTGCCCGGCACCTGCTTTCCAGGAGATCACATGGCGTGGCGCATACTTAACAATAAACCCATAATCGTGCACGACGAC
>Ga0315327_10002178_pt1 | contig 10351 bp, 9 predicted proteins | sample M110032315metaG_FD_203460 | JGI IMG/M metagenome (GOLD analysis project Ga0315327, IMG submission 203460) | Ammonia-oxidizing marine archaeal communities from Monterey Bay, California, United States - M1 100m 32315 | ecosystem: Environmental > Aquatic > Marine > Coastal | place: USA: California... | reverse complement strand
CTCCAATGTTTTATTTTCACCAGTCTTTATATCCTTGAGAATTATTTGCTGTACTTTCTGGTCTCCTTTGATATCTACAACTTCACTATTCCAATGAACCTCAATTTTTTTATTGTTTAGTGCACGTTCTTGCATAATTTTACTAGCTCTGAATACATCTCTTCTATGAATTATGTGAACCTTTGATGCAAATTTGGTAAGGAATGTGGCTTCTTCCATACAGGAATCTCCCCCTCCAACAACTGCAATATTCTGATTTCTAAAAAATGCTCCATCACATGTTGCACAATAAGAAACACCTTTCCCACTGAATGTTTGTTCTCCTTCTATACCAATTTTTCTTGGAGTTGCTCCTGTACAAACTATTACCGCCTTGGCTTCGTATTCTTCTGAAGATGTCAAAACTTTGAGTGGTTTAGCACGAAAATCAACATTCACAACAACATCGTCCATGATTGTTGTATTCATTCTTTCTGCTTGTTTTCTCATTGTTAGCATTAGATCTGGTCCCATTATTCCTTCATCAAATCCTGGGTAATTTTCCACATCTGTTGTATTCATTAATTGCCCGCCAGGTAAAAGTCCTGAAATTAATAATGTATCATGTCTCGCTCTTGAACAATAAATTCCTGCAGTGTATCCTGCAGGCCCTGCTCCGATAATTATTACATCATATGATGTCTTTGTCTTTTTTTGAAAATCTGGATTTTTTGGCTCGTCATTAGATCCTTTTTCTTCCATAACTGTTGAACTATCATCATTTGACATCATGATCATTAAGTCTGTAATTGCAATTTAAATCAATTAGGATATTACAAAACTATAACCTATACCTCTAAAATATACAATCTTAGCATTAGATCGGATAATCTTAAATTAATGTGGTGTTAATTATATCATGAAATTTTTTCTGTTTATTATTGTATTTACCATACTTGGAATTTTATTTTTTCCACAAAATGCTGAAGCTAAAGATTTCTATAATGAATATATCTCTGAGTATAATGAAATTACAACTTTTTGTCAGTCTAATATATCTGATTTAGAATTGATTGTGTCAATATCATTGGCTGAGTGTATTCCACAATGGTTGAAAACTACTAGTGGATGGTGGGCGAATGATCTAACTCCTGATTCAGAATTTATACAATCAATTCACTATTTGATCAATAAAGGAATTATTGTCATACCTACATTAGAATTTGAATCAAATAAGCAAAATATTCCTCACTGGATAAAAACTAATGTTGGATGGTGGGTAGATGGAAAAATTGATGATAATTCATTTGTACTTGGAATTGAATATTTAATCAAGATTGGAATTATAAATATTGTTACGTATAATGTAATACCTGTAATTTTTTGAAAATATATCAATTCAGATTAAATAAGATCTCTTTGTGTTTTTTACATAGTTTACATATTTCAATTTGTGAGAATAAAAGATCCTTTTGCCAATGAGCATTATTTAATCTGCATTCAGTATCTTCACAAAATGATTCTCCTGTTATATTGTAAAAAATAACTTGCAAGATATAACCTTCTAAAACTTTTGTTAGTCTTTTATCGTTATATTCTAAAAATTTTTCTCTATATTTTTCCTTAGCAGATTTTATGTCTAATCCTTGTGCCTTTAATTCTAATACTTCAAAATAATATTCTCTTGGTTTTGCAGGTGCCTCAATTATTCCTGTAGTCGAAATAATTGCAGGATTGGCACAAATTACTGCTCTAGCATGATATCTATTATCATTTTCATCAAAAGTACATGTTAGTCTATTTGTTAGGATGATATGCAATGTTTCATTGTCGTCATTAAGATATCTTAGAATTTTTTGTAATTCAAATCCATCATACATGAAAACCTGAGTAATTTCTTCTGCATCTTCCACTTTTACCGTTCTATTCATTAATGAAGAATTTTGACATAATTTCTTTTCAAATTCAATTTCTATATCAGTTGATTTATGTTCTGAAAATGGATTTCTAATATCTGTAATTCTGCTATTTGCTAATTGATTAATATTTTCTATATTGAATTCCTTGAAAATATTGTCTTTTATTTCAACTGTAAGTGGAAAATTATTTTCTAAAAAATCTGTTAATTGTCTAATGTCAATTTCAGATATTGCTGGTTCTTTGTATATTATTATTTTTTTAAAGTTCAAATAGATTATTTTGAAATCTTATTATCAAATTCTTTAATCTTTTGATCAGTTATTTCTGCTGCCTTTTTTCCAGAGTATAACATTGAACCAAATGTCGGTCCCATTCTTGCTAATCCATAAGTTTCTGTAACTGACATTCCTGCAGCAACTAATCCTGGATAAACTTCCCCTGTTTTATGTACGACATGTTCTTCTCCATCTTCTACCCACATTGGATTCATTCCTTTCCATTCTACTAGTTGTCTGTCTACTAGTCTTTTCACTGCAACTGAATCATGACCTGATGAATCAATAATCATCTTTGCTTCTAATGCAACTGGATCTACACATGTGATATTTCTTGGTAGTGCTGAAACTGGCATCCAATTTACAACAATTCCTACAACTCTTCCGTGCCTCATAACCAAGTCATCAAATTTTGTCAGATTCAAGAATTTCACTCCTGCATCACATGCTGCTCCAATTAATTTAGAAACTGCATGTGGTCCTGGTGTAAGGTATAGTCCTTCTCCAACTTTCTTGTAAGGTATTCCTATCTCATCCCAAATTTTCTGTGCTGGTGCACGTACTGTTACTGGGTTCATCATATAACCTCCCAACCAATATCCTCCACCTAGATAGTTATTTTGTTCAATGACTAATACTTTGTAACCCATTAATGATAGTTCTCTTGATGCTGTTAATCCTGCAGGCCCTGCTCCGATAACTATTACATCACTTTCTGCTCTATCCTGTAATACATCGTAAAACTCTTTTGCAATGGCTCTAGTAATTTCTACTTCTTTTGCATCTGCAAAAATTTTATCTGGTCTTTGTTCGTTAACTGATTCCTGCATGAATTTTTTCCATCTCAAACTCATTAATAGCTTTGGGTAATTTCATACAAAATTAGGTCATACTAACATTAACCGGCAAAAAAGTTTACTTTGTTTAATTGATGTGTATAACTTACCCATATCAAAAACTTATAACCATACTGCGATCAAAAAAATATAGATGGCACAACAGCTAAGACCATCAAAACAGGCTGATAAACAGCCCAAGATTGATTGGTCCAGAAGACAAGAAGCAGAAAATTTTGCTGATACCGTGAAGCTATTCCGACAAGGCAAAATTGATCCTGACATGTTCCGTAGATTTCGTTTGCAACATGGTGCATATGGTACACGTATGACTGATGATTATGCAATGGTACGAATCAAAGTTCCTGCAGGACAAGTATATCCGTATCAACTAGAAAAAATTGCGCAGTTAAGTGAAATGTACTCTATTGGTAGTGCACATTTTTCAACTCGTGAAAACATTCAACTTCATTGGGTAATTCTTGAAGATGTTTCTGAGATAATGCAATCTCTCTCTGATGTTGGAATGACATCTCGTGAAGCATGTGGGAATACTGTAAGAAATGTAATGTGTAGTCCATTGTCAGGTGTTTGTAAAGATGAAATTTTTGATGCAACTCCTTATGCATTAGCTATTGCAAAATTTATGCTTAGAAATCCAATATGTCAAGGTCTTCCACGTAAATTCAAATTTAATTTTACTTGTTGTGAGAAACACGGAATGATACGAATTGTTGATGTTGGTCTATTGCCTCAAATACAAGAAATTGATGGAGAACAACGAAAAGGTTTCAAAATTTTCTTAGGAGGTGGATTAGGAAATCGTTCATTTGTAGGTCATCAGTTAGAAGACTTTACCCCTGTTGAAGATCTACTTTACACTTCTATGGCTGTAATCAGAATATTTGATAGATTAGGTGATAGAAAGAACATGGCACGAAATAGAATGCGTTATTTGGTAAATGATATGGGCTGGGAAAAATTCCAAAATCTCGTCCTAAAAGAACGGGCAATCGTAAAGGCTACTCAATCTGTAATTGTTAAACTAAATGTAGACGAAAGCATCAATGAAATCAAAAGACCAATCTCTGTAACAGATGAAATGACTTCTGTTTCTGATGGTTTTGCAAGATGGCAAAAAACCAATGTTGAAAAACAATCTCAAGATGGATTCAATTCCGTATTCATTGGACTGGAATCTGGCGATATCACCTCAACTCAATTAAGAAGTGTCGCTGATCTAATTCGTGATTATTCTGCAGAAGGCTTTGCTAGGAATGGGTTCTCACAAAATATTGTAATTCGTTATGTACATGATGATGATTTAAAATCATTATATTCAAAATTACTTGAAACAGGTCTTGCAAAAACAGGTTCCTTAACAATGGCCTCTGCAGTTGGATGTTCTGGCACTACCTCGTGTAATCTGGCATTAACCAACTCTCACAGACTTGCAAAAGAGATCCAACGAAAATTTTTGGAATTGAAATTAGATCAGGATGATGACTTGAGAGATTCTACTATAAAGATCAGTGGTTGTCCAAATTCTTGTGGTCAACACGAAGTTGCGACAATTGGATTCTATGGAGGTGGCGGAAGACATGGAACAAACATGTTCCCAAATTATACCATGTCTTTAGGAGGTAAATTTGATGAAGGCACTATGCTTGGTCATCATACTGCTCGGGTTCCTGTAAAACGTGTATTGCCAGTAATTCTAAAAATTATTGAATTATACAAAGAAAATAAGCAATCTGATGATACATTGGCTAAATGGATTAATAGAATCGTTCATGGAAATGAATCTTCAAACGTTTCATCTGTTGAAAATATAAAAAATGAAATCGGTCCTCTTCTAATCCCTCCTAAAGTTGAAGATGAACCTGATTTCTACATGGATTATGGAAGTGACACTAGTTATCACACTGTAACTGGAAAAGGTGAATGTGCAGCATGATTGATTCTAATATTCCAATAATTAATTCAAAACTTCTTCATGAAAAAATTCAAGAAAACTCAATTCGAATTGTTGATGTTAGGCGAGAACAAGAATATCAGCAAGGCCATATAACAAATGCAGTAAATCTTCCTCTAGCAAAACTTCTTGCCGATGATAGTTCCGAATCTATACAAAAAATTGCACAAGATTTGGGAATATCTGATGAAACTCCTACAGTAATTTATGATGACACATTTGGTGCATTATCATCTAGAGTTGTCTGGGCTTTACAATACATTGGACATAGAGACGTAAAATTATTGGATGTAACATTTTCTCAATGGAAAGATCTTGGATATGAACTCTCTACTGAAGTACCTGAGATTGAGACTGCAACTCATTCTATAAAAATTAATCCTGAAATTATGGCTACTGCAGAATATCTTGAAAAAGTTAAAGAAAATAAAAATGTGGTAATAATTGATAATCGTGAGCGTCTAAATTATCTTGAGCAACATATTCCTGGTGCTATTAATATTCCATACAGAACACTTGCCACTGATGGAAAAATACTTAGAACAAAAGAGGGCATGAAAACTCTTCTAAAAAATAGAGGTATTTCTGAAGATGCTGAAATCATTACATACTGCGGAAGTGTAGGTACTTTATCCGGTCTTGCATATTATGCTCTAAAATCAATAGGTGTACCAAACGTCAAATTGTATGTTCATTCATTCAAGGAATGGAAAAGTCTTGAAAAGCCAATTGACAAACAAGAAAATGCCAATTATTGGGATCTTTCTGCAGAGTGATATTTGATGAAAGATATCAATGATGTGATGCCAAAGGTTCCAGATATGAAATGGGGTGCATTGCTTAACAAAAAACCTACCAACAAAAAAATTGAAGAATTAAACAATTTATTGCCTCATAATGGACGTTGGCATACTGTCTATGAAGAAGATGATGTATCCATAATTGATGGCATTCCAATTATCAAAAAAGAAAAAGATTCTATGACTTAGTTCTGTGTAACGTTTGCTCTTAATTTCTTTGTAACTGTAATTTCCATATTTTCAAATAATTCTAGCATTTTCTTTTTGTTATCGATTAAGTAATCTTTGCCTTTATCATCTAATCTTATTTTATATAACCTTATTTCTCTATGCTCGTCTAAAAATTCTTCAATCATTTGTTGACCACATTTTGCTGGATTGATATATGCATCAAAACCATCCATTGTTTTTTCCAAATCTTCATTTTCTATTGCAGACATTGTTGTTTGAATTGCTAATCCAATCTCTTTGAGATTTTTAACAGGTGTTGGAATTTTTCCAATCTCTTTAGGACCAAGTAAACCTCGTCTCTTTGCACCAAGTTTTTTTGCAACATCTGGAATTAAATCATAAATTGGAATAATCTGATTGAATCCTTGTCTCTTTTCATTTTTAACAACTACTCCTTTTAAAATTAATTCATCTAATCCTTTGATTGTATCTTCTTTTCCTAGGAATGTAGTCCATACAATTGCTCCAATTGTATGATATCCTTGTCTTAGTGATTCAATTAACACAACTTCAATAATTCGTTTAAAACCCTCTTCTGATCTTACATTTACAAAGTCTTTATCTTTTACAGCTTTTCTTGCATTTTTGACATCAATTTCAATTGAACGTTTTAATGCTTCTAGTGAATCTGGAACTTGATTCAACATTGAAAGATAACATCCTTTGTTATACCATGCCATGCCATATGTTGGGTCTGAATCTATTGCTTTTTCAACACAGTCTAGTGCTTTAGCATAATTCTTTTTTTCATAATTTACCAGTGATTTGAGATTCCATGCTTCTGGATTTGTCACATCAATATCTAAAATTTTATCATAAACTCTCATTGCTTCTGAATGATCTTCCAAGTGAAATCTTGAATATCCTAGTTTGAGCATTGCTTCGACATCATTTGGGTCGGTTCTCAATATCATCTCAAAATTTATTACGGCTTCTTCTAATTTTTCGTCTGCCATCAAATTGATACCTTTTTTGTATAATCTATCTCGTTGATAATTTACGTTAGTTAGACCTGTTTTTTCCTTTTTACTGAGAGATGTATCCTTTTTTTTACTTAGAGCCATATCCTTTTTTTTGCCTAACATAAAGTAAATTCTTACATTTAACGGATAAATATTAAGCTGCTACTGATGATAACCTCGTGCCTAAAAAGGCTAGAAAATGTAATTAAATACTAGATATTGAAAGAAACGATTATGCCTTCATCTGAACACTTTACTGTTAGAGGCCAATCTCCATACAAGCAAAAAAACGGTGTCTTTGAAGTTGAATTTGCAATCACTGAAGCAAAGCCTACTGCTGAACAAATTTCACAAAAATCGTTTCTTCCAATATGGCGGGAAAAATCTCATCTTAATATTAAAAATGGAGAGTTTGAAGCTACATTAGGTTCTCAATCCAATCCATTACCTAGTAAAATTTCTACATTTACTAGTGTCTGGATAATACTTGTTGATCAATTCTCATCAGTAGGCTCATCATTTGAATTTCAAGTTCCTGAAACAATGCGACAAGTTTCCCAAAAACCAAAATCTGACTCAATCACATCAAAAATTAAACAGACTCCACATTCTTCTAGTACTGGTTCAAAAGGTCCATCCGGAAAACCTGGTCCTGACGGTGACAAAGGTGACAAAGGTGACAAAGGTCCGACTGGTGACAAAGGCCCAACTGGACAAAAAGGAGTAACTGGTGACAAAGGTGACAAAGGTGACAAAGGCACTCCTGGTCCAAAAGGTGGCATCGGTGACAAAGGCGAAAAAGGTCTTACCGGTGACAAAGGCGACAAAGGCGAACAAGGAGCTCGTGGTGTGGTTGGTGACAAAGGTGCAACCGGCTCACAAGGTCCTTCTGGCGATAAAGGCTTAACTGGATTACGTGGTGACAAAGGTTCCAAAGGTGCAACCGGTCCTCCGGGGGTTCAGGGTGACAAAGGTGTTCCTGGCTCTGTTGGTGAAAGAGGTGACAAAGGTGTTACCGGACCGATGGGTGAAAAAGGTCCAACCGGTCCACAAGGTCCACAAGGAGAAAAAGGAAAGTTTGGAATCACCGGACCAATTGGTGAAAAAGGTCCACGCGGTCCACAAGGAACTTCTGGTGATAAAGGAATAACTGGTGTTCCTGGTCCACAAGGTGATCGTGGAACAATTGGTCCACAAGGTGAACAAGGTCCTCCTGGATTAACTGGTGACAATGGTCCACGCGGTCCACAAGGAATTCAAGGTCCACAAGGTGAACAGGGAAAACAAGGTCTGCAAGGCCCTTCTGGCGACAAAGGTTCACAAGGTCCACAAGGTCCTGTAGGTGACAATGGTCCACGCGGTCCTCCTGGTCCTCCTGGTGACAAAGGTCCCACAGGCGGAATGTCTGAAGAACAAAAACAATTATTCAAAGACATGCTTGACATTTTAGTTCGAAAAGGCATAATTTCTCCTGAAGAGCAAATTGAATTACAAAGTCATCTGTATTAGATAATTAGTACAAACTTTCTGCAACAGTTCTGTATGGCACGAGCCATCTATCATGATTACATTGTGTACATTTGTACAACCATCTTCGTTTTCTTGTGACTATTTTTGGAACAACTACCACCTCGTGTTTGGTTTTACTCATACAGAAATCACATAGTCTATTCTCGTATTGTTTTATCTCGTTATTTTCATTCAGAAATTTTGCCAATTTCTTAAAGTCATTTTTTAACTCATCAACAAGTTTTTGATTATAAATTGTTGCAGCAGGATGGAATGTAACAAAAAACTTCCTTCCATTTTTTTCTACAATTTTTCCATGATTCTTTGTTATCTCTTTTCCATCCAGAAGTGTACCATATGCAGTATTGCCCATAACGCAGATTATTTTTGGATTAATTATTTCAATTTCTTGATTAATGAAGTCATTACAAGACTCTTCTTCTTTTTTGGATGGAACCCTATTTTTTGGAGGTCTACATTTTACAATATTTGTGATATACACATCTTCTCTATTTATCCCGGTATTTTCTAAAATCATATCGAGCCTTTTTCCTGCAGCACCGACAAATGGCTCTCCATGCATATCTTCATTTTTTCCGGGTGCCTCTCCAACAAAAATTACATCTGCGTCAAAATTTCCTTTACCTGGAACCGCATTTATTCGTGTTTCACATAACTCACATTTTTCACATGCTTTGACATTTTCTGCAATTGAATCAAGTTTATGCATCTGTATAATTCGTGGATCTACTAAATAATTAATCTAAACTCATTTGTGATATTGCAGGCATGGTGAAGAAATACTCGTCCTCAAATTCAAAATCCGTTTTGCCTTTTTCTCTTAACGATTCAAAGTAATTATTACAATCTGAATGAAATTGTAAATTAGGATTATCTTGAATTGTCATTACTAATCGATCTAAAACAATTCTTTTGTTTGGCTTTGTGAGAATTATTTGTTTAAGTTGTGTGGATGTTTTACGCATTAAAAGAATACATAATAGAACCAAGCCTAGATTGCAATTATGAGTGATTTACAAAAATCTGAATCAGAACTAATCATTAATGAACAAAAAATCCCTGATTTGGAATTCCTAAAATTCTTTGATCCAACTACAATGAGTATTCATCTCAAAGAAAATCAAAAACCTCTTGGCAAGAAAGGAATGCCTGGAAGTTTTGAATTAGTGGAATTAGATACTAAAACACTTGACCGTGATTATCTTGAAATTATGACAACTCAGATTTTATCTGCAATCGATGATGAAACTCTTGGTAATACTGAAATCTCAAAACCTGGTGCTTTGGTAATACAGTATAGAGATTATCGTATAGCAATTACAAGACCTCCATTTTCTGAACTTTTAGAAATCACTATAGTTCATCCAATCAAACAAATGTCATTAGAAGACTACCACTTGTCTGAAAAATTAATGTCTAGATTAGAACAACAAGCAGAAGGAATTTTAATTTCTGGTGCTCCAGGTTCTGGAAAAAGTACACTGGCATCAGGAATTGCAAACTTTTTTAATCGCTCTGGAAAAATTGTTAAAACGTTTGAATCTCCACGTGATTTACAAGTTAACCCTGGAGTAACACAGTATACTCGATTAGATGGAAGTTTTGAAAATTCTGCAGACATTTTATTACTTGTTAGACCTGATTATACCATATTTGATGAGGTTAGACGAAGAGAAGATTTTAGAATTTTCAGTGATCTTAGATTAACAGGTGTCGGTATGGTTGGAGTTGTTCATGCAAATACTCCAATTGATGCCATTCAGAGATTTATTGGAAAAATTGAACTTGGAATAATTCCAAATGTACTTGACACTGTAATTTATGTAAAAGATGGCGGAATCTC
>Ga0315327_10002176_pt1 | contig 10352 bp, 5 predicted proteins | sample M110032315metaG_FD_203460 | JGI IMG/M metagenome (GOLD analysis project Ga0315327, IMG submission 203460) | Ammonia-oxidizing marine archaeal communities from Monterey Bay, California, United States - M1 100m 32315 | ecosystem: Environmental > Aquatic > Marine > Coastal | place: USA: California... | reverse complement strand
CGATCGCCATGGCCTACGCGGGGCACCAGTTTGGGAATTGGTCGCCGAGGCTGGGAGATGGACGGGCCATCCAGATCGGAGAAGCGGTCGATCGCGAGGGGGTGGCGCGGGGGATTCAGCTGAAGGGAGCGGGGCCGACCCCCTTTTCCCGACAGGGCGATGGGCGTGCCGCGATTGGCCCGGTGCTGCGCGAGTACGTGCTCAGCGAGGCGATGTTCGCGCTTGGGATCCCGACGACCCGCGCACTCGCGATGGTGACGACCGGGGAGTCCGTCCAACGCGAGCGGCCCGAAGCGGGGGCGATCCTGACCCGCGTCGCCGCGGGCTACGTCCGTGTGGGGACGTTCGAGTATTTCGCCGCCGGTGGCCTGGACGATGCCGTCCGCACCCTGGCGGATTATGTCCTCGAGCGCCGCTATCCCGAGGCCCTCGCGGAGGCCAACCCGTACCGGGGGTTGCTCGAACGCGTCATCGATCGTCAGGCCGATCTGATCGCGCGCTGGATGCTCGTCGGCTTCATTCACGGCGTGATGAACACCGACAATATGTCGATCATGGGCGAGACGATCGATTACGGGCCCTGTGCGTTTCTGGACGAGTACGATCCAGGCAAGGTCTTCAGCTCGATCGATCGACAGGGTCGATATGCCTATGGCCAGCAGCCAGGCATCGGGCTCTGGAACCTGACGCGCTTCGCCGAGACGCTCCTGCCACTGTTGGCAGAGGAACAGGAGGCAGCGGTCGAGTTCGCCCAGGACGTGCTCGGGGGGTACGGCGCGCTCTTCCAGCGACGTTACGAAGACGGGCTCCGTCAAAAGCTGGGGCTGGCGGAGTCGGGAGACGAGAGTCGGGAGCTCGCCTCGGGCCTACTGCAGACGATGACGGAGCAGCGAGCGGATTTCACGCTGACCTTCCGGCGCCTCTCCGGGCTCGGCCTCGAGAACTCGGTCGAGGATGAGGCGGTCCGTTCGCTGTTTGGTGAACCGGCGGCCGTGGATGGCTGGCTCGTCGATTGGCGCGCGCGCCTGCGGGCCGAAGGTTCGGAAGATGCGCCGCGGATCGCCGCCATGAAGTCGGTGAATCCCCTCTACATCCCTCGCAACCACCGCGTTCAGCAGGCCATCGACGGCTGTGCGGACCGGGGGGACCTGGGGCCGCTCGACGATTTGCTGGCCGTGACGGCGCGACCCTTCGAAGACGCCCCCGCCGATGGCCCTACGGACTATTCCGCGCCGCCCGAGCCGCATGAGGTCGTGCGCCAGACCTTCTGCGGAACCTGACGCGCCACGGGATCACGACGCGATTCATGCCGCTCAAAGACATTCGCATCGTCCTGGTAGAGCCCGCGCATCCGGGCAACATCGGCGCCGTGGCCCGCGCCATGAAGACCATGGCGCTATCGAAACTCGTGCTCGTGCGGCCCGAGTCCTTTCCCTCACAAGAGGCGAATCGCCGCTCATTGGGCGCGATCGACCTGCTGAACTCCGCGCGGGTCGTCGACGCGCTCGAGGACGCGATTGGCGATTGCCGCCTCGTGATCGGAAGTTCGGCCCGGGGCCGCTCCTTTCCGCACGTCTCGCTCGATGCACGGCAATGTGGTGTGCGGCTCTGGGAGGAGGCGGGCCAGGGTGAGCCGGTCGCGCTCCTCTTTGGGCCCGAGCGAACGGGCCTCTCGAACCAGGACCTCGATCGCTGCGCCTACCAGGTTCGGATTCCGACGAGCGAGGACTTCTCGTCGCTGAACCTCGCCGCCGCCGTACAGCTGCTCTGCTACGAGGTCTTCGTGGCGAGCCAGGCGTCGTCCGACGGGGCCCCGGCGCCGCCCGATCCCGCAGAGCGACCCAGCCTGCAGGTCGAGCTGGAGCATTTTCACGCCCATCTCGAACGTGCCCTCGACTCGCGGGGCTACCTGGATGGCGAGATGAGAGAGGTCACGCTGACCCGCCTACGTCGCGTCTTCGGGCGCGCGCGGCCTCATTCGGGCGAGCTCAAGCTGCTGCATAGCCTCATGAAGCTGATCCATCGCGACGGCGAGTGAGGGCGTCGGCCCGACCGGCCCGACCGGCCCGACCGGCTCGACCGGCTCGACCGGGCTCGAAACGGCGAACGCGAGGACGCCGGGCCCGGCCGTATCACGGACCGCTGAAGACACTCTCCTGAGCCTCGCTCTCGAGGTAGGCGAGCTTCGGGTCGTACTCGCCGCCCTCTTCGACCCAGCGCTGGAGCTCGGCGCGTCCGACCACGAACCAATGGACCTCGTCCGGACCGTCGGCAAGCCGCAGTGTGCGCTGGCTCGCGTACATGTCGGCCAACGGAGTCCACTGGGACACGCCCGCGGCGCCGTGGATCTGGATCGCCTCGTCGATGATCTCGCACACGCGCTTCGGAACCAGCGCCTTGACGGCACTCACCCAGACACGCGCCTTGTTATTGCCGAGGGCATCCATCGCCTTGGCGCCCTTCAGCACCATCATCCGCAGGGACTCGATCTCGATCCGCGCCTTGGCGATCACCTCGGTGTTCTTCCCGAGGTTCGCGAGTTGCTTGCCGAAGGCGTTCCGGGTGAGGGCGCGCCGGCACATCAGCTCGAGGGCGCGCTCGGCGGCGCCGATTGATCGCATACAGTGATGGATGCGCCCCGGGCCGAGGCGGACCTGGGAGATCTCGAAGCCCCGCCCCTCGCCGAGCAGCATATTGTCCTTCGGGACCCGGCAGTCCGTGAACTTGATGTGCATGTGGCCGTGCGGCGCGTCGTCTTTGCCGAAGACGTGCATCGGGCCCAGGATCTCGTAGCCGGGGGTCTCGGTCGGGACGAGAATCTGGGACTGCTGGAGATGCGGTGGCGCGTCGGGGCTCGTCTTGACCATCACGATCAGGATCTTGCAGCGCGGGTCGCCCGCCCCCGAGATGTAGAACTTCTCCCCATTGAGGACCCACTCGTCGCCGACGAGCTCGGCGCGACAGGAGATACTCTTCGCGTCGGAGGAGGAGACGTCGGGCTCGGTCATCGCGTAGGCGGATCGGATCTCTCCGGCCAGCAGCGGCTCGAGCCACTGCTTCTTTTGCTCGGCCGTCCCGACCCGCTCGAGGACCTCCATATTGCCCGTATCGGGTGCGGAGCAGTTGAGGCACTCCGAGGCGATCGGATTCTTGCCCAGCTCGGACGCGATGTAGGCGTAGTCGAGATTGCTGAGCCCCTCGCCGGAATTCGCGTCGGGCAGAAAGAAATTCCAGAGGCCCTGCGCCTTTGCCTTGGCCTTGACGCTGTCGAGCAGTTCGAGCTGGCCGGGAGCCCAGGACCAGGGGTCCTCGCGCTTGGCCCCCAGCCGAAAGAACTCGGCCGTGATCGGCTCGACCTCGTTCCGGACAAAGGCCGAGACCTTCTCGAAGAGCGGCTTCGCACCCTCCGACATCCGCAGGTCGAACATTTCCGGGGTCGATTCCATTCCAGGCATGAGTCAATCCTCGCCGTACGTAGTGGGGTTGGGTCGCCGGGAGCGGGGCGGAGGCTCCGGCCAGCGGCAGAATATGGCATAGCCCGTGCCTGAATACGCTGCGATGGACCGGCAGTCCGGCACTCGACCCTCGCGTTCGCTACGGACTCAAATGGCAGAGGCTCACAGCAGAGGGTCCAGGAGGAATCAAATGGAGCTCAGAGATCGGGTTGCCGTCGTGACGGGCGCGGCCAGCGGGATTGGTGAGGCCGTGGCTAGGCGTTTTCGCCAAGAGGGCGCTCGCCACGTCGTGGTCGCGGACCTCGACGGGGCGCGGGCACGAGACGTGGCGGCGTCCATCGGGGGGACGGCCGCCGAGCTCGATGTCGGCGACGAAGCCGCCGTGGCAGAACTGGTCGCCACGACCGAGCGGGAACACGGCGCGGTCGATGTCTTCTTCTCCAACGCCGGTTACGTCACGGTCGGGGGCCTCGAGGCGCCCGTCGAAGACCTCGACCGGATGTGGCGGGTCCACGTCCTGGCCCATCTCTTCGCGGCTCGCGCCGTCATCCCCGGGATGGTCGAGCGCGGCGAGGGCTACGTGCTGAGCACCGCCTCGGCGGCGGGGCTGCTCACCCAGTTCGCTTCGCTCCACTACGCGATCACGAAGCGTGCGGCGATCGCGCTGGCCGAGTGGGTCGCGATCACGCATGGCCATCAGGGCATCCACGTCTCGGTGCTCTGCCCCCAGGCCGTTGCGACGCGGATCGAGGAGAACAGCCCCAACGCAGGAGAAGAGGCCGAAGCGGGCTTCGATGCCGGGGTGGCGAGCGCGGATGGGATCATGCAGCCCGAGGAGGTGGCGGCCTGCTGCGTCGAGGCGATGCGCGAGGAGCGTTTCCACATCCTGCCCCACGCCGAGGTGGGGGAGTACGTGCGGCGCAAGGCGGAGGACGTCGATCGCTGGATCGGCGGCATGCAGCGCTGGCAGGGCAGCCTCTTCCCCGCGCAGGCGCATCCGGCCCTGCGGTTCACGGGGGTCGACCCGCAGAAGCAAGGCTGAATGTTCGCCCGGCCGGCCTCGAGGCCCGCGGGCGCCCTATCTCCCCGAGAGGGACCCTCGTGTCCCGGGGGCTTGCCGACCTGTGCTAAAACTGCCGGTCGCTCCTTCGGAGAGATGGCCGAGCGGTCGAAGGCGCACGCTTGGAAAGCGTGTGTAGGGCAACCTACCGTGGGTTCGAATCCCACTCTCTCCGCCACTCACCCACCGCTCTTCACCGTGTGCCCGCAGAGACGATCGCACGCCATCGATCGCAATTGGCGGGCTCGATGCTTGACAGGGCGACACGCCCTATTCCAGCATCCCACGAATGCCCGCGGTCTCCTTTCTCCACGCTGCTGACCTCCACATCGGAAGTGCTTTCCGCGGCCTCAGTACCGAGGCGCCCGAGCTCGCAGAGCTCTTCCAGCGGTCGACGTTTCGGGCCTACGACAACCTGATCGACGCGGCGATCGAGCACGCGGTCGACTTCGTTTTGATTGCGGGCGACGTTTACGACGGGGCCGACCGGAGCCTCTTCGCGCAGCTCAAGTTCAACGAAGGGTTGCGCCGGCTGTCGGAGGGGGGGATCCAGGCCTTCGTGGTGCATGGCAACCACGATCCGCTCGACGGACGGACCGCGCAGACTGAGGCGATTGAAGGCGTGAAGGTGTTCGGGCCGGATGCCGAGACCGTGACGGTCCAGGTCGATGGCCGGGCCGTCGCGGCGGTGTCGGGTATCAGCTTTCCGAAGCGCGAGGTGCGTTCGAATCTGGCGCGCCGGCTCGAGCCGGGTCCGTCCGAGCTGTTTCGCATCGGCCTGCTCCACGCCAACGTGGGCTCTGACACTGGACACGACCCGTACGCCCCCTGTGAGATTTCCGAGCTGCGTGAGTCGGGCATGAGCTACTGGGCCCTGGGCCACGTGCATACGCGCCAGGTGCTCAGCGAGCAGCCCTACGTCGTCTACCCTGGCAATCTGCAGGGACGCTCCGTGCGCGAGGTGGGCGAACGCGGCTGTTATCTGGTGCGCGTCGACGAGCACCAGCAAGTCGAGCTCGAATTTCTGCCGCTCGACGTCGCGCGCTGGCACGAGATCGAGGTTCCGATCGAGGGACTCGAGACGCTCGATGCGCTTGAGCGCGCGATCGGCGATCGCATCGACGGGCGAGTGACGGCGGACGACGGGCGCGCGCTGCTCTGCCGTATCGCGCTCGTGGGCCGTGGGCCGCTCTATGGCGACCTGCGCGCGCCTGAAGCGGGTCCCGGTCTGCTCGCCCGGCTGCGGGATCGATATCGCGACGCAGAACCCGCGGTCTGGGTGCAGCGTCTGCGTGTGGCGTGCCGACCGTCGGTCGATCTCGCGAAGCGGGCGTCGCAGGGCGACCTGCTGGCGGAGGTTCTGGCCGTCGGCCAGGAGTGCAGCGAAGGCGGCGAGGCGCTCGAGGGTTTGACCGACGAAGTCGTCGATCGGCTGTGGCGCAATAGCCGTGCGGCTAAGTGGCTCGAGCCGCTTCCCCCGGAGGCACTCGGCGAATTGCTGCTCGAAGCGCAGCTTCTGTGTCTCGACCTGCTTGAGGAGGACACGTGAGAATCACGGGCCTCTCGATCGACGGGTTCGGGCTCTTCCACGACACCGAGATCCGCGATCTCGCCCCCGGGCTGAACCTCGTGCTCGGCAACAACGAGGCCGGCAAGAGCACGGCGATGGGTTTCGTGCACGCCATCCTCTTTGGGTTCGCGGACGGCCGCAGCCGCGATGCGAGCTATCCGCCCCTGCGCGGCGGGCAGCACGGCGGCCGACTTTCCCTCGAAACCGACCTCCTTGGCGGGCTCACGGTCGAACGACTCCCCGGCCCGAAAGGAGGCCGGTGCGCGATTCAGGCGGATGGCGGCCGGCCGCTCGGTGCTGCCGATCTCGAGAGGGTGCTCGGCGGGGTGAACAGCAAGCTGTACCGCACGCTCTACGGCTTCAGCCTCTCCGAGCTCCAGAGCTTCGAGTCGATTGCGAGCGAGGAGGTTCGCGACGTCATCTACGGGGCGAGTCTCGGGACGGGGCTCCGCACGCTGCCCGAGGCGCGCAAAGAGCTCAGCAAACGGGCGGAGGGTCTCTTCAAGGCGGGCGGCAAGAAGCCCGAGATCAACAAGCTGCTCCAGAACCTCGAGGCTACCCGAGCGGAATTGCGGGAGGCACAGCACGGACTGCAGCGCTTTCAGGAAACGAACCAAAAGATCGATACGCTCGACCGGGAGATCGAGGAGGGGCGGGCCGTGCTGCTCGCGCTGCGCGAGAGGGCGGAGCGTACACGCTCACTCCTTGCGGCGTGGGAGAGCTGGCAGGGGCTTCGCGATGCCCGTCGCGCGCTCGGCGAGCTCGAGCCTCGGGTCGAACGCTTTCCCGAACAGGGACTCGAGCGCCTGACCACCTTCGAGGGTCGACTCAAAGTCCAACGGGACGAGCTCGAGCAGGCACGACGCACGCTCGCAAAGCAGCGCGGTGAACTCCGGCAGCTCGTCTATGACGCGGCGCTCGTCGAGCACGGTGTCGAGGTCGCCGAGCTGCTCCAGGGCATCGACGCCTACGATCAGGCAGAACGCGACCTTCCGACGGCGCAGCGCGTGGCCTCCGAGAAGGATGAGGACGCGGGTGCGGTTCGAACCGAGCTCGGGAGCAGCTGGAGCGAGGAGCGCGCGCTCGGGCTCGACCGATCGACTCACTCGCGTGAATCGATCGGAGGATATCGAACGCGACTCGACGAGTCCGAAGGCACGGAGCGCGAGCACGCGAGAGCACTCGAGGCGGCGGAGGCAGCCGCGAGTGAAGCGAAGGCGAAGTGCGCGGCGCTCGAGCTTGCGCTCGCCGTCGACGACTCGGCGAATCTCGATGTCGAGGGTGCACTAGCGCAGCAGCTGCGTGATGGGCGCGCGACATTCGCGGGCGTCGTTCGTGACCTGCCTCGGCGTCGTGAAGACCGCAGGGATCTCCAGGAGGCCCTCCACGTCACGCTTCGTGAGATCGATCCGTCATGGACCGTCGAGACCCTCGACTCACTCGATACGTCGCTGCAGTCCCAGCGCAGGATCGAAGACGCCGACGAGGCCGAACGCGCGGGCAGCGAAGCCCTGCGTGCCGCGAGGGAGCGACGCGATCGAGCGGCCGCGGACCTCCGGAAGATCGACACACGGCTCGACGCCGACCGGCAGGCATTCGAGGATCGAGGTCATGCGGTCGGCGAGTCGGGAGATGCGCACGCGCTCGTCGAACGACGCACGCGCGGCCTTGCCCTTCGCAAGGAGGCGCAGCAGCTCACCCACGACCGGATCGAGCTCGAGGCCCTGCGCGCCCGGCAATCGGACGCAAGGCGTCCAACCGAATTCTCTGCTGAGACTGGCCTCCGAGGGAAGCTCGCGGCAATCGCAGGCATCGTGGTCGCCGTGGGACTGATCGGTGGGACCGCATTCCTTGCGACCGGGGAGACCGCGGGCGCGGCCCTCATCGGGGTCGGTGCCGCGCTGGTCGCGGGCCTTCTTCTGTGGCTTCGATCGTCCGCCCATTCTGCCACGACCCTGAGCGCGGGGCCCACAACCGATCTGCGTGCGGCGATCGCCGAGCTTGAACATCGCCTCGAAGCGCTAACGAAACGCATCGCGGGCGCGCTCCGCGATCTCGGTTTCGACCCCAGCCTCGCCACTCATCCCGAGACGGACCTCGTCGCCACCATCGAGGCTCGTGCCGATGAACTTGCGGATCTCACTCGCCTCGCCGAAGGCGTGGCCGCCCTGTCGGTGGAACGTCTCGGAGCGCAGGGCGATCTCGAGGCCGTCGACGAGGTGGTTGTCGCCGCCGATCAAGCCCTGAATGAACAACGAGCTCGCTGGCGCGAGCACGCACGCTCGCTCTCACTACCCGAGGACACGAGTCCGCGCACGGCAACGCTCGTCTTCGGTAAGGCCGAGAAGGCCCGTAGTGAGCAGCAGCGTATTCAGGACGTCGACCGACGGATCGAGACGATGGAAGTTTCGAGCCGGGAATTCAGGGAGGTGATCGCGCAAGTCCCCCGATTAGCCTTGCAACTCGGTCTCGATGATGACGGCGTCCTCGTCGAGCTCAACGGCTTTCTAGCCGAGATCGACGAGAGCGAGGCCCAGCGCCAAGAGCGCGCACGATTGCGTGACCAGCTCACGACCGCGGAGGAGCTGGCGGCGACCGCAGAAGAGCATCGCGCGATCGAGGAGGCAGCCGTCGAGGTCGCGTCGGCGCAGCTCGAGCAAGCGCGCGAAGAGTGGGCCGCATGGCTCGACTCGGTGGGGATGGAGCCCGGCTGGTCCCCGGACACGGCGCTGCATGCCCTCGGCCGCGCGGCGCGCCTCTTCGAACTCGTTCGGGATCGCGATGAGCAGACCGCACGCGCTGAGGAGCTTGGAGATCAGATCGGTCGCTACCGCGAACGCGCATCGAGTCTGTTCGCAGAGCTCGGCCGCGCCACTCCCACACAGAGACATCTGCTGCTCGAGATTCGGCGTCTCGGCGAGGAGCGAGAGACGAACGACGGACTCCGTTCGCGCCACGTGCAGCTGAGCAAGACCGTCGCCGAGACCGAAGAGCAGATCCGCGATCGCGAGCAAACGATCGGAGATCTCGAGCGTGACCTCGCCGCGCTTCTCGACGAGGCAGACTGCCGTGGCTCGGAGGAGTTTCGAACACGCGGTGGGGCCCATGGCGAGCGGCTCGTCCTCGAAGCGAGGATCGAGGAGCAAACCAACAACATCCGCCGGACCACCGACGTCGAAGACCTCTCGGAGGTCGAGCCCGAACTGGCGGGAACGAATCAGGACAAGCTCGCCGCGCTCCGAACCGTTCTCGAAGAGCAGGTAGAGAGCGCCGACCGTGAAGCCGGCGAGCGCCGTGAGGAGCGCGGCAAGGCCGACCAGGAGCGGACGTCTCTTCATTCCGAGGATCGCGTCTCGAAATTGCGCGCGACAGAGGAGTCGCTGCGTGAACAGCTCGACCAGCGCGCGCGGGAGTGGGCGCGTTACAGCATCGCGGAGCATTTGCTCGACGTGGCAAAGGAGCGGCACGCGAAGGCCAACCAGCCGCAGGTCATTCAGGAGGCGGGTCGCTACTTCGAGCTCATCACCGGAGGGCGCTACACGCGCGTCTTCGCACCGCCTGGCGAGGGTAAGATCGAGGTTGTCGATGCGGAAGGGCGCTCCAAACAAGCGGAGGACCTCTCTCGAGGGAGCGCCGAGCAGCTCTACCTCGCGATCCGTTTCGGCTACATCGCCGCACAGGTCGCCGCCAGCGAGCCCCTCCCCGTCTTGATGGACGACGTGCTCGTCAACTTCGATCCACAGCGCGCCGGCGCTGCCGCGAAGGCGATCGTCACGCTATCCCACGAGCGGCAGGTGGTCTTCTTCACGTGTCACCCGAAGGTGGTCGAGACCTTTCGCGAGCACGCGCCCGACGCGGCGCTCTACCGCATCGACAAGGGTCAGCTGCTTACGACCGCGGAGTGAGATTTTTCCGTCGCGGCGATGAACTCGGTGGCCGGGCCGTCGGTGCAGGGAGGTCTCGGGTTCGAAATGCTCGCCCCTCGGAGGTCGCTTGAGCCTCGGGAAAGTCCTACTCGACTTCCGCGCAGGAGTTCCCCCTTCGCCGGTCAGTCGCCCGAACCCTCTCCGAGCTGCTCCTCGATCGGTTTCCAGTGGAAGAGGCCGTAGATCAGGGTCTGCACGAAATGGTTTCCCATCGAGCCGCCGGCTCGCTTGAGGACGTCGCGCTTGACGAAGAACTCGGCGAGGTGGGCGACGAAGAGGAAGGCGAAGATCACGCCGCCCAAGGTGGCGACCCAGCCACTGGCGAGGACGATGGCGAGGAC
>Ga0315327_10002174_pt1 | contig 10359 bp, 8 predicted proteins | sample M110032315metaG_FD_203460 | JGI IMG/M metagenome (GOLD analysis project Ga0315327, IMG submission 203460) | Ammonia-oxidizing marine archaeal communities from Monterey Bay, California, United States - M1 100m 32315 | ecosystem: Environmental > Aquatic > Marine > Coastal | place: USA: California... | reverse complement strand
AATAGTGATCAAAGGTTGTACCAGGCCCAAGTTCAGCCACTGGGCGACACTGAAAAAGTGAGCTGTGATACGTTACATGGCCTAGACTATGTGGCCCAAATCATGACTGAATTAGGTGCCGAAAACGTTTTTGGTTTAGGTTCGCCGCGGGCCTCGGTGGAAGAAAACTTCGCATTACAAAGTCTGGTCGGCAAAGCGAATTTTTACGCAGGTCACAACGCGGCACAAGGCGTCATTCAAACGCAAGTGTTACACCAACTCACCCAACCAAACATTTACACGCCAAGTCTCAAACAAATTGAGCAAGCCGATGCCATTGTTATTATCGGAGAAGACCTCTTACATACAGCACCTCGTATGGCCTTGAGTGTGCGCCAAGCCAGTCGTAACTTAGGTTTTGCTAAAGCAGCGGCCATAGGTATTCCTAAGTGGCAGGACGAACCCGTACGTATTCATACACAAAACCAACTCAGCCCCGTCATTAGCGTCACCAGTGCCGCCACCGACTTGGATGACATTAGCAGTCAATGTATACATCTTGCTCCAAGTGATATGTGTAACTTTGCAGGGGCCTTGGCTAGCGCAGTGGAAGGCCAGTTTGATGGCAGCGGGTTATCCGCTGAGTTAAATGAGCAAGTACAGCACAGCCTTGCTTTACTGGCTGGCGCAAAGCGACCTCTGGTGATCAGTGGTGCCAGTAGCCAGAGTCCAGAATTAATTGATTTAGCGGCTCAACTTGCGCTAGCTTTAGGCCGTCAGAGTGGGTCCGAGGCCTGGCTTAGCTACGCGTTGGAAGCGGCCAACAGTATGGGTTTAGGGCTGCTTAACAAAGACGCTAAACATATGGATGACCTAGCACTTCGACTACAACAACAAACCACACCCAGCGCACTCATCGTGTTACAAACCGACCTATTTTCCCTCTCCACGCAGGCTCAGGCCCTGTGTGAAAATTTGCGTCATTTGGTGGTGTTGGATCAGTTGCCCAGTGCCACCAGTGAACACGCTGATGTAGTGATTGCTTGTGCCAGCGTATTTGAAACGGAAGGCACCTATGTCAATAACGAGGGCCGCGCGCAACGTTTCTTCTCTGTACATGACAAACTGGGGCGGCCGGATGCCTGGCGTAGTTTGACCCATTTAGCAACCATGGTGACTCAAGCTGGCCATCGTAGTGACACCATCACACAATTGGCTAGCTGTACCAAATTTGATGATCTGTGCGACCTCGTAAGCCAACAGGGTGGCGAGTTTGCCCACTGGTGTGACGTTGCGCCTAGTGCCGGCTTCCGCATTGCTGGCATGAAGGTTCCACGCCAAACCCATAGAGCCTCGGGTCGAACTAGCTTGTATGCGGATGAGAATGTCAGTGAAGCCAAGCAACCAGAAGACGTCGATTCAGCTTTGGGTTTTACCATGGAAGGCACTCCGATAAATAAACCCAGTGCGCTTATACCCCAGGTTTGGAGCCCAGGCTGGAATTCCAATGAAGCGATCAATAAGTTTCAGCAAGAAATCAACGGCCCTCTTAAGGGTGGCGAGGCTGGCGTTAGGTTATTGGACACTAGTCCGAGTCTGCCACTAGCTGAGGTTGCAGTGATCCCAAGCATTACCCTTGGTGCAGGGCAAATACTGGCCCACACTCAGAATCATTTGTTTGCCAGCGATCGGGTTAGCTCTTTAAGTTCGGCCTTAAAACAACGCAACACAGCCATTAGTGCACGACTACACCCAGACACCGCAGCTATCATGGGTTTGGTGGATGGCGACGAAGTCTGTGTGGCCTTAGCGCAAACACAATGGTTGCTGCCGTTAACCGTTGATGCGTCTGTGGCGGTGGATTTATTGCTATTACCCAACCAGTACCAAGCCCCCATTAGCGCGGGTCATCTGCCTGCGGCAGTGAGCTTGAGCGCGGTAACGCAGGAGGTCAACTAACATGAGTCCGGTGGTGAATAACTTACTCAATGTGGTGCTGATCCTTGTCTGTGTGGTGTTTGGAGCGGCTTTGTTAACCTGGCTAGAACGGCGCCTACTAGGCATTTGGCAAGACCGGTATGGTCCAAACCGAGTAGGCCCCTTTGGCACCTTACAAATTGTTGCAGACATGATTAAGCTGTTAATGAAACAAGATTGGGTACCGCCATTTGCGGACCGGCTGATTTTTATTGTGGCGCCGGCTTTTGCAATGTTTGTCGTCGTGGCCGCGTTTGCGGTTATACCCATGGCGCCGGGAGTTGGAGTGGTCGACTTAAATATTGGGTTATTGTTCTTTCTTGCCATGACGTCGCTGGGGGTTTATGCGGTGATGTTTGGCGCCTATGCTTCGGACAACAAGTACGCCATGCTGGGTGGTTTGAGAGCAGCGGCGCAAATGGTGAGTTACGAAGTATTTATGGGCCTGTCTCTGATGGGCGTGGTGATGTTGGCAGGCACCTTTAACCTACGCGAACTGGTATTGGCGCAAGCTGATGGTTGGTTTATTGGGCCACAAATCGTCGGTTTCTTTATCTTTTTTATGGCTGGCATTGCAGAAAGTCATCGTACACCCTTTGACCTGCCAGAAGCCGAACACGAATTGACGGCTGGCTTCCATACGGAATATTCCGGTATGAAATTTGCCATGTTTTTTATTGGCGAATACGTCAGCGTACTCATGAGTGCGGCCATGATCACCGTGTTGTTTTTTGGCGGCTGGTTGGGGCCTGCGTGGTTGCCTCCGTTAGGCTGGTTTTTGCTCAAAACAATGACTTTGGTGCTGTTGATGATTTTGATTAGAGGCTCATTACCGCGCCCTAGGTATGACCAATTAATGACCTTCGGCTGGAAATTTATGTTGCCATTAGCGCTTATCAACTTGTTGATTACCAGCGCTTTAATTCTGATATAGGAGGCGGGATTAGATGAAACAGAAGACCGGCCTTGGCCATTATATATACATTGTATGGGACTATTTTTATAGCAATATAGTAACCTTGGTGAAGGTGGCTTCGCATACGTTCACCAAAGCGGATACGGTTGAATACCCAGAGCAAATGCCCTATTTGGCACCGCGCTTTAGGGGCCGCATCGTGCTCACTAGAGACCCCACAGGCGAAGAACGCTGTGTGGCGTGTAACCTGTGTGCCAGCGCCTGTCCTACGGATTGTATTTCGTTACAAAAAACCGAAGATGAAAGCGGTCGCTGGTCGGCTGAATATTTTCGCATTAATTTCTCGCGCTGTGTGTTTTGTGGTATGTGTGAAGAAGCCTGCCCCACCTATGCTATTCAGCTGACTCAAGATTTTGAACTGGCCGAGTATGAACGCCAAAATATGGTTTACGAAAAACAACATTTGCTCATTGATGGCCCAGGTAAACACCCTGATTATAGTTTTTACGAGCTCAGTGGTAAGGCGGTATCCGGTCGCGCGAAAGGTGCGGGTACTCAAGAAGCAGAGCCGGTCAACCTCAAAAGTTTGTTGCCGTGAGCGCGCATACAGGAGCACCATTATGATCTGGGCCTACCTCTATAATATTGTGTTTTATGCCAGCTGTGGTGTCACCGTGTTGGCTACCATACTGATGATTAGTCGCCACAATGCGGTGCATGCATTGCTGTATTTGATTATTTCGTCTTTGTCCTTGGCTATTATTTTTTATTTGCTGGGCGCAGCCTTTGCCGCTGCGTTAGAAGTAATTGTTTATGCCGGTGCGGTGATGATTCTCTTTGTCTTTGTGGTGATGATGCTCAACCAAGGCCAGCGTTCGGTGGTACACGAAGCGGCTTGGCTGCCAGCATCGGGCTGGATTTTGCCTTCTGTACTGGCAGCTATTTTGCTGTCTTTGTTACTTATAGGCATGTACAGCGACCAACCATTGCCGCCCTATGGTGTACACGGTGTGGCCGTTAAAGAGGTGGGTATTGCCTTATTTGGCCCTTACGTGCTGGTGGTCGAACTGGCCTCATTCTTGCTCTTATCAGGTCTTATTGGCGCTTTCCACATTGCCCGTAAAATGCCCTCCCACATGAGTTCGAACACGCTGGAGGAGGTGGACCATGGATAGCCAATATATCGATCACGCCATGGTGCTTGCAGGCATCTTGTTTTGCTTAGGTCTGGTGGGCGTTATGGTGCGCCGTAACCTGCTGTTTATGATGATTTCCATTGAGGTCATGCTTAATGCAGCGGGGTTGGCATTTATTGCTGCTGGCTCCGCATGGGGTCAACCCGAAGGGCAAATCATGTTTCTTGCGGTGATAACCCTAGGTGCGGCAGAAGTGGCCGTGGGGTTGGGACTGACGTTGCTGCTGTTTCGGCACCACAATAGTGTCAATGTTGATCAATTGAACCAGTTACGAGGCTAGGAGAACGTGATGCAACAGTTGTGGCTTATCCCTTGTTTACCGTTAGTGGGCTTTTTGCTGTTGGTTTTGGGTCATGGCCGTTGTAGCCGTTCGGTAGCACGGCTGGTGGGTGTGGGGTCGGTGGCTATGGCTGGTTTGGTCACCCTGTGGGTGGCACTCGATTTCTATAGCGCCGGTGCAGCCCAATCCTATCAAGTGCAATTGTGGCCTTGGTTTAATGCAGGCACGCTGGAGGTGAGTTTTGGGCTCTATCTAGACGGCTTGTCATTGAGTATGTTGTTCGTAATTACTGGGGTCGGTAGTTTGATCCACTGGTATGCCTCAGGCTACATGTGGCAAGACCCAGATTATCAGCGTTTTTTCGCCTATATGAACCTATTTGTGGCAGCCATGCTCACTCTGGTATTGGCAGACAACTTGGTGCTGCTATTTTTAGGTTGGGAAGGAGTCGGTTTGTGCAGTTTCTTGCTGATTGGCTTCTGGCACCAAGACCCCGCTAACGGTTATGCCGCTCGTAAAGCCTTTGTGGTTACCCGAGTGGGTGACACTGCCTTTGCTATTGGCCTATTTTTATTGTTCCGAGAATTGGGCACCTTAGATTTGCCGACCATCATGGCCTTAGCACCTGAACAATTTGTTATGGGCGCCAATCGCCCGACTCTTATTGCTGCCCTTTTATTAGCCGGAGCCGTGGGTAAGTCGGCGCAGTTGCCACTCCATACCTGGTTGCCCGACGCGATGGCGGGTCCGACGCCGGTGAGTGCCTTGATTCATGCCGCGACGATGGTCACCGCAGGGGTTTATCTTATTGCTCGGACCCACGAGGTGTTTTTGCAAGCCCCAGACGTGTTGCTGGTGGTGGCTTTCATAGGCCTGTTTACCTTATTGATCTCGGGCTTCACGGCCCTCAACCAGACCGACATCAAACGCGTGCTTGCCTACTCCACCATGAGTCAAATTGGTTATATGTTTTTTGCATTAGGCGTCGGCGCTTGGAACGAGAGCGTGTTTCACTTGATGACCCATGCCTTGTTCAAAGCGTTGTTATTTATGACCGCGGGTTCAATTATATTGGCCATGCACCACGAACAGGACATTCGTTCGATGGGTGGTTTACGACGCCAGTTACCAGTGCCTTTTTGGTGTTTTGTGATTGGTAGTGCGTGTTTAGTGGCGTTACCACCGACTTCGGGATTCTTTAGTAAAGAAGCCATACTCATTGCCAGTTGGCAACTGCCAGGTTATGGCCCTTGGTTATGGTTAGGTGGCGTTTTAGGCGCATTTATCACCGCCATGTATAGCTTTAGGCTCTTGTTTATGGTGTTTTTTGGGCCTCAAAAAGCCCATCCCCACGAACCCAAAGGTTGGCAGTTCCACCCACCGCTAATGATCTTAGGCGCCTTGTCGTTGGTGGCCGGTTGGTTTGTATTGCCCACCGCAACAGTGTTACCGGCGTCGCCTGCTGGCCACCCCCCTACGTGGACCATCGTAGTGGCTATTGCAATGCCGTTGCTGGGTATCGGCATTGCGTATAAGGTTTATGTGCGTCATCAATGGCAGGGCTTGCGCTTCGTTCAGTGGCAGAAATTACGCCAATTTTTGTTTCAAGGGTGGGGTTTTGATGGTATGTACAAGCGGCTGCTGCTCACCCCATTTACCACCCTGGCCCAGGTCAATCGTAACGATATGATTGACGGGTTACCCAAATTATTGATTCAGCTCAGTCGCTTTTTACACGGCCTATTTAGCCAATTACAAAATGGCCAATTGCGATTTTATATTGCCACCCTAGCCAGTGCCGCCATCATTGTATTGGCCTTGGCACTCAAGGTGTTGTAGGAGAAAAAGGTTATGGGAGAATAGACACGATGCAACTACTCGGCATTATTATCAGCCTATTAGGCGGTGGCGTATTAGCCTTAATAGTAGGGCGTCAATCAGCCGCCGCCAGTCGCTGGCTTAGTTTGGTGAGTTTAGCCGTGGCGAGTGTGTTTTACGCCAGCCTTTGGTTTGATACCACAGACCCGCAAGCTACTTCGCTGTGGCTGTTGCATATGGATTGGCCATGGATTGCGCGCTTTGGCATTCACTTATTGTTGGTTACGGATGGTTTGAGTTTAGTGCTTATTGGTTTGACCTTGGTGCTGGGTTACGTGGCATTGTTGTCGGCCTGGCATGAGATCAACCATCGCTGTGGACTGTTCTATCTTAACTTTTTGTTCACCTTGGCTGGGGTGGTGGGGGTATTTAGTGCGTTAGATTTATTCCTGTTCTTTGTATTTTGGGAAGTGATGTTAGTGCCTATGTTTCTCATCATTGCGATATGGGGCCACGAAGGCCGACGCTATGCCGCCACCAAGTTTTTTATCTATACCCAAGCCAGTAGTTTATTGATGTTAGCCGCCATGGTGGGGCTGGTATTGTTAAACCTGCAACAAACTGAGGTGTGGAGCTTTTCTTGGTTTACCCTAACTCAAACTGACACCAGTGGCAGCCTTGGTATGTGGTTGATGTTAGGTTTTTACCTGGCGTTCTTAGTGAAATTACCGGGTCTGCCGGTACACAATTGGCTACCCGATGCCCATACCCAAGCGCCTACGCCGGGTAGTATCTTGTTAGCCGGTATTTTATTAAAAACTGGTGCCTATGGTTTGCTGCGTTTTGTGTGGCCTTTGTTTCCAGATGCAGCCTCGTCTTTTGCGCCCATGGCCATGGGTTTAGGTGTATTCAGCGTGCTTTATGCGGCCAAACTAGCCTTTGCTCAAAATGACCTAAAACGCCTCATTGCCTATACCTCCATTAGCCATATGGGTTTTGTTAGTTTAGGTATATTTGCTTGGAATCACCTTGGCTTGCAGGGAACGGTCATGCAAATGGTGGGTCATGGGTTGAGTTCTGCTGGGCTATTTGCGATTGCCGGTTTGCTGCAGCAGCGCTTGCACACCAGAGATTTGGATAAAATGGGCGGTTTGTGGGGTCAAATGCCAAAACTGGCTGCCTTAAGTATGTTGTTTGCAGTGGCAGCCCTAGGGTTACCCGGTTTAGCTAATTTTATCGGCGAGTTTATGGTCTTGGTAGGGGTGTTTCAGGTAGCGCCTTGGGCGGCCTCGATGGCAGCCTTAGGCATGATTCTGGCGCCCGTGTATGCCTTAATTATCATGCAAAAAGGTTTTTTTGGTACGGCTGCTAGTACCCAGACGGCAGGCACAAGCAATGTGCTGGATTTGAATACGAGCGAACTATTGATGTTAGGGGTATTGGTGGTGGGTCTGGTGCTGCTCGGCTTTTGGCCAAACCTAATATTTACCATAACCGTTGCACCAGTGGAGTATCTGATGCACTTAGGCAAGGGAGGCTAGGACATGAATTGGCTTGCACTCACATCACTTATGCCTTTGTTATTAGTGGCTTCAATTAGCGTTATATTGTTGCTGTTATTAGCCTTTATACGGGACCATAAACTGACCTGCTGGATTACCTGTTTGGGGTTGGCTATGGCCGCTTTTTGGGCCTTTGCCGACATGGGTGATGCACCTCAACAAGTGACGCCGCTATTAATTATGGATGACTTTAGCCGCTTATTGGGAGGCACCGTGTTGTTGGTCAGCCTTGCCTGTGGCTGGATGTCCTATACCTACTTAGAAACGGCAGACGAAATACGAGAAGAATATTATATATTGTTGTCATTGGCGGCTTTAGGAGCCTGCGTGCTGGTAGCAAGTAATCACTTTGCCAGTATGTTTATAGGCCTAGAGCTGATGAGCGTATCCCTGTTTGCGATGGTGGGGTATATGGCTCACAGTAAACAGCAGGCCAACATGACCCTTGAGGCCGGCGTTAAATACATGGTGTTGTCCGGTGTCTCGTCGAGCTTTTTATTGTTTGGGGTGGCTTTAATATATGCCTATGCCGGCAACCTAAATATAGACCTGCTAGTTGCCGCCGAGGGGCCACGATTACAGTCGGGCTACTTGGTCATTGGTTCGGCCTTGTTGTTAGTGGGCGTGGCTTTTAAGATGTCATGGATTCCTTTTCACATGTGGACACCAGATGTTTATCAAGGCGCACCAGCACCGGTTACCGGTTTCTTGGCAGGTGCCGTAAAAGTAGCTGTATTCGCCTTTGCCATGCGTTGGTTGATGATGGCTCAAGGCGGCTATTTGGATTTGCTGCTGTTAGGTCTGACCGTGATGGCGGTGTTGTCCATGGTAGTGGGTAATTTGTTGGCTTTACGGCAAAACAATTTAAAACGTTTGTTAGGCTACTCCAGTATTGCCCATATGGGTTACATTATTGTGACCTTAGCAGCCAGCGCAACCTTGGGCGCTGCGGCCCTATCAACCGCGCTTGAAGCTGCTGCTATATACTTGATCACTTACGCCAGTATGACCATGTTAGCGTTTGCGGTGATTAGTCAATTGGCGGCCCAGGATCGACGTTTTGAAAGCGGCACATTGGCGCATTATCAGGGTCTTTTGTATCAGCAACCCTTGTTAGCCGGCGCGTTAATGTTAGCGATGTTGGCGCTTGCAGGCATGCCGTTAACGGCGGGTTTTATTGGTAAGTACTATTTGGTGTTGGTGGCTGTCGACAGCCAACTTTGGTTGTTACTGAGTTTGCTGGTGTTAGGCAGTAGTCTTGGGCTGTATTATTATTTGCGGGTGATATTAGTTCTGTGTAAAACGCCGGTGGGCGATAGTCGCCTGACTTTAGGCGCTAGCGAAAAGCTGCTATTGACGCTGTTGGTGGCGGTAACGTTGTGGTTAGGCCTCTATCCAACACCGGCCATTCAATGGGTTCAACTCGCCATCCAATAGGGACAGGTTAAAGTTACAATAGGTGGTCGAGCTTGTTAGCTTTAGTCGCCAAGTAATCTCGGTTGTGGCTATTTTCGCCAACCTGAATGGCTTGACGCTGTTCCACTGCAATACCCAGGTCTGTTAAAGCTTTAATTTTGCGAGGGTTGTTGGTCATTAAACTAACTGACTTCACCTGCAAGTGATCTAACATGTCTTTGGTCATGCTATAGCTGCGCATGTCGGCATCAAACCCCAAATGTTCGTTGGCTTCAACCGTGTCCGCACCTTCATCCTGTAACTTGTAGGCTTTGATTTTGTTCAGCAGGCCTATGCCTCGGCCTTCTTGGCGTAGGTATAACAACACCCCGCGGCCTTCTTCGGCAATCCGTTTAAGCGCTTCTTGTAATTGTGAGCCGCAATCGCAGCGCAGGCTAAACAGGGCATCGCCAGTTAAACATTCAGAGTGTAAACGAGCTAACACTGCAGTTTGGCCGCTGATGTCTCCCATGGTGAGGGCGACATGCTCTTTATCCGTGTCACTGTCGGCAAAACCGTGCATGTCGAAGGTGCCGTAGGGTGTGGGCAATTGCGATGTGGCGACATGGGTAGTTGGCACGGAAATTCCTTAATAGAGTAACTGCAGATAATTGTTTGTATCCCCTATTATGGGGGCTGCAAACCATATCACAAGTATGCCCATGGCAAAATACCATAGCTGAACGATTCATGCTTTTTAGTGACGTCTCAGGGTATAATAGCGTCAATCTTGTTGAATTAATTAGGAAGCTCCATGGCGCAGTTTGTATATACGATGAATCGGGTAGGGAAAGTCGTCCCCCCAAAACGTGAAATTCTTAAAGATATTTCCTTGTCCTTTTTTCCCGGTGCCAAGATTGGTGTTTTGGGTCTCAATGGCTCTGGTAAATCTAGCCTATTGCGCATCATGGCCGGCGTTGATACCGAGTACAACGGTGAAGCGCGTCCGCAGCCGGGTATTAACGTGGGTTACTTGGAGCAAGAGCCTCAGCTAGACGATAGCAAAACCGTACGCCAGGTGGTTGAAGAAGCTGTGGCCGAAGCTAAAAATGCGCTAACAGCATTAGACGCTGTGTACGCCGCATACGCCGAACCTGATGCTGACTTTGATGCACTCGCTGCCGAACAAGCCAAGTTAGAAGATATTATCCAAGCCAGTGATGCACATAACCTAGA
>Ga0315327_10002170_pt1 | contig 10370 bp, 14 predicted proteins | sample M110032315metaG_FD_203460 | JGI IMG/M metagenome (GOLD analysis project Ga0315327, IMG submission 203460) | Ammonia-oxidizing marine archaeal communities from Monterey Bay, California, United States - M1 100m 32315 | ecosystem: Environmental > Aquatic > Marine > Coastal | place: USA: California... | reverse complement strand
AAGATTGGATGTCTTTTTAATCTTTCTTCTAAAGAAATTAATATCAATTGCGATGGGTTAGAAATAATAAATGAGAAAATAAATCAAAATCTACGTACTAATGGGGATGAATTGATTATTGGAAAGTTTGGCTTTGGTTTCTTTAATATTAAAGAAGGATTTAATAAGTTATATATTCAATAAAAAATATTTACTAAATAATGTAGAATCAAAAAATTCTAATAAATAATAATAAAGATGGAAATACAGGGAAATTGTGATCATAAATTTACGGAAGTTAAAGAATTATTTGAGTCTCTTCACTCATCGGGTCGAGAAGTTGGATCTTCTTTTGCAGTTTATAAAGACGGTAAAGCAATAGTAGACATTTGGGGAGGTTATACAGATAAGCAAAAAACTAAAACTTGGGAACAAGATAGCTTAGCGACTGTATGGTCTACAACAAAAGGTGTAGCTGCTATAACTTGTGCTTTAGCTGTAGAAAAAGGACTCTTAGATTACGAAGAAAAAGTATCTCATTATTGGCCTGAATTTGGGTGTAATGGTAAAGAAGACATAACCGTAGAGATGCTGCTATCTCATCAATCTGGTATATGCGGTTCTGCTACCAACGAGGTTCAAGATTATTACAGCCAGAAAACTATGGCAGAAGAGTTAGCTGCCATGAAACCTATATGGGAACCTGGAACGGCTTCTGGCTATCATTCTATGACTTATGGATGGCTAACTTCAGAATTAATCATAAGAGTTACCGGTAAAACTCTAGGTACCTTTTATGCTGATGAAATCGGTAATCCTAATGAAATAGACTTTTTTATTGGACTTCCTGAAACTGAAGAAAAAAGAGTTGTGGAGATGGTGCCCTTCCCTAAAGAAGAGAATCAATCAGAAGAACCTGCAGAAATTAACGATGCTAAAAGAGCTGTCAGAAGAGGTCCTAATTTAATTAATCTTCAAAATTCAAGAGACTGGAGAGCTGCTGAGATTCCTTCTGCTAATGGACAAGGATGTGCTTCAGGTTTAGCCAAGTTATATAGTTTGGTGGTGTCTAATGACTCTTCTTTAAAAATTCTTACTGAGGAAACAATAAATAAAATGACTCAAGAAAGAATCACTAATAGAGATTTAGTTTTAGATGTAGTAACTAGATGGGGTGCGGGTTTTATCATAAATATGCACAAAGTTATTTATGGTCCTATTAAAGGATCTTTCGGACACTCTGGATGGGGAGGCTCATGTGCCTTTGGTGATCCTGAAAACAATATTGGGGTTTCTTACGTGATGAATCAAATGAAAAATAATTTTGCTGCTGACGGCAGATCACTAGAGTTAATCAATGCAACCTATGAATGCTTAAATAAGGAATGAATATGACCAAAAGATTAGATAATAAAGTAGCACTAATAACTGGTGGAACAAGCGGAATAGGAGCTGAGACCGCTAGGCTGTTTATTCAAGAAGGTGCCAAAGTTGTTATTTCAGGGCGATCAGAAGAAAAAGGACAGATACTTAGTGAAGAGCTGGGTGAAAATTCTCAATACCTTCTTTCAGACGTAACTAAGGAAGAAGATATAGAAAACTCCATAAAAGAAACGGTTAATCAATTTGGTAAATTAGATATCTTATTTAATAACGCAGGAGGTCCTGTAGGAGCAGGTATAGAAAAAGTCACTCAAAAGGATATTGATTACGGAGTTCACTTATTACTTGCAAGTGTAATTCTTGGAACTAAATATGCTATAGAACCTATGAGACAAAATGGTGGTGGTTGCATTATTAACAACTCAAGTATTGCGGGAATAAGGTATAGACAAGGAGATCCTTTGTATGCAGCTTTAAAAGCAGGTGTTACACACTACACTAGAATGTCAGGAGTAGAATTAGGTCCGGACAATATCAGAGTTAATTCAATTTCTCCAGGTGCAATAGCTACCCCAATATTCTGGGGAGGTTCACAAAGAGCTAATACCCTATCTGCAGAAGAAAACGATAAAAAGCTTGAAAAGTTAAAGGGCAATCTAGCAAAGGCCGTTCCTCTTAATCGATCAGGGTTAGCTGTAGACATTGCTGAAGCTGCTTTATATCTAGCCAGCGATGCAGGAAGCTTTGTTTCGTGCCAGGATATAGTGGTTGATGGAGGAAGAACTGCTATGTTTAACGAGTAGAGAGTAAGCCTTAGCCCTGAGATTAACTCCTGGGAAGGTAGGTGAAATCAAATAAAGACTCACTCTCTGTAACCCATCCTTAGGTTACCTTTATTTTATGACTAGTTTTCTTATATACAACCAGAATAGAAGCTAAAAGATGCAGCTAATTTATTAGTTACTTAGTTTCCCTCTTAATCGGAATTACATTCGGTAATTGATCTTCACCGAACTTAGCTTTAAAGGTTAAAGCCATCTTCGTAATGAAGTTATTTATAGATTCTATCCATTCTTCCTTCATTCCTGCCTGGACAAGCTTGCTGTTAATTGAGTCTGAAGAATAGTTGCTTATAAATGAAGCGGACTCCCACATTCTGTTTCTTCTCATCATAAAACAATAATCAGTAATCTCATCCAATATCTTGTCGCTAAAACTGTACATGGTAACTCTTTTGTCGTTTTCAGCTTTATAAGCGTTTATAAAACCTAGGGCAAGTCCTTCGCGAATAGTTGATTTAATAGAATCAATTTTTAATTTCACAGAGCCAATTTTTTCGGTCTGAGTTAAGTCCGTATAACTTACCATTTCACCGTTCCCATACTTCCACAAGAAAGTATGAAAAATAGAATATCTAGTAGGGTTACCAAAGAACCAAATATACCATTCTGATTTTACGTAATAATGTTGGCCTCTAGAGTAATGAGACATACCTTCACCTCTAGTTAAGGCTCTCATTTCTGAATTGCTCCAAGATCTTTGCTTTTTCATTTTTCTGTTATTTAAGTGTGTTACTTAACTATAACACTTACTTAAAGAATAATACAATTTTCTAATACACATAAATTCTTCATGCTATGATTGGCAAAAAAAGGGGGAACCATTGAGTGCTTACAGGATACTTTTATTTCTGACATTACTTAATTTATTAAATTTTGTAGATAGGCAACTTATTGCTAGCTTTTCTAATTTCATAGTTCCTGATTTAGGACTGACAAATGCTCAATATGGTTTTTTAACCACCATACCTTTTATTGTATTTTATTCCGTAGCTGGTCTCTTTATGGGCGTTCTAGCTGACATGGTTAATAGACCAAGGCTAATAGCATTCGGAGTGGTTCTTTGGAGCATATTTACTGCTTTAACAGGAGCGGCGAAAGGATTCGTTTCAATGGCTTTGCCTAGAATGTTTATAGGAGTAGGTGAATCTATATTAACCCCTACTTCTATGTCTCTACTGTCAGATTCTTTTCCTTCTAAAAGAATGGGTTTTGCAGCTGGCTTCTACTACATGGGAGTGCCTATAGGGGTGGGTGTCAGTTTATTGATTGCAGGTTATTTAGGAGAATCTTTAGGCTGGAGAGCCTGCTTTTTTCTTTTAGGATGCATAGGACTAGTGCTAGGATTAAGTGCTTTATTGTTTAAAGATAGGCCTAGAAAAAATAAGTCCAACCAGGAGGTGCAGCCTAAATTATCTAAAGATACAACCCTTGAGATAGTCTTTACTTTATTATTAGCTCTAAAAACTTCATCTGCTCTAAGGTTTACAATTCTAGCAGGTGTTTTTTATCACATAGTCTTAGGCGCTTCTGGATTTGAGCAACTGTGGTTGGTTCAAGAAAGAGGTTTTGAAAGGTCTAATATAGCTCAGATAGTAGGATGGATTGGAGTTTTTGCAGGTCTAACTGGGAACCTAATTGGCGGATTATTAAGTGATTGGTGGCAAGAGAATACAGACCAAGGAAGGCCCATGTTCTTATTTTGGTTAGCTTTATTAACTCTACCTATAGGAATCTACTATCGTTTTGTAGAGCCCGGAAGTTATATTTTTTGGATAGGCATTATTATTGGGTATTTTCAATTGGGTTGTTTCTTTGGCCCTACTTTTAGTACCGTACAAGAACTAGTGCCAGATGATATACGTGCAACAGTTGTGGCTTTTTATATTTTGACCTTAAATCTGATTGGTTTAACCATAGGTTCGTGGGGCGGAGGTCTTGTTGCTGATTGGATGGTGATAGAAAATTATCAAGAACCTTACACCATGATGTTAGTAGTATTCTCAATAATTAGCATTATTTCTATTCCATGTTATTACCTAGCTGGAAAGAGATATAAAGAAGATAAAGTTTTGTTAGACAAAGTTTTCAGTGAAGCTAGGAGTTAAAAATGAATAATGATGATCTATATTTAGAGCAATTATTAGTTGGGCCAATGGATAACTTTATTTATCTAGTGGGTTCAAAATCCACTAGAGAAGTAGCAATTATAGATCCTGCTTGGGACATAGATGTCCTTTTGGCGCATATAAAAGAAAAAGACCTTAAATTAACTTCTGTTTTGGTAACGCATTACCATCCAGATCATATAGGTGGTGGCATGGGAGGACATTCAATAGAAGGAATTGCGGAGTTACTCGAAAAGGATCCAGTTAAAATATTTGTTCATAAACTTGAAGCGGAAGGTGTAAAGAAAGTTACAGGAGTTTCAGATACAGATCTGAATATTGTTGAGTCTGGTGACCATTTATCTATAGGTGAGAATGATATTGAATTTTTACACACGCCAGGTCATACGCCGGGTTCGCAATGCTTTAAAGTAAATAATAATCTAGTGTCTGGTGACACTTTATTTGTGCAAGGCTGTGGAAGAGTTGATTTGCCTGGATCAAACTCTGAAGATATGTTTCATAGCCTTCAGAAATTATCTGCTTTACCTAACGAAACTATCCTCTACCCAGGACACAATTACAGCGCAGAACCTTATGAAAGCATGGAAAGAGTTAAAGAAATAAATACTTACTTAAGGATTGAAGATTTAGATATGTGGAAACAGATTATGTAGACCTTACGCCCTGATCTTTATGTTCCCTGTAATTATTAATAAAACCTCTGTAATTTAAATATAGCCAAACTGGTGTTACGGCTAAAATCCACCATAATTCTGTAACTACAAGTAAATATAACCCTGGAATATTTACAAGAATAAAAATGATAAAACCATACATTCTTGTTTTGGCGCTTAAGCTAGTTAATAAAAAAGTTCCTAAAATAGACAACCCTTGATCTGCAAATTGAGCTGAATTAAACAAAGATATTTCAAACATATGACCTCCTCTGGTAAAAAACTTGGAGCGGGTAGTCGGAATCGAACCGACATCATCAGCTTGGAAGGCTGAGGTAATAAGCCATTATACGATACCCGCTAAATGGCAATGCATTATACATAAATTATATGTAGATTTTGAAGATGGCTAGGCCTTAATCTTTTACATTCTTTTTTAAGAATCTCCAAACAAAGAAAACTACTACTACTGTAAGAATTAGAGGAATTAACCATAACAGTATAAATCCAATTATAGCTGTCACTGTAAGACCAAATATTTTTAAATCTATTGTTAATGAAGTCTCTTCAGGCTTCTCGGCAATTATGGCAACTCTATGGTCTAATAGAATCTTGCTTAAGTCATCTTGTAAAAAAGGAGGTCTGACAGTTTCGAAACTTTCTCCATTTACTGTTTTTCCTTTAAGGGTGTAATTATCCGAAGAAAATTTTACACTCAATACTTGATCACTCTCTACTTGAAGTAAGAAATCTTCATAGCTTAATTCAATTGTAGAAGATTCCCTTTCGCAACCAGAAAACAGCAGCAAGGTTAGTAAGGCGATGGTTAGGTATTTCATCTTCTTTTATATATTAAATCTATAGCTATCAGCTTAGTTGGATTATCTAGATAACTCCATATTAAAACATCATCTTCAAGCTTTAGCTGATTGCCAGTAACAGATAAATCTAAATATAAAGAGGACTCTTCTTCGTTAATGCAATCTAAAGTACTCGATTCTTGTTTGATATTACATACAACGGTTACACCAAGCATGGTTTGAGTAAATTTATTGTCTTGAATTTCAAGTACTGGAAAAATTTTAGTAGCACCTTCACAAAGCAACTTAATCACATTTCTACCAAAACTTTCAGCCCACTCGGAACCAAATAATTCATCTTCTTCTGAGAGGTCATTAACATCATTTTCCGCATGAGTTTCAACACAGTTAGAAATAGTTTCTTTAGTATCTATAACCCAAATTCCTTCATAACTTGGCTCTAAAGTGCAACTACCAAGTAATAGCAAGGTCAGTAAGACGATGGTTAATTTTTTCATGATTCAACTATAACAGTATCTCTTACGCGCCTACAATAGACCAAAATTCTATTTTTTTAGAAAACTTAGGTTCAAGTTTGATACAGTGTATAGTTAATTAAAAAGGGTCTTAGTAGTCCCTTTTATTCCTACAATTAATTTAAAAGATAAAAATGACAGAAACATCAAATGAAATAAGATCAGAAATCACTTCTGATGGAAATCTAAAAATAAGCCTTGAACAAGTAGCCAAACCAGAACCTAAAGAAGGTGAGGTTTTGATCAAGATTGAGGCTTCTCCAATTAACCCTTCTGATTTAGGACTGCTTCTTGGTCCTGCGGATGTCTCTTCCCTGCAGGTTAGTGACGGGGTAGCTCAAATGAAAGTTCCAGAAGCCTTATTGAGAAGTGTTCAGGCTCGACTTGATCAATCATTAGCCGTAGGTAATGAAGGAGCTGGCGTAGTAGAAAGTGCTGGGAAAGGCGCAGAAGATCTCATAGGTAAAGTGGTTGGAGTTGCTGGCGGTTCTATGTATTCAAACTATAGGTGTTTACCTGCTGCAGCATGCCTGGTAATGAACGAAGGCACAACTTCTAAAGAAAGTGCATCATGCTTTGTTAACCCTTTAACTGCTTTAGGAATGGTTGAAACAATGAGAATGGAGGACCACACCGCTCTTGTTCATACGGCTGCAGCTTCAAACCTAGGTCAAATGCTAATTAAAATATGCGATCAAGATAATATTAATCTTGTAAACATAGTAAGAAAAGAAGAGCATGTTACATTGTTAAAAGATTTAGGTGCAAAGCACGTTTGTAATTCTTCTGACCAGAATTTCATGGAACAACTAATAGACGCTTTGGTAGAAACAGGAGCCACCTTAGGTTTTGATGCAACTGGAGGAGGTAAATTATCAGGTCAAATACTAACGGCTATGGAAGTTGCAGCCAACAAGACTGCTACTGAATATAGTAGGTATGGTTCCGATAGTTATAAGCAAGTTTATATTTATGGAGGTTTAGATAGATCCCCTACGACATTAACTAGAGCATACGGATTTTCTTGGGGTCTTGGAGGATGGCTATTGACTCCTTTCATAGGAAAAATAGGACAAGAAAAATTTCAAGAATTAAGACAAAGAGTTGCAGATGAGATAAGCACTACTTTTCATAGCTCTTATACGAAAGAAATATCATTAGAAGAAGTAATTAATGAAGAGAATATTTTGCAATACTCTAAGCAAGCTACAGGAGAGAAATATTTAATTACTCCTTCCTAAGGACATGTCAAAAAAAATTCCTCAGGTTTGGTTGGATTGGATCCTCGAGAATATCTCTTTGGGGGTAGATTTAGATCATATTTATTACACTCTCGTTCAAAATGGATTCAAGAAAAAAGAAATAAATTCTGTTCTTAACAACTATAAACCTAAGAAAAAACAAGATGATTCTTTATCAGATAAAGATAAATTAATTAAAAAGAACGTTGAAGAGTTTAAGAAGAACTTTAAAGAAATACCATCCTACACAGAAGTTGGTTTCTCTAAACAGAAACTCCCTAAAGAGATTCATGCAAAAATTAATGAATTCTATAAATCTAATCTAGCCAATAAAAAAGAAGAGAATGTAGCTGGAGGCTATATTCAAAATGTTAAGGAAGATAAAGAGTCTAGTATAACTATTGAGCTACCCGAGGAACTAAGAAATGAAATACATTCTTCAATTCAAAATTTAATTGAAGAATGGAGTGGCATGAAGCTTCTTCCAACATATGTTTACGGCGTAAGAATGTATCTCGATGGCGCAATTCTGAATTCTCACAAGGACAGAGAGGAGACGCATATAATTGGAACAATTATTAACATAGATCAAAAGGTTCGTAATGACTGGTATTTAGAAATAGAAGATCATCAAAAAAACCTTCACAAGGTTTTACTTGAACCTGGAGAAATGATCTTTTATGAAAGCGCTACCCTTAAACATGGAAGACCGGAACCTTTATCTGGCGAATATTATTCTAATATTTTCTGTCATTACATGCCCAAAATGGTCTCTTAATCTATTTGATAGATCTAAAAATAATATTACCCGCGAAATAAACATTCGTTATAAGCCAAATAACAAAGTTTGCACTTGTAAATACAGGTTCAGAAAAGGATACATCAAAAAGTAAAATTGTAGTTGTGATCATCCAAATAGAAGTAATCATTAGAGTTATTTTCCTAAACTCCACAACTCTAAAGGGGTGAACATACTTAAATGGGATAAAAGTTAAGACACAAAATAAAATAACAAAGATAAAGTTAGTAAACTCTGAAAACTCAAGAATATAAAAATATAAAACCACAATATTCCAGATTGCTGGGAAACCACTAAAATAAAAATCTTCAGTCTTTATATTAGTATTTGTAAAAGTAAAGGAAGATACCATCAATATAGCTACACATGACAACAATAAGTATGGTTCTGGAGCCATTCCTAGTGAATAAAAAATAAATACTGGAACTACAACATAATTTAAGTAATCAATAATATTGTCTAAAATTGCGCCATCTATTTCAGGAGTGTTTTGCTTTACATTAACAGCCCTAGCCAAGGTTCCATCTACTCCGTCAACAAATAAAGCAACTGCCAACCAAAGAAAGGCTTCAGGTATTTTTCCATCTACCGTAGCTAACAGAGCTAAGAATCCAAATACAACGCCTAGCGCTGTAAAGATATGAACAAGATAGGAAGGAGCCTTAGATAGCAATTTAACTGGCCTTTAATTTATCTAACATTTCACCCATCATTTGATGGAGAGTATTGACTGCCTGCAGAGGTCTTACTAAAACTTTAAATTCAGTTATCTTGTTTTCTTCATTCCAAGTAATGAGGTCAATTCCATTAACGTAAATACCATTTATTTCAGTTTCAAATTCTAGACAGGCGTAATTATCTTGTACAATTTCTTTGATGTACTTAAATTTAGATTCTTTAGGTTTAGTCTCTTGTTTATCCTTGTCAGAACTAAAAACACCTCCAGCTGCTGCTAGGTATAGTTTAGTAATGTCTTTACCTTTCTGTGGGGTAAAAACTACTGGAGAATAGAAAACAACATCATCATCAAGAAGTTCATCTAATTTCTCTGAGACATTAGAACCAGGGTTTTTCATAATATCGTGCCACTTTTCGACTGCGTTCATATTTAATCCTTAAAATAAATACTAAGTATAATTAATTTTTAATTTATGGCGGGGCTGGCAGGATTCGAACCTGCTACCTTCTAGTTCGTAGCCAGACACTCTATCCAAATGAGCTACAGCCCCAATTTAAATTGGATTATAACTCTTTAAAAGGATTTCACTACGAAAGAAATGTTACTTCAATCTTCTTGATTGATGCGATCGTAAACTTCCTCTCTATGAATTTTTACATCTTGAGGTGCGGTTATTCCTATCCTCACCTGACCTCCTCTAATGTCTAAAACTGTGATCTTGATATCATCACCTATAAACATAGATTCCTCTGCTTTTCTGCTTAGCACTAACATAAACCCTCCCCGGTAATTTATGTAATATTAGAATTACCTTATCAGTTAAGATTATTTATAACAAACAAAATTAAGAAGTTTCTGAAAGCACTAAATCTAGTTGGTCTAAGGAAGAAACCATGCCCTGAAGTATTGCATCTGCAAACTCTTCCGGGTCGATTTCTGTTGTCCAAATAAAATCTGTAGAATCATTTTCGTTAGAGATCAGCTTTATCTTAGCTAAGTGATGATTAATTGGAGCGATGGTCTCTACCGCACTATACTCAAGTTCTAATGCATCATGGTCACACTTTAGAATCCTCTCTACTAAGCGACCCATGCCTTTCATTTTAAATATCCTTACGTTGTCTTCTAAATTAATGCTTTCAACTCCAGGAACCCAGTCACTTCTTGATAAATCACTAATTATTTTCCAAATAGTTTGAGGCGAAACATTAAATGATCTTTTTTCTTCAATAGTTTTCATGAACTTTAACTATTTTTAGCGCTTTCAGGGGCTTCTAAATCTTCTGGTACAAAAAAGTCTGGAGCTAGTTGATCAAAGGGAACCTGAGC
>Ga0315327_10002166_pt1 | contig 10380 bp, 6 predicted proteins | sample M110032315metaG_FD_203460 | JGI IMG/M metagenome (GOLD analysis project Ga0315327, IMG submission 203460) | Ammonia-oxidizing marine archaeal communities from Monterey Bay, California, United States - M1 100m 32315 | ecosystem: Environmental > Aquatic > Marine > Coastal | place: USA: California... | reverse complement strand
TGATAAGGGAGTAGTCACACTAGATGGGGCCCAGTCTCTGATATCCACTGCAAATAAATTGGGAATCCCGGCGATAGTGGATCCTAAATTAACAGGCCTGGATAAGAGTAGGGGGGCAACGGTTGTAATTTTTGAGAAGAGAGGGATGTCCCTATTGTCTAGAAGGATTGGATTGGATGATGATAATGCTGCAAAGCAACTGATGGACGAGTACTCCTGGGATGGCATCCTTGTACTTGGTGGGATTCACGGTATCGACCTACATCAAAGTGAAGGCAGTAGTATGCACATGCCATGCATGGCTCCTTCAGCCGAACAACAGATAGGTATGCACGATGCAGCTGCTGCCTCATTAGCCGCAGCACTGGGGTCCGGGTTATCCCTATTTGATGCAGCACTATTGGCTTCGGCAGCATGTGAATGCGTTTTATCTGCAACCTCCGGACAAGACTACATCGATCGTGCAACGCTGGGATTATGGCTAGATGAGCTGTCTTGGCAAATGAGAATCTCCGAAAGATAGAGCAGAAGCCCATGGTATTGAATAGTGTTGATTCAGCGCGATTATCGTGTTCACCTCAACTACTCGAGGTCGCTTGTTACCCATCATTGTAGCAATATTGGTTGTGACAATCTCTCAATCAACCTCTTTTGCTGAGGATAGTGAGGTTGAATATCCTACTCAAATTACTCTTGAAATCACTGACGGGACCTATATCTATGAAATGACAGATGGCTCTAGTACAATTGTATCAGGCACAATACAGGATGAGACGGTTCCGGTTTCTGCAACATGGGAATTACTGGATTCAACTGGCACAAGGCATTACGTCGATTTCACAGATGATCTAGTAATCGAATCTGAATCTGGTCCATGGAAAGAATGGTCATTTAGCATAGAAATTTATCCCCTTGTTGTTGGTCCATGCGCATGTACGATTGTCGTTACAGCAATAGATAACTCCGGAAATTCACATTCAGAATTGATGTCAATTTTCATTTCTCCTATTACTCACCAATTACCTCCGACTATCCATATTTTCGCGGAATCGTCGGATGCATGGTCTAGTCAAGAGCACGTAGTAAATGCACTTTCCAGGACCGTTCACCACGCAGAACCTATTTTTGAATACACCTTTAGGAACTCAACAAATGTGAAGTGCTCAGATGTACAAAGTCAGAATGCTTCTGATTTTCCAGAGGATAGAATTACGCTAAATTCATCTCAGATATCATTTGGAGTGAACATGGATGGCAATCCTGTTGGACCATTGTCTTTCATAATAGACTTGGCCCAATTCTCTGATGGTTGGTATGACCTAATAATATACGCAACCAACCCTTTGAATCAAGAAGTCTCGCATGACTGTACCAGTATCAGGGTTGACAACACCGTACCCGTAGCACTTATCGAGATGCTCCTCCCATCCGTGCCCACAGAGGGTCCGAGCACTATTCCGGAAGGATTGGAGATGGTGGTGATAGACGGGTCGTCATCATATGATTTGAACTGGGGGATCCAAGGTCTAACCTACATTTGGTCTGTAGTTGAAGACGGGGGAGGAACTGCGTCCGGTGTGGATTTTGTTGTGGGCACGGATGGGAGGAGCATCTCCATATATCCAACTTTATCGGGAACCTATGAGGTCAAATTGTCCATTGCGGACCAAGCAGGCAATATAGGTAGTAATTCTCAAATATTTGAAGTCCAGAATATTGCCCCAATTGTCAGGCTGACAATCGATGGCGTTCCAATTTCGAATAATGATGAATTTACACTCCCGAGGGGTTCCACGTGTCTTATCGATGCATCGGGTTCTTTTGATACCCCCAATGATGCAGACAATTTGCGATATGTCTGGAGAGTCAATAACATCCCCACTTACGAAGGTGAGTCTAGGGAGTTTTCTTGGCCGGAGGGGGTTGATGATGAATTCATTCTAACCATCGAAGTGATTGACGATGACTCGAACTCGTCAATGTTTTCAATATTGGTAAAGGATACCGGCACGAGTGGTGCATTACCACTGTCGATAATTGCATTAATTCTATCGGCAGTATTCTTGACCTATTCCGCTGTCAAATTCCGGAATCAGATCAGCGAATCTGAAATTCCTAAATGGTCTTAGTCGTAGAAAGACCAAAAGGCAGAATCAGGAGGGAGTCACATGGTCTTGCCTTTCAAATCATCAGAGTACATCAACCGGCAAGAAAGGCTTTTTGCAGAATTACCCGAATCTAGTGTACTAATCATCCCGGCCAATGACAGAAAAATCAGATCTAACGATGTTGGCTATCCTTACAGGGCCAATTCCTACATTCTGTACTTATGTGGCTGGGAGGAGGCGGAAGGCGTATTTGTTGCCAATAACAAATCTGGCAACTGGGAAACCATGCTATTCGTAGCGCCAAGCGATACTAAGAAGGAGATATGGGAGGGAAAAAGGATAGGCGTTGATGGTGCAACAACCTGGCCAGTAAATGCTACAGATTCCATAGAAAGTGCCGAATCATACATCTCAGAATATATATCTGATTCTCATAACATATTTACTACGCTAGGAGTTTCTAGTATCATAGATGATATGCTAAACGGTCATGATGACATATCTGATCCACGGGGCATACTGGATCCAATGCGGCGAATAAAATCGCTTAGAGAGATTGAACACATGCAAGAAGCTGCAAGAATAGGCTCAGAAGCACATATTCATGCTATGAAGGTAGCATTTCCCGGCATAGGTGAGTGGAGGATTCAATCTGCTGTAGAGGGATATTTCAGGAATTGCAAGAGTCAATGGAGTTACCCATCGATTGTCGGTGGTGGCGAGAATGGTACAATTTTGCATTACAATACTAATATGTCTGAAGTGAATGATGGAGAACTAGTTCTCGTTGATGCTGGATGTGAAGTACATGGTTACGCATCTGATATCACTAGGACTTGGCCGGTTAATGGTAAGTTCACGGATCCTCAGAAGGAAATTTACGAGTTGGTCCTCAAGGCAGAGCTTGCTGGGATTGAGGCATGTCAAAATGGGTCTACTTGGGTTTCTATTCACACAGCGACATCCCAAGTTCTTGCCACGGGCCTAATCGAACTTGGTGTCTTAGATTGCACTCTAGAAGAAGCAATAGGAGATCCAGTAAAATTCGATGGCCCGTATAGGAACTTCTTCATGCATGGAACTGGGCATTTCCTAGGCCTGGATGTCCACGACGTTGGTGGAGGTAGGCAAGGAGATGATGACAAAGGTCCCATATTGGAGCCTGGAATGGTCTTAACAGTAGAACCTGGACTATACTTTGGTGGTTGGAGAACTGACGTTGAGATTCCAGACAGATACTCAGGCATAGGGATTCGCATAGAAGATGACATACTCATTACTGAAGATGGTCCAGTGGTTCTATCGTCATCATGCCCCAAAGAGATCCAAGAAATAGAGAAGATTGTTGGCACTGGTGTGTAATATGGCAAACTGGCGGGATATTCTGGAGAATCAACTTAGGACATTTCCCCCTCCCATCTCTGTAGAAGAAGCCACCATCCTATATTCTGATGCTTCATTAAATGACCTAATGTTTGTTGCAATGGAAAGGAGACATGCACAAGTACCCGGAAACTTAGTCACATTCTTAATTGATCGAAATATCAATTACACAAACGTTTGTACAATAAATTGCCACTTCTGTTCCTTCTACAGAACTCCTGGTCATGAGGAAAGTTATACCCAGACAGTAGATGAGATTAGTGAGCGCATTGAGGAACTAGAAAGTCTGGGCGGTAGCAGGATATTGATGCAGGGCGGTGTGAACCCGGAACTCCCATTTGAGTGGTATACTGACCTCCTATCTGAACTGTCAATTAGGCATCCCAGCATCTCATTGGATTGTTTCTCACCCATAGAGATTGAGGGAATTGCAGAAGTATCAGGGTTCTCTACTCTTGAAGTTCTTTCTAAATTTCGAGACTCCGGCTTACATGGCTTGCCAGGTGGAGGCGCTGAGATGCTGGTTGATAGCGTTCGTAGTGGTATTTCTCCACGCAAAGGATCTTCCGAAAATTGGCTCAAAGTCATGGGTGAGGCCCAGTCTCTAGGGCTAATTACTTCTGCAACGAATGTATTTGGATTCGGAGAAAGCCACTTCCAACGTGTGGAACATATGGAGAAAATCAGAACCCTCCAGGATAACTCGATATCATCTGGATATCCCGGTTTTACCTCCTTCATCTCGTGGCCTGTGATGCTGGAAAACAACGCCTTCGGAAAAATCGCACGTCGGAGAAATGCAACTGGTCTTGGGGCTGGGGCAGTAGAATATCTGCGACATGTGGCCATTTCGAGGATATTCATGAGTAATATTGACCATATTCAATCTTCATGGCCCACAATGGGCCTAGGGGTAGCTCAGATTGCATTGTCTGCTGGTGCCGACGATATTGGCTCAACGATGATGGAGGAGAACGTTGTTTCTACTTCTGGGGCTACGAAGACCATGGCTTCTGTAGACGAACTGAAGGATTCGATAATTGCCAGTGGATTCACCCCGGCACTTCGTGATTCGGAGTATAATTTACTGAATCTGTTTGGTGTAAAAGAAGTTGCACTAGAAGTTTGAAAGCTCGGCCCTGCCGCTTATCACAGGCGCAATCTCAATCACTGTGTCCGTTTTTGAATTTGGTACAGAAACAGGCGAAACCCACTTGATCATTCTACCATCAGAACCAACGAACTCGAGAATTATCTCCCAATGTATCGCGATAAGTGATGAGTAAACTGAACCGGGCCATTGTCCTTCAGGAAAGGCTAGTTTGAATGGTGAGCCAACATCAATATCGGTTGTCCATGGGCCGTGGCTCATGATTCTAAGTGGCTCAAGAATAACTGATTTCTTTGATGTGGATTGCATTGGAGTGGATTCGCCTACGCCAGCACCCACCTCATCACCCGGTGAAACACGTTTATCAGGGAATTTTGTGGACATTCCCGGTGATGGCTGACCCCCTTCATGCCTACCCAGTGAAGCTTGCAAAGCACTCCTCTCGGGAATTGGCACTCCGACCTGGATCCTAGCTCGTGATATCGAAATACCAGTATCGATTTCTTCGATCATAACTTCCGAAGTATCCCTATCGGTATGGATAGAAAACTTAGGATCTTGGTAGGGTGTCCTATTGATTGATGATTGCCTAGAAATATCCCTGAAATTTGCAATAGTTCGGAAAAGGAGAGGAAGGAGGAAAAGAGGGAATGTGTAGAATAGGAGTCTGGGGTATTCCAAAGGGCCAAAGGATACTGAACCTGCTACGATAGAGCCAATAATTCCATATTCCACAAGTCCGGGTTCTATGGCATGAACAAATAGTGAAACAATAAGAAGCACTACTGTGGGTTTAATCAACTTCCTAGAGATATTGTGAAGAGGGTCGGGATCTACAAACCAACCCTTGCGAGATCTGGTCAGAAAACCCGGTGCAGTATTACGAATTTCACAATCCAAGTGGAACTTGTCGGCATCTTCGTCAATGCAATCCATCCATTGAACGAACCACCCATCATCGGTTCCAATTTTGAAATTCCTTAGGCTGTCGTCATGGACATCGACTATAATCTCTGAAACTGGTACATTTCTGGGTTCCATATTCCCTAGTTCGAATGGTGGATACCTGATTCTCTGGAGTGTTCGACGCATTATTTGCCCCACAGAATGGCCTTTGCTGCCCGGCCAGAAAGCCTCCTGAATTCAGGAATCTCTCTGAGCATTTTTATTCCCAGTGGAATCGGATTCTCAATGTCACCAAATTCATTGATCAGGTGTGTTACTTCGGGCCTGGCCCAAATAGAAAAAATTCTTTCTAGCTCTGAGTCATCCATCTCAGTGAGGAAAGCATCTCTAAGTGCTCTCTTCTTCCTCTGCCCCCTCTTCATTTCTTTGAGAGTACCGGATAACTTCTGCATCCTTCCATCGCTCAGATCATTATCAATTATCGACTTGCTTAACAATGGGACCAACATGTCAACTTGTTTGAATCCCGGCCCGATGCCACCTCCAGTAGTAGGTTTGCAGATTCCTGCAGCATCACCGAACAGCGCCACCCTCTCCCTCATTGGTCGCCCAACAATTCCACTTGGAATCGGGCCGCAGAAACGTCCAACTTCCGAGCAAAGCGAGAATCGAGCATTTAGGGAATCGTCGTCCATTAAACGAGACATGTATTCTTCACTAGAAGCCCCATCCATCAGTTGTGCCTTTGTCCATGTCCCTATTCTTGTTGTCTCACCCGTGGGTATCGCCCAGCTGAAAAATCCTGGAGCAATTCCCTTTCCAGTGTACATGTCGAGCATTCCATCGTCACCAGCGTACCCAGTAACCTCGATTTGAAACCCTATCATCGTCTCAGTTGGAGTGCCCATTCTGAATTTCCTCCGAACCCACGAGTGCGCCCCATCGGCACCACAGAGTAGTTTACATCGGATTGTATCGGAGCCATTTGATCCGTCAATCTTCACTTCAACGAAATCTGTATCGATATTTGCCGAGATCGGTTTTGTAGAAAGCATAATTTCCGTACCAGAGGCAATTGACTGCATGACAACGGCCTCGTCGAAAATCTTCCTACATACGGAATAGGTTCTGGGAACGTCAGGGTCCCCTATAGTGACCATTTTTCCAGAAGGACTGTGGATATTTGCACCCCAGATAGTTGTTAGAATTGAATTCTCTAGGCCAATAGTTTCCATAACAACAGGATTTACGAGACCGGCGCACTGGAATGGTCGACCAATTTCATTATGTTCCTCTAAAAGAAGGACGCTGTGGCCGTGTTCATTGAGTTTTTTTGAGAGGTAGCCGCCTATTGGGCCGGCCCCAACTACAACGACATCGAATTCTTGGACCATGGTCCTCGCAACACTAGCTACTTTTTGGTTCGTCGCTTCGAATTTATTGTTTTCTTTAGATTTCCAATGAGAATACTTGCATCGGACTTGGTAATGGTGTGAATTGATTCTGTTTTGATAGCATCCATGGCTTCTTCGATTGGCATTTCTAGCGAATCGGTCATGGAGATTATTGTAGCAACCTGCTTTTCCGTGGCAGGAGAATTTTTGTCTAACTCGATTAGAGCCCCGATTGCATCGCTTGCAGAGCCCCCTCTTCCGCCTGTTAACTCACTAATATCCGATTCTCCCATTTCATTCAAGAAGTTACTCAAGTCTATATTTAGTCGATCAGATAGTTTCAGAATAGTAGCAATTTGCTTTTCGCTAGGAGGGATATTTGATTGCACCGAGTCACTGAGGCCATCAATTATGGTTCTTACTTCCTCCCCAGTCAGTTCTTCGACTGATTTATCTCCAATGGTACCAATTCGATCTTCTTCAGACATCCTATTCAATATCGCCTGTAGATACTGAATCTGCCTTACTGTTGGTTTTTCTCGACGCTTCTCCAGTGCTATGTTGTGCATGTCCCTGAATGTATCAACAAATTGTGACCACTGATCAGGTGCGCTTGCTTCTCCTGCCTCAATTTGGTCTAATTTTTTTTCCATATTGGAAGTGAAGTCATATGAAAACAAGCCTTGCTCGTAAACATCGGTCTCATTGTAAAAGGGTGCCACTTCAATCCATAGGGTTCTGCCATTAATTGTTGGGATCAAGGACGAACCATCCTTTTCGACGTACTTGCGGTCAACTAACTTAGTCACAGTCGATACGTATGTTGAGGGCCGCCCAATTCCATCTTTCTTCATTTGCTGAATAATCGAGCTTTCGGAGAATCTTCTTGGGGGTTTAGTGAAATCCGTAGTCATATTTGCATCGTCATCGATAACCCATGGGGTACCGACGGTGAAACCGATTCCTGGAGGCTGTGTTTGGACTGCATTAGATGACCATGAGAAAACCTCTTCCCATCCCGAGTGTGTTCGCCATGAGGAGGTCCCAGTTACAGGTACCTCCAATCCGTTACACGAAAATGACATACTACGCCTTTCTCGAATAGAGTTGGACATCTGGCTAGCAGCAAATCGAGACCATATCAGTGTATAGAGGGCCTTTTCGTCGAGATCATCTCCAGCAATTTCCATAATTGGATTCGTAGGCCTAATTGCTTCGTGCGCGTCCTGCACGTTGCCCTTCTTTTTTCCGGATTCTCCGACCCCAGCCCCTAGGTAATCCTTGCCAAATTTTGATTCTATGTGTTTTCTAATATCATTTCTAGCTGATTTGTTCGTTCTTGTTGAGTCGGTTCTAATGTATGTTATGTGCCCAGATTGGTATAGTGTTGAGGCAATTTTACTGGTTTTTGATATGGACCAACCTAGTGTTGAGCTGGAAGTCTGTAGCATTGTATCAGTGGTAAAAGGGGCCTTCGGGCGTCTATTAACGGTGCCATCCTTGACAGATTCTAGATTCAGTGATCGTTCAGAATTTATTACTTCTAATGCGGCCTTTGCTTGACCTGTATTGGAAGTTCTATCGGGGAAATGCTTCCCATCGCCATCGAACCATGCCTCGGGATCATCAGATTCATGAAACCTAACCTTGAGTTCAATGTCATTTGAAAATGCGCTAACTGAGTTGTACTCCTTGGGGACGTGAGCTTCTCTTTCTAGTTCTCTTTCGACGATATAGCCTAATGTTGGAGTTTGAACCCTGCCCATAGACCTGAGTTTCCACGAGCGGCAAAATTTAGAACACCTAAATCCAACAAGCCTATCCATTAGCCTCCTTACAATTGCAGCATCGACTAAATCCATATCCAGATCTTGTGGATTGGAAATTGCCGAAATCACAGCATCCTTGGTGATTTCATTAAATGAAACCCTGTGCACTGGACCGAAGTCAGACATTATCTCAGTCAAACGCCATGCAATGAACTCGCCTTCACGATCAGGATCCGTTGCGATGTATACTTCATCTACGCCAGATTTTTTAGCCTTAGAAGTGATTTTCGACATTACTCTCTCAGCCCTATCTGTCCACGACCAAGGTGGTTTTGGCAATTCTCCAGGATTCGAAGCCCACATTGCTTTGGAGCTATCCTTGCTCTTCCTGTTCGAAGGCAGATCTTGGACGTGACCATTACATGCGTCTACTATCCAACCCTTGCCAAGATACTTTTTGATGGTTCGAGCCTTAGCGCCGGACTCAAGAATTACTAGTTTCAATATTACTCCTCAGGATTTGAATCGCCGCAACATGCCCTGTATAAACATGAGTGATGAGATGGTACTGCAACGCGCGCGCTCGCGCGCCCGCGCGTGTAACCGAATGTATTTGGGCTACAAAAATTGGATTTTTCAATATTTCATGCGTAACGATTGAAGAATAGATTCGATTGGCAACATTGATGGGAGTAGCATGGAGGCTTTTCGGAAATCCGGCACTTCGTCTTATTGACTCAGAAAATGCCCATTCAATCTCCATGAAAGCTCTGAAGACAATCGGCGAGACTCGATCGGGGCAATCATTGCTTAATGCGTTATACAAGTCTCCCGAGGTTCCGATTGAAGTGTTCGGCAAGTTATTCCACCATCCTCTTGGATTAGCTGCCGGTTTTGATAAAGGTGCAGAGGCACTTTTGTCGTGGTCAGCAATGGGTTTCTCGTGGTGCGAATATGGTGGTGTCACTAGGTATCCGCAGAATGGTAATGCCAAGCCCAGGATGTTTCGGGCTAACAAACACCGTGCACTAGTAAACAAAATGGGTTTCAATAACCCCGGTGCTTCGGAGATGCGCAAAAGGCTTAGTGCAAGGAAGTCCGCAAACCGATGGCCGAAGTCCCCGGTTGCCGCGAATATTGGCCGTTCTAAGAAGGTCCCAAATGAGCATGCGGCTGATGACTATGCAGCTACACTAGAGTTACTATGGGAACATGCGGATATGTTTGTACTGAACATTTCTTCACCAAATACTCCCGGACTTAGGGATCTCCAGGGCCATGAATACCTCGAGTCGATATTAAAATCCTGTAATTCCATTAGATCCATGAAGGGCCACTCAAAACCAATCCTATTGAAACTGTCTCCGGATACCAATGATGATGATATTAGGGATACTGTTTCGTTTTCGCAACAAATGGGAATTGATGGCATAGTCGCCACCAATACCACGATCAAAAGACCAATTCCCCTATCAACTCAATCGCGCAAAGCATTCTCAAGCGACGGTGGCCTGTCTGGTCAACCATTGAATTCCCGAGCCTTAGAAGTAATCAATATGGTGTATGAAGAAACCGACGGAAAGTTGCCAATCGTTGGGGTGGGTGGAATTGATTCAAAGGACTCTGCTTGGGAGGCAATAGTCTCTGGGGCGTCGCTAATTCAGCTTTATTCTGCACTTGTGTTCAATGGCCCTACAGTAGTGTCATCT
>Ga0315327_10002158_pt1 | contig 10397 bp, 7 predicted proteins | sample M110032315metaG_FD_203460 | JGI IMG/M metagenome (GOLD analysis project Ga0315327, IMG submission 203460) | Ammonia-oxidizing marine archaeal communities from Monterey Bay, California, United States - M1 100m 32315 | ecosystem: Environmental > Aquatic > Marine > Coastal | place: USA: California... | reverse complement strand
CACCAGCGAACGCCCTTGTCCTCTTCGCCACGAACGACGATGGGAGCAAACACTCGCATCTTAGGCCAGAAGCGTTTTGCTGCTTCCTTAGAGCCGTCAGTGCCTTCGTTCCAAAGACTGGTTCCCCACTCTGCAATGGGATCTGCATCGCCATTGGTGCGTGGACTGAGGACAGTAGTCTTACCTTCGGCACCCATGCCGTAGTGGTAATACGCCTCAAAGAATGGATCGCCGTTTGGCGGGCATACTAGTCGCAACTGGTGCGTGCCCTCATCTGGCTTCCAAAAGTTTTCTGAGGAGTCGCCTCCTCTGGTCGTAAGAGCAGCATGCTTTTGCCGCATCTTTGCAAGATCAATACCCATGTGTTTCTCCTTTACTGGTTAGTTGACCGTGATCTACTATACCACATCAGGAGAGGGTGTAAAGTTAATTTTCTTCCGGAGGCTCTTCTATTTTAAAAATCTTCATAACTTCAACAGGATGGACGTTAAGTTTTTTACCCTGACTGAGCAGTAAACAATTCCTATACTTTTCCCAGTCAAGTTTCAGGTCTCTGCCCGTCTTCCCATCGTGCTCTTCGGCGATGGCAAGGTTGAGGGCGTTAATCGTATAAAGGGTATTAGTTTGTTTTTTTCTATGTACCCTTGTAGTATACAGATTTGGGTTGAAACTCTGACCTTTTTCCACATGTGCATTATATGTGAGGATTTTTTTATCAAGGTCTTCCGTATTCCTCAGTAAAAAAATATAATTATTTGACAGGCTCAAATTATCTACTATAAATTGAACTTCGGCTTGGACTCTCTCTTCCGAATCTGTATTTAAAAATGAGGCCAAAAGAAGCCCTCGCTTGTTGTTGCTCAAAACCCAGCCCCTCCACTGATGTAAACTAAAAAATCTTGTATATTAAATAGTGCGCTAGATGGCGAAAGTTCTACGAGGGAAAACTCTGAATAATATCGGAAGAAACAGAACAAAATACCATAGGGTCTTCTAGGTCAGAGGCAAACACTGAATAAGTCGTAGACAGTCCCTCCGAAGTAAATCCTGAGATATGCTTCTTGATCTTCCCAAACATCGCAGGGTCCTCCTCTAGCGACACTGATGGGACCCCATAAAGGAAATGCATATCGACAGCACCCTTAAGGGGATATAAGAAAACCATCTGCTGCTCTCTATCCCCACCAAAGGAAGAGATACCAAGTGTTTTTATCCTGGCTGTTTTTGATATTTCCGTCGCTGTTGTTAAGGCAGGCTCCGTATGTTCAAAATAGTTGACCATAGAAACAACGTAGGCGAGAGACCTACAGAGGCTTTTCTCGTATTCCGCTATAGCAACATCGCCGACCATGGTCTCTATCAATGGCCTGTGTGCTAAATATATTGATTCAAGTGCGCCGCTGCGACCATATTCTTGAATAACATTAAATGCTATTTGATCATCCCTCTTTTGTGTGTTTGAGATAATTTCACGATCAGGGCAGATATACAAAATACTCACCTTGGCCTCCGAGATGACCTGCGCAACCCGAAGGCAAATGCCAGATATTGGCGATCCGCCCTCAACCACTATCAGAACATGATCGTCTTTCCTTATAGACCGGAGATATATCTCTGCCTCTAGTTCCTCAAAATTATCCTCGTACTCGTCCATGCTTGAGAACTTCTCTACGGAAAGGGTGCCCTTTTCAGATAAAACATCGTCGATTTTGTAGACCCTGTATTCTGGGTATTCCGAAAACTCATCTGCGACGGCACAACCGAACTTCCCTATGCCCAATATCTTATCCACGTATTAAGTCCTTAAGTGATCCCAGGCTACTGCCCTTTTTTATATTTATCTTGAAGTTCCCAAAATTTGTTGACTGCATCAAAGATATTAAAGACTCTAAGAGATAAAAATCATCCTTTTTCATATCTATGATGATCGCATCATGTATTAGGAAGGATATCTCAGAACCGCTTGAGCGAGTTCGAAGTAAATAATCTATTTTTAGAGCCTGCTTTAATGTCAATTCCGCAGCAGTAGACTGTACAATATAATTCAACGCATGATGTTCATCAACATCTTGAATAGTCTTGCCGTAACAGGTCCTAACAGATGCCCCAGACCAATACTCTTTTAATAGGTCCTGCTTTTGATAAAAATTTGCCAATCTTTTGGACTCTTCAGGGTTAGTTGACCTTGATGAGCCGTAAAGCCACGCAAAAAATGCAACCTTAGCCTCCTCTCTGGTGGTAAGAGTCTCGAAGACGTGCTCTAGGTGGTAATTGTGTACATCACCATCTGGCTGTTCTTTCCCAAGTAGCCCCAAAAGTGTGCGGACCTCTGCTCCATTAAAATCCAACTCTATAAAGAAATCATTAGTTGGTTCAACAACACTTCGAAGTGCTTTATTAAGCGTAAGAATTGGAAAAGTGTTTGGCTTAGTCGATAAGCGACCAGTCTTAGTTCCAAATTGCTTATAGCACACATATGGAGATTCCACCATTTGACGTGCCTGGTTTTGCATTTTTTTGTCGTTAAAGTAACTCTTGAGAAGTCTCTTGTTTATCTTAATTCTGCGATTCTCAATATCTCCCAGCATCATAGAGACGTGTTTATTAAATTCATACCGCTTGGGCTTCTTTACGGTCTTGGTGATATGTTCTGTAATATTATTTTTAATCTTGCAAAAATCGATTAAGAACCTCTCCGGAACAAGATCGAAAAAACAATTCTCATTCATATCAACCTGAGCAATTTTCAGAGATCGCCGGAATGATTCTATTTTACCAGTCACATCTGCCCAATCCTCCTTAAGGTATTCCGGGAGGCGCTCCTCTAGGGGCTGCCCTTCTAAATACAAGGAAGCATACTCAATTGGGAGGTTTCTCAAATAAGAAGCGTACTTCCAAGTAAGTTGTAGATTATCAGGAAAAACTTTAGGGTCAAAATGTAGTTTATTGTCAGCATAAATACCAACACATTGCGCTTTATCATCTAGAGTCTGGAAGATCATGGTCCCTCATTGTACTACAACAATCAGTTTTGGTATATAGAAGATATATCTTTACTTGCTTTTTTTACTAAAATATTTTCCCTGATATATCTCAAAGTCGCCAAAAATCTCTGCTGAGGACTCCCTGAGGATAGATCATAAATCGACACTGCCCTTCTAAAGTCGTGTGTTTTTTGCTTTATGCTTTTGTTTAATTTATTCTCTTCGCAACGAAGCATATAATAAGTTTTTAGCGCCCACTTTCTTGAAAAAACCTCATACACAGATGAAGTTGCTTCGGGTCTCTCTATTAATACCGGTTGGGATGTGTTACAGCGATCCGTACTTTGCCGGGTTTCTTCATAGTAAGGCTTTTTAAGTATATGCCGGTTATAAAAATCTAATAAATAAACCTGCAAGAAAGGAATATCAAGTTCGTAAGGGTCTCGATATGCGGCAGCGAAAACGGTCTCATAAGGCTGTCTTGAATAAGCAGAGGTTTCCGTTGCACGGTAAGGTCGATACCCTGGTGAGTGCCTAAGGACACTCTCTAGTCCGAATACTTGAGAATATGCTGAAGGTTCGTTCCTTTGGTTGATATCATCATTTATGATCGGTACCTCACAATCTGTAAGGTCGTTGACTTCCAGCGGCTCTAAGCCAGACATAGGCAAACCATATATGTATTCCTGCATAGCCTCACTACCTATGTCTGCAACAAATCTCCAAGGTGCATTTTTATCAATAGAAAACCCATACTGTGTACATATTTTACTCACTAACTCAAAGTTGTCATCATAAAAAAAGGTCTTCAGTTTGTTAAAATCATCGTTATGGTCATCATAAGATACCTCTATCACAAGCCCAGTAGTGAACGGCGACGTGAGACCTGATTCTAGAAAGCCCGAAAAAGTCAGAGGACCAACTTCCCGAAGGATAGTGTTTGAGAACTCAGTGAAAGTATTTAAAAAAGTAGCAAAATCTTTTGTACCCCTCTCCCTCTCAGAAAGGGACATATAAGTATTACTAAATACTGGAAATAAAATATTGGTCATATAGTTGTGGTATTCAGCAGATGGGCTTCGCCAGGACTTTGCGACCGTCATGTCCGCATAAGGTCCGGCATCTTTAATAATGTTTTTATTTTTTAGATCTCTTATTTTGTCACAAAAATCCCTCCAAGCATCGGCAGCAAAGTTTGCTGCAAAATAAGTCTCGCCGTCACCAGAATATCTTAACTGCTTTAAGAAAGATTCCCTGACATACACAGGATCTCCCTCAGTATCTATCCGTCCGTATAAATTATCATTTTTCCAGAAATCGAAAAAATTGTCAAGCAATAAGTTCGGAAAAACAGATTTATCAAACAAGTCCCTTTCTTTAAAAATCTGGCGGCTGGTCAAGCCGGTGTTGCCAAAAGAATACCTATCCAATAATGAATCTAAAGGTGGTCTTGCAGAAGCCATTTTATATCTCCGAGCCCCCTCTTCCAAACTCTCTCATTAGGGAGAGCCTGGTCTCAAACATACCAGATTCTATTGAGTTTGAGACCTTGTACACCTTATAATACCCCCCAACACCTAGCCCCTCAGCAGCAGCACCTAGTCCAAACTCTGCGTTAATATAAACCATAGAGCCGTTTTTAAAGAATGTGTTTCCTAACATTGTCACTTCACAATCTTGCGGGAGGAATAAACCGTTCATATGAAAATTATTCTCTATCTGTTGTGCTCGAAGCTGTGGCATTCTTTTTTCACTAAAGGCAAAGTTCTTTACAACATTGCACTCAGCACCCAAAATTAAATGATATATTCCCCTTTTCTCGTCTTCGAAGCGGTTTCCTTTTAGGTACTTAGATGCATTACCATTACTTGCAAAGACCAACATCGTGTTGTGGATTTTAGAATTACGCAGACCGAAGCGGTCTTGATAGTTCTTATTAGCCTGCGTCATAGTATCAGGGAAAACAACATAATCAATTATCTCATTCTCTTTCCTGCCAGCACGAAGAATTTCATCCTTAAATTTATAAGGAAGTGTAGCAGCGGTAAAGTCAAAATAAATCCTATCATTAACAGATCCAGACTCTATCTGCTTGTTCCACACTCCATTAAAAAGTGGGGCGACTAGACGATGGAACAATAGATCCAAGAAACGACGGACACTCATCTGTTGTATACCTTTTTTTGATATATTGTCCAAGTACCATTGAGAAAAGTAATCAATTGATATTGGTATATCTGCTATTGAAGTAACCTCCCCAGCGGTAAAACCTGGCATGCCCACCCTGTGTGGATAAAATGTCCCTAAAACAACGTCCAACTCTACACGGCGTGGTATTTCTTTCATTACCATATCCACAAGGTCACCAATCCTGAAATAGTAAACCTTAACCATCGATGATGCGGTCGCTATATCATTTGGAGTTGTAGGATCAAGAGTAAAGATTTTCTTGCCATACTCGTCTTTGCCAACCTTTTTCTTCTTTTTATCAAGTTCTACTTGAGCTGCTGCTTGAGCCCTTGCGCTCGCTGCCTCGGTTGCGGTCTTAGAGGCGCTGATATTACTTTTTCCTATGTCTATCGTATACTTGCCAAATCCTCCGGTGTTTTCTCGAATAAAGTTTTTGTTAATTGTTGCATAAAAAAGTTTTCCGGATCTAAGAAGGGACCCCAAGAAAGCAGAGTTTCTATCTGCACTCATCTTGATATTCAGCTGGTTCTTGATTGAAACAGCAGCCTTCATCCAGTCCTGGGCAGAATCTAGATTCTTCTTTATCTTAATGCTTGGCTTCCCTACTGCATCTATCTGTGAAGCCTGCCTTAGTTTCCAATAGTGGACCAACATCTTTAGACGAACAATTTCAGCATCCACAACAGCCATAGATACTTTAAGGCTCGGTTCGCCGTGGGTATTACCATCACTATCCTTAACTTTCATGGTTCCAAATTCACCATAAACCCTAATGAGTCCTGGACCAGAGGGAACTTTATTGGGAGGCGGACTTATGGCATCTCTATATGTCGGTGGATTCGGACCCGCTATTTTTAAGCCGACCATATCCATGGCGGCGGCTATATACCCAGGCTCTTCCTTCTGTTGGTCTCCTCGATAAACAGCACTTATCTCATATGGTTTCGAATAGGAGTCCTTGGCTATATCATTCAGCTCAAAGATATTGGTCTGCTTTAGATCATCCAAATAAGCGTCTATGCTGCCATTGTAGGATAGAGTCAAGTTAACTTGTCCGTTTTGCCCAAACTCTAAATCATATTTGTTTAGGTGCAAGAGTATCGTCTTACGACTGCGGTCTAGAGCGGCACGAAAAGAAGGGCTTATTAACTTATTAGCGCCAGGTCCTTTGGGTGTTTGCCATCCCACCAATACCTTCAGTTCGCTTGTCCTCAATGAAGGGCTTTTTTCAGCCCTGGAAGTAAAATCTAAAACCGACATCCCCTTCCTCTCAGCAACGGGGACATATTTCAGAGAAACCGTGCCGTCACCAGATTCATCGAGTGCAGCATCATAGAGTTTTTTAATCGCTTTACTTCGTGGCACGGAGTTTGAATAAGATTGTTTATAATCTTTCCAACTTTTTAACCCAGTTGCTGCGGGGGGCACGCCCGGCTTGTTTCTCATTCCCATAAAAACAAAATCCAGGTATTTTTTATTATTCAGTTCCCTAATGGACTGGAAATGTAATTTCAGAGTGGCGTTAAGGACTCGGTACCCTTCGTGTTTGTTGTCCCACTCCCACTCAAAAGAGGTTATACCTACATCGGTCCCAAGAGTTCCCCGATCTTTCAAGACAGCAGTAGGATCCTTGTATGCTAGAGTGGATAGTGCCTTAATTTTGTTGCCACTGGTATAGTCCGAAAACGCCACTCTTTCATATATTTCTTCGCCTTTTTCGCTTGCGCCGACGCCAAGATAAAAATCAACAGTAGGAACGAGTGCAGATAATTGACCTGGGTCTGCGCAGAAAAAATCACCGGCACCATAGGGATTAATAATAGAGTTAACAAAACTCTCCGGATAGCCGGTCCATAAACATATTTTATCCGGCTTTGACTCTAGTGCTCTCTCCCACTCAGTGTCCGTAATTGGAACTCTTCTCCTACTGCTAAGATTATGCTCTAGTTTGTTGAGCACGATTGCCCCAGGTCTTACAATACTATTATTTAATGATATATCCTTAAACCCCATAAACAGAGCGTGCTGGGCATTTGTTTGGCGGAGTCTTTTTTTCTCTTCCTCGGTGAGGGTTAATTTTTCGGTTAGGGTCTCTTCGAGTTTTTCTTGCTCTGTGCCCATACCTCTTGCTTTTGCCATGCGCTTGGCGATTGCTTCGATTTCTTTTGCCTTCGCATCAGCAGCCTGAGCATCTTTAGATATTTCTTGTTCGTTTTCTAATATCAGTTTTCTATAATCAGTATATTGCTGATCTGCATAGACGCAATAATATACCCCATCAACTAACTCACAGTCATGCCTGTTACCTTTGTCTGCGGTTGCAGTACCAAATAATCTTTTACGTGATTTGCCGCTTGGAGTAAAGACAAACCTGTTTCTTGTGGCGGGAGGGATTTTGTACCGTGCATCAAGAATTGCCGGGGCAGGCTCGCCTGTTCGCTTCGACTCTGTTCCGTCATAAAATTTCTTTCCTCCGCCGAAGCCCAAAGTTCCTCCCCATTTGCCCGCACGGAAATATTGTCTCTCAAACTCGTCGAGTGAATTGTAGGGTCCTTGCTTGCGAACGCCGGCCTTTTCGCCGGAGCGCATTTCTGCTATAGCAGTATCATTAGGTCTCCAGGGACCGCTAGCAAAATCTATAATAGCCACCTAGAATAACTCCATTGCCCTAGACAACGGCATCGGTATGTAGACTGTATCCCCAACTTCAAAATGAGCCTCGGTTGGCTTTCTATTATACCACGCTATCACCCACCAATAAGATGCATCACCGTAATGATCGTAGGCCAAGTTATAAAGTTTAGACGAAGAGTCCCATATCTCAGAAATATTTGTCAAAGAGTCAATCTCTTCTTGTGAAGGATAATTTATTTCAGGTGATTCGTATTGCTCTATAGATTTCACTGCTCTATTTTCAAAAAAAGCACTTTGGTATTTTGAGTTAGAGTTAAGAAATACATTCCTGTTAGAATATCTTGAATATGCCATTACTTATTCCCCTTTTTTAAATTTAAGAGTTTTTTCCCCGTAACTGGCTTCACCTTGCCCATTGGCCCGTCGGTGCCGTCCTGGGTGGGTTTAGTCACCGTAGAAGTTCCGGATTTTCCGGGACCAGTCTCGCCTTTTGGTTTTTTCTTCCTGCGATCTTCCCTAGGTGTCTCGACTTTTTTACGAGTAGGGTTCTGACCGTATTGTATGGAAGTCAAAGCCGGGGCCATACGGACCCCCAAACCACGGGAAGCGTAAGGAAAACCCCTCCTACCTCCCCCCCTAAGCACTTGAGCGCCTTTAGATGTTTGCGTCCAGCCCATTGGGTGTTCGTGGAGGACGGTCATCTCAAAGTTAAGGCGGATAGTTTTTGGTATGTACTCTATCCCGGCTGTCCTTAGTGGACCCCTGGTAGATCCGGTAAAGCGGGAATCTTGACTATCGCCCATCGCCTTGGGGGAGAACATAAACATTCCATCCTCTATAATTGGGTCCATTGTTAGCCCGTTAACATATCCGAGCAAACCCTGAGGATGTCCATTTGCGCTTGAAATAAGGTTGCCAAATTTCACTCTCCAAAGAGGTGCCATGTTAATAGTGGCGACGCCACCGGAGGTTCCTTCATAAGATGGGTAGAGGTATGCCATAAGTTCGTTTACCTTATTCATATTATCCACACCCTCTTCCACCGATGCAGCAGGGATTTTCCAGGAAACAGAGATGGCACGGCGAGTATTCATGAATGTTGAGATTGGATCCATACGACCATAAACCTGCTGCGCATTCCATTCTGAATTATACGCATCCGAGAAACCTTCCACAAAAGCACCAAACCACAAAGTTCTGTCGGATGGAACATGAGTTATTTCCAGGCGGAAGCCGTCATTATAAAGACTGGCAGCGCCATCTGCAAAAGCAGAACGCTTTGTTGTATCAAATGTAGCAGATGGACCGAGCTGCTCTTCAAGTCCTGCTGCGCTGGCCTTTAGGCGGTTACCTGTATTCTTTTTAACACCGGGGTTTAAAACTGGATCTTTTTTCTTTGCCATCTTATGCTATTCCTCTATCTGAATCTGCCAGAGGTAACCGTTTGGAAGGATTCTTTTTGACTCTTCCTAAAACGATCATCGGCGAACTTCACCATACCATCTCGCTCCATTGTTCCTACAACATTTATAGTAGTATTTTTATTAGCATCTACAACTGCCTTATATACAGCCTCAGCGATTGGGCCAGGGTCCATCGAGCCTTGTCCTCCCGAGGATGAGGCTTGAAGTTGCGATTGTGGTATGGAGAAGGAGTTCATGTCTGGTCCTGTCACGGAGAAAGATCCCGCAGGTTGTTTGGTCACTTTACCATTTCTTGATATGGCAACATCTTCAGCATACAATGCATCAGCGAGATAGTCGCCAGCCATGCCGCCAAGGTATCCACCCATCATAGGTCCTACTCCCGGTATGGGTATTACAGCACCCAATACACCGCCCAGGGCAGTTCCCAAAAATGACACAATATCACGCTTTTTGTCTTTCATGCTATCTTCAGGTTTGGCGACGTCACCAAAGAGTTTTGTGCCAGCTATAACATCCCCCTTAGGTGTTGTCACTGTATAATCTCCTGGGAGGATGGGTTGATAAAATCCGTCTGGACCACCTCTCACAATACCTGTGTCAAATCTTTGGCTGCCCTCGGCATGGTAGGTAACATCTCTTCCTGGTCTTAGCATCTTCAATATTTTGCCGGCTCCCTTACCCGCCATCATCCCGCCGAGAATTGTCATTGCACCTCCGCCGCCGACGCTGCCCATCGTGTTCAAGAGACCAGTTACCGTCTCTAAAATCGGAGTCATACTCAACATAAACCCCTGAAGAGCAGCATCAAACTTTTTCATGGCTTCAGTTTGTTTTTTGGCAGCCTCTTCGGTTGATAATCTTTGCTTCTGTAACTGGGAAATATCCATCTGTCCCGTGAGAAGTTTTCTTGCGGTGTCTGCATTGACTTGCATTATCTCTGCTATCGCTTGCTGCTCACGGCGATTCAGATCATCAAAGTTTTGACGCATCATAAATTCATCACGAATAATTTGCAGGCGCTCACCTTCTTCTGCCTTTAATAATTCTGCACTCGTTATGCGGAGCCCAAGTTGAGCGTTAAGTTTTCCGGCTAGATCGGCTGCACCCTCAAAAGTATCTGCCATATTGGCGACCTGGAATGCTTCCTGCGCACTAATTCCCA